>OCZT010002403.1_pt1 | contig 19354 bp, 13 predicted proteins | sample 1539031 | NCBI WGS metagenome assembly OCZT01 (sample SAMEA3539308, study PRJEB22396) | soil metagenome | biome: tundra; feature: field; material: soil | place: USA | collected 2010-05 | depth 0.15 m | reverse complement strand
GGCGACTGCTCGCCGTCACGAAGCGTGGTGTCGAAAATGGTGATGCGCGGCCGATTCATGAATTCCGTACCTCCGGAAAGAATTGACTATCCAATAACTCTATCGGCGGATTAGGGAGGAAGAAAAGCTTATAATGTTTACAGTAGCATTAGCACCAATTATAGTATTAGTAAAACTTATTAATTACTTATGATTGACAACTGCTATCAGTTCTCCCTGTGAACCTCTGTGCCCCCGGTGGTTAAGGCTCTTTTCACCACCGGGGGCACAGAGGTTCACAGGGGAAACCTGAGGAGCGAGACCTAATCCCAATGGACCTTTCGCAACTCGAAGTCTTCCTCACCGTAGCCCGCGAACGCCGCTTTTCGCGCGCGGCCGAAAAGCTGTTTCGCACGCAATCGGCGGTCAGCCAGACCATCCGGAAGCTTGAACTGGAGATCGGCGAGCCGCTGTTCGACCGATCTTCCCGCGAGGGCGTACTCACCGACGCCGGACGCGTTTTACAGGAATACGCCGAGAAGTTGCTCAACCTGCGGCAGGACGCGCAGACCGCGCTGGAGGAGATGCGCGAGTTACAGAAGGGCCAACTGGCCATCGCCGCCAATGAATTTACGGCGCTCTACCTGTTGCCGGTACTAGGCGAGTTTCGCCGCCTGCATCCCATGATCAAGATCACGGTGCGGCGGTCGTTGGGCAGTCACATTCCCGACGATCTGCTCAAGCACAACGTGGAGCTCGGCGTACTTTCTTATGATCCGCAGGAGCCGCAGTTGCGCTCGGCGGTGGTTTATCTGGACGAGTTGGTACTTGTCGTTCCTCCGGGGCATCCGCTGGCCTCGGCGGGCGAAGTCAGTGTTCGGCAACTCGGGGCGGAGTCGTTCGTGGCCCACATCGTAGCGTCGCCTTATCGCGATAAAGTGATCGAAGCGTTCCACCGCCATAAGACTCCGTTGCACATGGACGTGGAACTACCCACGCTGCAAGCCATCAAGCGCTTCGTGTGCATGGGGAATGGGGTGGCGCTGGTGCCTGAGATGAGCGTGGACAGCGAGATCAGCCGTGGAGAGCTGGTGCGCGTTCCGGTGAGCGATCTGCATTTTCAGCGCAAGCTGCGGCTGGTGTATCGGCAGGAATCCGCGCTGTCGCACGCCGGAAGAGCGTTCTTGAAAGTGGCGGAGCAGGTGGCAAAAGACAGAGGCGGGCGCTATCGCTTCCAGCGCGAAAAGTAGCGCCTAGGCCGAGCGGATTTCTTCGCTACGCTCAAAGGCAGCTCAATACGCACAGAGCAACCGGGAATTCCGCCAAGGCGGCGGAGACGCCGATCTTTGTGTGACCATCGGTTTTCGTCAGTTCCTGAATTTTCCCCGTAAAGACGTTCTGACACTCTTCGCGACCAGCGCAGAACGGGAGCAGAACGTGCGTGTCCTCCCAGATTTGGGCTCCAATTGGCGGGAGATCGATGTCATTGAGCAAACTGGCCACCAGGCGCGGCACAACAACGAGTACGCTCGTGTTTTCAAACTTCCTGGTGAAGGCGATAACGTGATCGGCCTTCGCACCCGCAACCGCCAAGGGCAGGTACTCGCCCTGCTGAAAAAGGTTGGGTTGCTGTTGACGCAGGCCTAGAGTTCTCCAGATCAAGTACAACTTGATTCGACCGTCCTCAGGCGTCTCCAGCAAGCGGCTTATCGATGACTCATCAGGGGCGCTAACCCGGCTGCGGACACACTCGAACATTTGCTGGCGGCGGATATAGTCGACGGGACGACGATTGTCCGGGTCAACCAGACTGAAATCCCACAACTCATTACCCTGGTAAATATCGGGAACGCCCGGGCAGGTCAGTTTGAGGAGCGTCTGCGACAAGCTATTCCACAGACCAATGCGAGCCACACGGCGTTGGAAGGGAACAAAGTCGTTGAGAAACCGATTCTTGGCGGCGGGATCCAGCAGTGCCTTCACGAAGGACGAAACGGCGCCTTCGTATTCAGTATTTCGATTGACCCAACTGGTATTCCGCTTCGCTTCACGGATCGCTTTCAACATGTAGGCTTCGATCCGGTCGCGGAAAGTTTTCCAGTCGTTGTCGCCGTCCTTGTCGCTCAAGGGCTGCGCTGGCCAAGCGCCGATCAACGTCTGATAGAGCAAGTATTCATCGTTCGGCGAAGGCGCGGATTGTTCGTTCACCAGCCGCTTGTGGCGGCGATTGAAGCGTTTCCAATCTCGCAGACGAAGCCTCCATAGCGCCGATATCTCGGAGAGCACGTTGATCCGGGCGCGTACATCCTCGGAGCGCTTCGAGTCGTGCGTACTGGTGGCCAGCATGGTGTGCGGCCAGGAGCGCAGGCGTTCCTGGTTTGTAGAGTGAAACTCAGCGGCTGTGATTCCAAAACGGCGAAGATCGCCTCCAACGTCATTCAAGGAGACCAGCCGGTTGTAGATGTAAAAGGCGGTGTCTTCCAGACCTTTAGCCATGACCGGGCTGGTGAACTGCTGGAATTTCATGGCAAAGTTTATGACTGCATCTTGGTAAGCCGAGTTCTGTCCTTCGGCGATGCGGGTGAGAAGCACTTCGCCGATGAAATCGAAGATAGTGGTATCCGCAGCCGGACTTCTCCATTTGGCCGAGGCGATGGCGAGGCGGATGCAGCGTGCATCCTCCTCCGAAACGCCCGCGGCGCTGACGTAGGTGCGGTAGACGGGAAAGCTGGCCACCACTTCCGTGAGTGCTTCGCGCAAGCTGTTGAGGGTGAAGTCACAGGTGCGGCGTTTGGAAAGGGCGATACGAGCCAGGTGATTGGCAAGCACGTTCAATTCGCTGGCCAGGGCAACCCGAATAATAAGGTTGCGGCTGCGGTATGCGAGGTCCTCAAAATCGATTTCGTGAGCGATAAAATTTCGGTAAATGCGCTCCAATCGCATCGCTGCCGCCGGGTCGACAGACAGGCCGTTGACGAGATTCGCGAAATCGTAGCCGGTTGTGCCGCTCACCGGCCACTCGGCGCGCAGTCGTTCCGAACCAGTAAGAATTTTCTCGATGACCACATAGTGCGATCTTTCGTCTGGCCCGTTGCTCGATCTATTTTCGGAATTGTTCGCGGCGATGGCAATACTGCGGTTGAGGCGTTCGAAGTATTGAGCGGGATCGTAGAGGCCGTCCGGATGGTCGAGGCGCAAGCCATCCACTTTACCTTCTGCCATCAGACTGAGAACGAAACGGTGGGTCGCGTCGAATACTTTCTCATTCTCCGTACAAATGCCGGCGAGATCGTTGGTATCGAAAAAGCGCCGGTAGTTGATGTCATCTGCGGCTACGCGCCAATTGGCTAGGCGAAAGGCCTGCGCTTTGATGAGTTCGTGAAGTTGTTCGAAACTTGCGGGATCAGCGGGATTGCCATTGATCAGGTCGATGGCTCGACGGATGCAGGCTGCGAACTCGGTAGAGCGGGTACATAGCTCAGCTAGCCGGCGCTTATGTATCTCCTTGTCGCGGTTGCGCTCGGCGACGCGGTCGCTGCTGAGTTCCCGCCTTCCTGGTAAGTGCCTGAAAGCGGTGATCAGACTCTGAAACTCGAGCAGCTCTGGGTTCTGTTCGCCGAGCATTTCGGTCGCTTTGGTTCCGCAGTGTTCGAGAACGCGCGGATATTCCTTGGGGTCGACCGGGAAACGATGCTCCCGATAGACAATGTCGAATTCACCGCGCGCAGAGTGAAAATTAAGCTTGAGTTCGCCGCTCTCCAGCACCGCGCCATAATGATCGTGAAGGACAGCTACCAGCACTTTTCCGTGGAGCTCATCTTTCAGCGGCTGCCAGTCTATGTCAAAAAAACTGGCGTAAATCGAAGATTCACCATTCTCCAGCACATCGAGCCACCAGGCGTTATCGCTGCCCATCACCCCCATATGATTGGGGACAATGTCGAGGATCAATCCCATGCCGTGCTCGTGGAGCGCGGAGACAAAGCGGTCGAAATCCTCAGCGCTGCCGATCTCAGGGTTGAAGGAGTTGTGATCCACGATGTCGTATCCATGCATGCTGCCGGGGCGAGCCTTCAGGCAGGGAGAGATATAGCAGTGGCTGACGCCAAGCGCGGCAAGATAGGGAACAACTTCGGTCGCCTGAGTAAACCTGAAGTCGCGATTGAGTTGCAGGCGATAGGTCGCGAGCGGGATGTGTGAACGGGGCTTCATGATTCCAGAAACCACACGACCGACCAAGCTGGCAGTGTTCCTGGTTGCAGAGCGTCAACACTCGCTTCCGCGTTGGCATAGATAATATGTGACGCAGAGGATTTCAGGCCAGAAAGCGGAAACGTTCCAAGATTCGCCAACAGAGTGAGTTCGGAATTGTCTCGGAACCTCCAACGCGCGCTGAGGCCACGATCTCCATGGACCTCGTAACCCGCCTCGATCCTGCATGCATTGGAAAGACGGGGGACAATGTACTCGGACCTTAGTTTCAGCAGCTGGCGATAGAAGCCGAGCCATTCTTTATGGTGCGGTTGCGCAACCATGCTCCAGTTGAGGCGGGAGGCTGCAAAGGTTGTGGCCGCGTTCGGATCGGGGATCCGCTCGCGTTCGGCTGGGTCGCTGAACTCGGTGAAATGAGCGAACTCATTTCGGCGGCCCGCGGTAACGGCCGCCGCCAGATCCTTCTCGAAATCGCAAAAAAAAAGAAACGGCGATTGCGCTCCGAACTCTTCGCCCATGAACAGCAGCGGTGGCGAAGGGGCAAGCAGAAGAATTGCCGACGCCGCACGGACGGCACGTGGATCCGCAAGTTTGTCGATCCGCTCACCGAACGCACGGTTTCCGATCTGATCATGATTCTGAAGGAAGGAGACAAACGCGCTGAGCGGCAAGCCCTGGGTTGTCTCACCGCGGGCTTCGCCGTTTCTGTGAAGGGAAGTCTCGCCCTGGTAAGCGAATCCTTCGACCAAACAACGGCCCAATTGGTCGAGAGGATGTTCGGAGTAGTCCGAGTAGTATCCATCCTTCTCACCCGTGATCAGTACGTGCAATGCATGGTGGATATCGTCGTTCCACTGGGCCGTGTAAGTTCGAGGGCGGCAGCGCTCTTTAGGTGTTACCGTCCTTTGAAGGTAACGTGACTGATTGCGGTCGTTTTCCAGGACGAGATGAACATGGCGATCCGGCGCAACGGAACTCCGAACCGTATCGGCCAACTCCGTGAGGATGTCTGGCGCGGAATCGTCAGCAATGGCATGAACCGCGTCCAGACGCAGTCCATCGAAATGAAATTCGGTCAGCCAGTAGAGAGCATTGTGGATAAAAAAATCACGGACAGCCCGGCTTTCACAGCCGTCAAAGTTGATACTGTCGCCCCAAGGAGTATGGTGACGATCGGTAAAGAATTGTGGAGCGTAACAACCGAGATAATTTCCTTCCGGGCCAAAGTGGTTGTAAACGACATCCAGCAAAACCATAATTCCGCGGCTATGGGCGCTTTGGACTAGCTCTTTGAGATCCTCGGGTCGGCCATAAGTGCTGTCGGGAGCGAAAGGGTAGACACCGTCATAACCCCAATTTCGCTGTCCGGGAAAGTCGGCAACCGGCATCAGTTCCAGCGCAGTGATGCCGAGCTCCGCAAGATAGTCGAGTCGCTCGCATGCGGCCAGAAAAGTACCGCGCGGCGTGAAAGTTCCAACATGCAATTCATAGATGACAGCTTCTTCCCACTTACGGCCATGCCAAGCATGATCGAGCCAGAAGAAAGCCTCGGAGTCGATAACTTCGCTGGGGCCGTGCACGTCACGGGGCTGAAACCGTGAAGCTGGATCGGGGACTTTCTGCCCATCATCAATCCGGAAGCGGTATTGGGTCCCGGGCTTTACCGCATCAGTTACTAACTCGAACCAACCATTATCGCGCTGGTCCAGAGGGAGGTAAGTCGGCCGGTTCACATCGCCAAGGCAGAGTTCCACTTGACGAGCCGCGGGGGCCCACAAGCGAAAGCGCACGCTTCCGTCGTCACGGCACTGGGCGCCGAACGGCATGTCATGACGGCGCTTCATTCGGATCTTCCTTCTTGCCGTTCTTGCGGCGCTCCTGCAAGACGACCAGGGAGCGTGCCTGCAACGGATAGACTGCGCCTGCGTTATAGGTATCGGCGGGGCGCAATCCGCCGTCCCGAGAGGTGTCCATCCATGCGCTCCAGCGAGTAGAGGGAATGGACGCTGGCAGGGTGAATCCAACATCCTCATGATGAGCGTTCAGAAGCACGAGAAAGTTTTCGTCGCCGACTTTCCGTCCGCGTTCATCAGTTTCGTCCAGTCCCTGACCGGAGAGCAACATTCCCAGGCAGCGAACCGCAGGATCGCGCCACTCGTCTTCGCTCATCTCCTTGCCGCCAGGACTCAGCCACAGCAAATCTTTTATATTTGCACCCTTGATCGGGCGGCCCTGGAAAAAACGCCGGCGGCGGAAGACGGGATGCCGCTTGCGCAGATTGATCATGCGCTGAACGAACGCCAATAAGTCGCGATCGTGGGGCTGCAAATTCCAGTTCAGCCAGCTTGTCGGATTATCCTGGCAATAGGCGTTGTTGTTTCCCATTTGCGAATGCCCGATGGGATCTCCCGCATAGATCATCGGGACGCCCTGAGACAACAGCAGGGTTGCCAGCAGATTCCGCTTTTGTTTTGCGCGCAGAGCCTGAATGTTAATATCTTCAGTCGGACCCTCTGCTCCGCAATTCCAGCTGAGATTATTGTTGGCGCCGTCGCGATTTTCCTCGCCATTAGCTTCATTGTGCTTATCGTTGTAACTCACCTGATCCTGCAGCGTGAAGCCATCATGCGCGGTGACAAAATTAACGCTGGCGTAGGGACGCCGACCGCTGTGCCCATAAAGATCGCTGGAACCTGTAAGACGGTAGGCTAGGTCCCCTACGAGGCCGCCGTCCCCTTTCCAGTAGCCGCGCACGGTGTCGCGATAGCGATCGTTCCATTCCGCCCAGCCGACGGGAAAATTTCCCACCTGATAGCCTCCTTCGCCGAGGTCCCAGGGTTCGGCAATCAGCTTTACTTGCGAAAGCACGGGATCTTGATGGATGATGTCGAGAAATGCCCCCAGGCGATCGACTTCATGCAGTTCGCGGGCGAGAGTAGCGGCGAGGTCGAAGCGAAAGCCGTCCACGTGCATATCGAGAACCCAGTAGCGCAGACTGTCCATGATCAATTGGAGAACGCGTGGATGCTGCATGTTGAGCGTGTTTCCAGTGCCGGTGTAATCCATGTAATAGCGGGGATCGTCGGGTATGAGGCGGTAGTAAGTGGTGTTGTCGATTCCCCTGAGCGAGAGCGTGGGACCGAGATGATTACCTTCCGCTGTATGGTTATAGACGACATCAAGAATCACTTCCAATCCCGCCGAGTGCAGGGTCTTGACCATGGTCTTGAATTCGCGAATGGAGTTGGTCGAAAGGTAACGAGGCTCGAGCGCGAGAAAACCGATCGAGCTATAACCCCAGTAGTTACGGAGGCCGCGGTCAACGAGTTGGCGGTCGTCGACGAAGCTGTGCACCGGCATGAGCTCGATCGAGGTCACTCCCAGTCGGGTGAGGAATTCTATTACAGGGGCGGTTGACAGAGCCGCATACGTTCCCCGCAAGTGGGAGGGAAGATCGGGGTGACACATCGTGAACCCTTTGACGTGCAGCTCATAAATCAGGGTCTCGTGCCAGGGAATCCTGGGCGGGGCATCGGCTCCCCAGGTGAAGGCGGAGTCGATCACTCGATTCTTCGGCATGCCAGCGGCATTGTCACGGCGATCAAAGGACAAGTCCTCTTGCTTGTGTCCGATCCTGTATCCAAAGTGCGAGTCGGTCCAGTTCATGGCTCCTTGAATTTGCTTGCCGTAGGGATCAAGAAGAAGTTTGTGGTGATTAAAACGATGGCCCTGCCGCGGCGCATAAGGACCATAGACCCGGTACGCGTACAACTGGCCGGGACGAATTTCCGGCAAGTAGCCGTGCCAGACCATGTCAGTTTGCTCGGGAAGCGGGACGCGAAGGGTCTCACGTCTCCCCGAAATGTCGAACAGGCAGAGCTCTACTTTCTCCGCGTGCTCTGAGTAGAGCGCGAAGTTGACCCCCTCGCCGTCCCAGGTCGATCCCAGGGGATACGGCCGGCCAGGCCACACAATGATTTGAGATGGGCTGGGCATTTACTTTGGATTCATGCGACCTGACAAGGCAAGCCTCCTGGAACGAGACGCACTCGGTGTCCGAGTCACTATACTCGCCCCTTTGATCTGCTGTACATAGGGGGTGCAATCGATTTTCGCCTACTTTAACATTCAAGCGCCAATCAAGGAGAGGCTCACTATGTCTGACAAGAACACAGAATGTTCTTGGTATTTATCCGAGCTACGCAAGCCTGGAAAGCGGCGTCGATGGCTTAAAGGCAACAGGCTCTAGCAACAGAGATATTTCTGTTCTCTTCCGGGAGAGCAATAGAGCCGCACAGTCCGTTCATTCAGAATCGCCGACCGGCCCAGGCTTGCGGAGAGAAAAAAATCTATGCTGGCTCACCGCCTCCACCGCCGCCAGTAAATCCCTGGCGGCATCGGACTTTACAACGTACCCTCTGGCCCCTGCACTCAACGCCTCACGCATCATTTGCGCAGAGTTGAAGCCCGATGTTGTGATCCTCGACATTGGCATGCCATTCCTCAACGGACTGGACACCACACGTCAACTGCTGCAGCACGATCCGCAATTCAAAATCATTGTCCTGACGATCACCGATGCCGATCAGGTTATCCGTGAAGCCCTCGACGCGGGCGCGCGCGGATTCGTGCTCAAATCCGACGCAGCTCGCGATCTGGTCTCTGCGGTCGAAGCCTTGCAGGACAAGCGAATGTTCTTTACGCCGCGAGTGAACGATCTGGTGTTGCGAGGTTTCCTGGATAAGGGACACGCCATCTCCCGGAATGAGCCCTTCGGAGCGGAGGGCAGACCGTGGCGAGTGCTCCCGATAAAAATCGTTTGACGATGTCGCCAACTGGCGAGATCGGTGTACTATGATTGTGGTTTTGGCATTCACCGCAAGACGACGCATTACGGGCGGGCACGACTCAGTGTTTACGCGCTAAGAAGTGCCTGAAAGACAGCCCTATCGTCACGCAACCTTAGGCAACCGAGAACCCGTTGCTCATGGTTCTCGCGCGCGAGATTCCTCATGCAATTTACCGACACAATTGAATCGCTGTTAAAGCAGAAGACCGACAATAGAGTCCTGTTCGTAACGCCCGACCAGTCTGTCTATGAAGCGATCGAGAAGATGGCTGAGGAGGGTATAGGTGCGTTGCTGGTGATATCCAATAACAAGCTGGTTGGCATCCTGTCGGAACGTGACTATGCCCGCAAAGTCACCCTTCAAGGCCGATCCTCGAAAGAGACCCTGGTCCAGGAGATCATGACCAGCCCGGTGTTCTTCGTGGTGGGGCACAACACAGTGGACGAGTGCATGGCCATCATGACCAAGCATCGTTTCCGTCATCTGCCTGTTCTGGAGGAGGACACTGTAGTGGGTGTGGTGTCGCTTGGCGATCTGGTGAAGTGGATCATCTCGGGTCAGGCGCAAACTATTCAGGATCTGGAAGGCTACATTACCGGGAGGTATCCCCGTTAGACGGGGCACTTCAATGCCAACACGGACCGGTCTTAAATTTCCATGCTGAGGGCAGCGTTCATTGCGCTGTCGGAAAGCCGGTGGCTGCGCGCCGTTGCCGAACACCGCCGCTTTGGCCAGCGCATTTCCGCCCGCTTCGTCGCCGGCAAAGAGGTTGCTGACGCAATTCGCGCCACCACCGCCGTTAATCAATTTGGGGCCAGCGTCTCCATCGACAATCTGGGCGAGAATGTCACCAACGCTGAGGAAGCCCGCGCCAGCGCGCAGCTTTATCACCATCTGCTCGACGAAATCGCCGCCGCCAAGCTGAACGCGAATGTCAGCGTGAAACTCACCCACATGGGCCTGGACGTGGACGAGAACCTGGCCTACGACATCGTCCGCGGGCTGGTCGCCAAGGCGGCCCACATGTCGCCCAGGAATTTTATTCGCGTCGATATGGAAGGATCGGCCCACACGCAGCGTACGCTCGACTTCGTTCACGAGCTCCACCGGGTTCCGGGGAACGAGGACAGCGTGGGAGCGGTGATCCAGTCGTATATGCGGCGCGCCGAAGCCGACATCGAGAAGTTGCTGTCTGAGCGCATCCGCATACGGCTCTGCAAAGGCGCATACAAAGAGCCCGAAGAGGTCGCCTTCCAGAAGAAGTCCGAGGTTGACGCCAGCTACGTGAAGCTGATGAAGATCCTGATGAAGAGCGGCGTCTATCATGGGCTAGCGACCCATGACGAGGCCATTATTAAAGAAGCCAAGGCCTTCGCCACCCGTGAGAACATTCCGCGCAACGCTTTTGAATTTCAAATGCTGCACGGCATCCGGCGCGACCTGCAGCAGAGCCTGGTCAAAGATGGCTGGGGCGTGCGCGTCTACATCCCGTTCGGCACCGAGTGGTATCCCTACTTCATGCGGCGGCTGGCTGAGCGCCCAGCGAATGTACTGTTCATCGCCAAGAACCTTCTGCGGCGGTAAAACGCTCGTGTAGGGACGGGCGCCCTCGCCCGTCCAGGCCGAGCGAAGCTCGGCAGCAGCCTAGAGTTGCAGCAATTGGGCATTTCCATCCCTGTCGGATTGACCGCAAATTGACCAGTTCGTACACTACTTCTAGCGCATCCGTCTATGCCTGACATCCGAAGGAACTTCCTGGGACAACCCGTGCGACTGACGCTCGCTCTGAGCCTGGCGGTCGTGCTGGTTGTGGCGTCCGGCTTTGCGCAGAACCGCCCGCAGGTGTCTTTGGAAACCAGCGAGACGCTGTTCACGGTGCTGACCGCCATCAACACGTGCGGCTATGACCAGGAGCTGAACGTTTCCGACCCGCTGCGGGCGCAGATCCGGTCGGAGGTTGGCAAGGCAGTGGAAAATGCCGCCGGAGCTCAGGACGTGGTCGCTCCGATGTGCTCATTCTACCGGCAGCACCAGGCGGCGGAACCCGCTCACGACCTGTCCCATTATGTATCGCTGGCGCTTTATCTGGAGGAGCCGCCGGCTTTCGCATTGAAAGTGCCGCAGACGGAACTGCCGCCTGATGCGGAAGTGGTGGCGGACATGGTGCCGCTGATGCAAGCCTTCTACAAAAAGATTGGGTTGCACGCCATCTGGGAGCGGCACCGCGAGCGCTACAGGGAATTGGCCGGGATCTACCACGATCCGCTGGCGAAGATGACATTCGACACCGAGATCTATCTGAAGATGCCATCGTCGGGTTACTTGGGACGCCAGTTCACCATCTACCTGGATGCGATGGGCGCGCCGGGGCAGACCAATGCGCGCAACTATGCGTCGGATTACTACGTCGTGATCGCGCCGAGCTCGGGGACGGAGATCAAGCTGCAGCAGATTCGGCACACGTATTTGCATTATCTGCTGGATCCGCTGGCCTTGAAACACGGCGGCGTCTTCGAGCGTCTGGAACCGTTGCTCAGCGCCGTGCAGGGCGCTCCAATGGATGAGGCGTTCAAGAGCAACATTTCGCTGCTGGTGAACGAATGCCTGATCCGAGCCATTGAAGAGCGCTTGACCAAGATTCCGGAGGTGGAGCGGGCCCAGGGCATTGACCAAGCCGGCGAGGAAGGGTATGTCCTGACGCGCTATTTCTACGACGCGCTAGGCAGGTTCGAACAGGATCCCGCCGGCATGCGCAACGCTTATGATGACCTGCTCCGCTCGATTGAAGTCGGCAAAGAAATGAAGCGGGCGTCCCAGATCCAGTTCGCGAGCAACGCGGCGCCCGAACTTTTGCACCTGGCGCGTCCCCAGAACGGCAACCTGCTGCTGAACGCGGAGCGGCGACTGGCGGCGGGCGATTCCGAAACGGCAAAGAAACTGGCGCAAAAGGCGCTCGATGAGCAGAAGGAAGATTCGGGTCGCGCGCTGTTCATTTTGGCGGAGGTTGCCACCGCGAATCGGGACATGGAAGGGGCGCTCACCTACTTTGAACGAGCTTTGCAGACGGCCCACGAACCTAAATTGATCGCCTGGTCTCATATTTATCTTGGCCGCATTTTCGATTTGAAGGAGAATCGGGACGCCGCCTTGGACCAGTATCGGGCGGCGCTGAACGCGGCCGGAGGAGCGCTTCCGGAAGCGAAACTGGCGGCGCAGCGGGGTCTGGAACAGCCCTATGAGCCTCCGGTGGCGAAGCAGCCGGAGTAAATTTCTTTAGAGATGCGGATCGGCGCGTCTCCGGAAACGGGGCAAGCCCCGTCTCTACAGGTGGGAGCAGATCTTAAGTTTGAATTTCGCATTAGGGGAGAGATCATGAAGCGAGCAGCAGTCATTCTAGGAATACTGAGCATCGCGATTTGGGCCGAGGCCCGGAACAGCGGAGAAGCGGCGCCGCATAACCCACCGGCAGCGGGTCAAGCGGTACCCGCGCAGGGCGCGACGTTGCCACCGGCAAAGCGTCCACCGCAAACCAAGACACAGCCGGAGTTTGATGCCTGGAAGGCGGCGGCGGCAAATACTACTGATCCCGCCGCGGCGGAGAAGGCGGCCGACGACTTTGCCGGCAAATTCCCCGACAGTGAGGTTCGCGTGCTGCTCTATCAGAACGCGATGCGCCTCTACCAGAATGCCAACAACGCGGAGAAGACCGAAGCCATGGGCCGCAAAGTGCTGAGCCTTGACGGGGACCATCCCGAGGCTCTGGTAGCGGTCGCCGGGGTAATCGGCGAGAGAACGCGCGACGCGGATATCGACAAAGATCAGCGTTTCAGCGAAGCGAGCGCGATGGCGCTTAAGGCGCTGCAGACGGCGGACACCGACATCAGCGTCCCTGCGGGCACGCCGCAGGAGAAGATCGACGTTTACAAGTCGTATCTGCGCTCGAACGCTTATTCGATTCTCGGTGCCATTGAGTTCAAGAAAGAGAATTACGCGGCCGCGCAGGAGAATCTGCAGAAGGCCATCGACGCTTACCCCAGCGACCCGGCTCCCGTGGACGTTCTCCGCCTGGCGCTGGCGCTCGATAAGCAGGGAAAATATCCGGAGGCGCTCAAGGTGGCCACCCGCGCCGTAGAAATGACGCAGGACAACACCGTAATTGGGACCCCGGCGCGCCGCGAACGCGACCGCTTGCAACAGCTCACCGGAGGCGCGGCCCCGTCCCAACCGCAGAGCCCGCCAAAGAACTGACCGCCGCTTCTGTAGATGCAAGGCTTGCCTCGTCTCTACGAAAATTCGGGCCGCAGGATCATCGATTATTGATCATCGAACATCGAACATTGGCCCCGCATTGTGATGAAGTCACGCGAAATCATGGCGCTGGAAGAAAGCCTGGGTCACCACTTCCAGCGGCGCGAACTGCTCGATCAGGCGCTTACTCACAGCTCGCAAGCGCGCGAGGTGGAGGCGCTGGGCGCGGGCAGCGGTTCGTCTGGCAGCGGATCGTCCAGCAAATCGTCTAGTGGTGACAACGAAAATCTCGAGTTTCTCGGAGACGCCGTGCTCGGGCTGGTCACCAGCGAGGCGCTCTTCCATCGCTTTCCTGAATTCCAGGAAGGGCACCTTTCCAAGCTGCGCGCTCATCTGGTGGGGCAGCGGCACCTGCTGCGCGTGGCCGAACAGCTTGACATTGGCCGTTACATGCGGCTGGGCCGCGGCGAAGAAAAAAGTGGTGGCCGCAACAAGGCAAGCCTGCTGGTGGACGCGCTGGAAGCGATCCTGGCGGCGCTCTATCTCGACGGCGGGTGGGCGGCGGCCCGAGACTTTATCGTGCGCGTGATCGTGGAGCCGGAACTGGCCCACATGAAACTGGAAACCAGCGCTATGCCGGTCATGGATTTCAAGTCCGCGTTGCAGGAAGCGCTGCAGGCCAGAGGAGGACCGCAGCCGGTTTACGCGCTGGTGAAGGAGGAAGGTCCGGAACACAAGAAGACCTTTACAGTCGAGGTGCGATTGCCGGCGCCTGCCATAGGGCAATTCGTAGGGCGCGCCCAGGGTGCAACCAAGAAACGGGCCGAACAGGAAGCGGCCAGGCAAGTGCTGGAGCATCTGGCCGGGTTACCGGGCGCACGGCTGTCGAATGGTGGGAAGGACGGCGGCGCAGCGTAGTCGTGTCTTAACCAGTTGCGGAAGAATCCAGGTTCGTATGAAAAAACCCAGGCTCGTAATAAAGAATTTAGGTTCGTATCAGGGTAGCGCTTTAGCGATACCGAAAGCCTTTCGAAGTCAGACGCCCCTTTAGGGGCCCGGCATTGAATGCCGATTGTTATGTCGTGGAGCGAGAAGATTTCCGTAGGGGATTGGCCTGCGACCATTCAGGCGGTCGCGGGAGCGGTGGTGATCGCAGTTTTTGTGGTTACCTTCTTCATCCAGGCGTTCACCATCCCATCGGAATCCATGGAACAAACACTGCTCGTCGGCGACTACCTGCTGGTGGACAAGTTCAGCTACGGCAGCGGCGTGTGGAACGTCGTGCTGCCCTACCGTAAGATTCGGCGGCAAGATATCGTGGTGTTTCATTATCCGGTGAATCCGGCACAGCACTTCGTCAAGCGCGTTGTCGGAGTACCGGGTGACCGGGTGCGCCTCATCAACAAGCGCGTGTACGTCAACGGCACTCCGCTGGAAGAACCCTACGTTCAGTACATCAGCACGGTGCACGACCCCTATCGCGACGACTTTCCGCGCACCGAGAAGGCAGCGCCCGACGTCACGGCGAAGTGGTGGGGCGAGATGAGGAAACTGGTAGAAAACCACCAGTTGATTGTCCCCGAGGGCTACTATTTTGTGCTGGGAGACAATCGCGACGACAGCACAGACAGCCGCTACTGGGGATTTGTGCCGCGCGAAAATATCATTGGGCGGCCGCTCTTGATTTACTGGTCGTCGGGCAGTCTGAATAACGATCTTCCTGGATCGCCAACCGTGGGTGATAGACTTTATCACCTCGCCTACGCGGTGACTCACTTGTTCCAGATCACGCGCTGGGAACGGACTTTCAGGCTGGTTCATTGAAAGTCGATGGTCGTTGGTCGCTAGTCGTTAGCAATAAAGGCTCGCGAACGACTAACGACCAGCGACTAACGACCGAGGACGATGCGGTGATGAAGATCGGCTGATGCAGGTGTGCTGAGAAGAAATCCTCTAGACGGATGCCAAACGTGCCTATAAAAGAAGAAGAAGTCATTGTGGACGAAAAGCCGCGCGAGACGACGGTGGAATTCCTGGCCTCGCTGGCGGGAGTGCTGGTCACCGGCCTGTTCATCATCACATTTGTTCTGCAGGCGTTTGAGATTCCCTCCAGTTCCATGGAAAACACGCTGCTCATCGGAGACCACGTATTCGTGAACCGCGAGCAGTTTGCGCCGCCGACGCGTTGGATGGGGCCGATGATGCCCTATCGCGATGTCCGCCGCAATGACATTGTTGTGTTCCTGTCGCCGGAGGAACAAGGCTTGTTCGTGGTGAAGCGCATCATCGGCGTCCCCGGCGACCACATACATTTGCGCGACGGCGGCGTCTATCGCAATGGCGAAAAACTTATTGAACCGTACGTCCAGCACAAACTGGCGGACTACAACCCTTACCGCGACAACTTCCCTGCCGTGCCGCCTTCGGAAATGTACGGGGTACGTAACGAAAAATGGACGCAGGAACTGCCTTCGCATATCGAAGGCGATGACATCGTCGTGGCCCCGGATAGCTACTTTGCCATGGGCGACAACCGCGACGTGAGTTACGACAGCCGTTACTGGGGCTTCATCCCGCGGAAGAACGTGATTGGCCGTCCTATGTTCATCTACTGGTCGTTTATCACTCCGCCGGACCAGTACCAGATGCGCAGCGCAGGCGACCGACTGGGGTTCCTGGCGCACATCATCATTCACTTCTTCGATGAAACGCGCTGGTCGCGAACCCTCAGGATCGTGCGGTGAAATTTCTGCGATCCAAATTTCTGCGGCCTAAGTTTCTGCGGCCCAGGTTTCTGCGATCCAGGCGCGGAGTAGCTGCGGTCGCGGCTCTCCTGCTGATCCTGTTTCTGTTCCGGCCCGGCGTATACCGGTTGCGAAACCGGATTGCCATCACCATCGGCAGCGCCCTCGGCCGCAGGGTCGCACTCGACAGCGTCCGCTTGCGTCTTCTGCCGCGGCCGGGCTTCGATCTTGAGGGGCTCGTCATCTACGACGATCCCGCGTTTAGCGCGGAGCCGATGATCCGCGCGCAGGAAGTTTCCGCCGCCATCCGGTTTCGTTCCCTGCTCCGCGGGCGACTCGAGATCGCGACCCTGAGCGCAACCGAGCCCAGCATCAACCTTGTGCGCAATGATCAGGGCCGGTGGAACCTGGCGAGCCTGATCGAGCGCAACGCGCAAATTCCCGCAGCTCCGACCGGAAAACCCGCCTCCGAGCGGCGCCCGGCATTCCCCTATCTCGAAGCCGGCCATGCTCGCGTCAATTTCAAGATTGGGCAGACGAAGAAATCCTATGCGCTGATGGATGCCGACGTGGCGCTTTGGCAGGACTCCGAGAATTCTTGGGCCGCGCGCATCAAGGCCGAGCCCGTTCGCACGGATTTTAATCTCACCGATACCGGGTTGCTCCAGATCAACGCCACGTGGCAGCGCGCTCGGAGTTTGCGGTTGACACCGGTGCAACTCACCGTGCAATGGCAGAATGGGCAACTGGGACAGATCACGAAGTTGCTGAGCGGAAAAGACCGGGGATGGCGCGGCGGAGTAAGTTTCACGGCGAAAGTATCGGGCACTCCGGAGGCGCTGCAGATCGAGAGCGAGACCGCAATCGAAGGTTTCCACCGCTACGACATTGTTGGCAGCGAGAACGTGCGCCTGGCAACCGGTTGCTCGGGACAGTACAACGCGGTCACCAGCACACTTGCCGACCTGCTGTGCGAATCGCCAGTAAGCGACGGGATCCTCCGCCTGCGCGGAACTTTTGACCTGACCGCGCAACTACCCAACTACGATCTGACGCTCGAGGCCGAGAAGGTGCCGCTGAACTCCGTGGTGCGATTGCTGCGCCAGGCGAAAAAGCAGATCCCCGGCGATCTCACGGCGAGTGGATTGCTGAATGCGGAGTTCCGCGCCACGCGCAGCGTTCCCGAGGACGGTGGAGCGACGGGCGCCTCGCCCGTCCAGCAGGGCGGGGACGCCCGGTTCTCCACCACGCGGCACGGTCTGTTGACGAAATGGACCGGTAACGGATCGGCGACCAACGTGCGCCTCTCGTCGAGCGCCGGGAACGCGGGGGAGGATGAGGTTGCCTTCGGCACGATTCCATTGGCTCTGGTTTCACGGACCATGGTTTCACGGACCATGGCGGCCGCCGATTCAGAGCAGGCCAAGCACGGCCACCCTAGGACAAAAGAAGAAAAAGACGCGGAGCCCGCTGAAACTCACCTGCGGATTGGGCCGGTCGCACTTTCCATGAACGCCTCGGCGCCGGTGAACGCCGGCGGGTGGGTGTCCGCTGCCGGTTATCGTTTTTTTCTGCTCGGCGACATGGAACTGAAAGACCTGTTCCGTCTGGAGAACGTGCTGGCCTTGCCGGTGACACGACCGCGGGCGGTAGGTTCGGCCAAGTTAGATGTGAGCGTCTCCGGACCCTGGCAGGGATTTGCCGCCCCCGCCATCCTGGGGACCGCTCAATTGCGCAACGTGCGCGCCGAGATGCGCGGCCTGAACACGCCGATCGAGATTAGCTCCGCAGCCGTCACTCTCGCGCCAGACACAGTGTTGATGCAAAAGATTTCCGCCCACACAGGCAGCACTCATTGGAACGGTGCAGTTACGGCGCCCCGGCACTGCGCCCCGCCAGGCTCCGTTCCAAACTGTGTCTTTCAGTTCGACCTCACAGCCGACCAGCTTGCGATTGGAGATCTCGCCGCATGGTTTACGCCGCATCCTGCCAAACGTCCCTGGTACCGCATCTTGAATTCCAATTCCAATGAGCCGCTGGGCCCTTCGCCACTGCTCGCAATTCAGGCGCACGGAAACCTGCATGTTGACCAGTTCGGATTGAAGAAAGTACTCGTTACCCAGGTTGCGACACAAGTGAACCTGGATCGAGGCAAGGTCACACTAACCGCTCTGCGCGCGCAACTGCTGCAGGGCACGCATCAGGGGAACTGGACCATTGATCTGTCGAAGCATGACATGTCGAAACAAGATCTGTCGAAAGACGACACGTCGAATCACCTGTCGACTCCCGATGCATCCACCGACGACGCGTCCACGGCGAACGTGCGGTACCACGGCGCCGGCACGTTGAACGACATTGCGCTGGCGCAGGTGGGCACGTTGATGAACGATGACTGGATCGCCGGAACGGTCGACGGGAATTTCGATGTCGAAGGATCCGGAGACAGCTTTCGTGAGCTACGGGCGCAGTCCGGCAAATTGCAGTTCGTATTGAGGAAGGGGAGTCTGCCGCATATTGAAATTCCGGGCTCGCCCGTGCCTCTGCCGGTTCACCGGTTTACGGGAGAACTCCATCTCAAGAAAGGTGTTTGGGAGCTCTCCGGCGGCAGACTGGAATCGCGCGACGGCATTTATCGGGTAAGTGGGACAGATTCGCCGGGCAGCGGGCTCGACTTTGTTTTGGCCCGTGGTGACGAGCAATCGTGGACGCTCACCGGGACGCTCGCCAAACCGCACCTCGCGCCGGGCAGTCGAACCGTAGCCAAGCGTACGGACACAAACGCAAAGAACGTCAAACCGTAAAATTAATTTGTCAGCCGCGCGGGCGGCCAATCCGCGGGTGGCCAATCAACGTGCCCAGAATAATCCAGAGCCCAAGCGCGAGCCACTCCCAACCGGAAAAGCTTCCCGGCACAAATGGCACAAACTTCATCAGTACCATCGCTAAACCGACCAACGCGCCCAGCAGAGCGATCAAGCGGTCGGCGATTCGGGGCCTCATCCAGAGGTAAGCGGCGCACACCGCAAACCATCCGATCGCCGAAGCGACCGATCCGACCTCGGAGATCGGAACCAGAATCGCGCTGCCGAGAAACATGCACAGAGCCGTGGCGAGGCCAACCCAAACGACAGCCGCGGCAGGGGTCTGATTCCTGGGATGCACGCTGGCCAGTCGCGCATCCACCAGCCCGCGGCGCCCCATGGCGAACACCAAGCGGCTGGCGGCGATAAAATTTCCGTTGAATACCTTGAACAGCGAAAGCAGCGCGGCACTGAGAATGATGCTCACGATCCAGCGCGAGCCGACGGCATGCTCGAA
>OCZT010002402.1_pt1 | contig 19356 bp, 16 predicted proteins | sample 1539031 | NCBI WGS metagenome assembly OCZT01 (sample SAMEA3539308, study PRJEB22396) | soil metagenome | biome: tundra; feature: field; material: soil | place: USA | collected 2010-05 | depth 0.15 m | reverse complement strand
AGCGTCACCGCTGCCAGGTTGCGCAGACCAGAGTCCCCTGCGTCGTAGCTGAACATCACCGTCGCCCCGACGCAGATGAGCACCTGGCCGTCGACCTCGACACGGTGCAGGTCGCGTGGTGCTGGCATGCCTACCAGCATGGCCTGTACCGCAACCCCGATTGTCATTACCGCAACTGTATCGAGTTTCAACACATTTTGCAAGTTGACCTGGACGCAAAACCGCAGGTCACATGCCTACACGACGGCTACTCCAGGAGGTCTGAGGCTGGTGAGGGATGACCGTCTCCGCGGCTTCCACGGCGGAGTCGGATCCCTTTCTCCCCAGGAGATGCTCGGCCGCGACTACACCGACCGTGACCACTCCATGGCCGAGGCCAAGCACGCGATCGCGGAACGCGCGCTGAGCATCGTGGGGCCCAATGAGGTCATCGCCCTCGACGCCGGCACGACCGCTACCCAGCTCGCCGCGCTCCTGCCGAAGGACCAGGGCACGCGGGTCGTGACCCATTCGTTCTCTGCCGTCTCCGTGCTCGCCGGCCTCACCGGCATCGAGGTCAACTGCCTCGGCGGTGACCTGCACTACGACTCGCTGTCGTTCGCTGGCCCCTCGACGCTTGCGGCGATATCCAATCTCCAGATCGAGACGATGTTCCTGGCGGCCAGCGGTTTGAACGAGCGCGGTGCCTTCTGCGCAACCGGCTTCGATGCGATCACTAAGCGTGCGCTCATCGAGGTGAGCGCGCACCTTGTGCTCATCGCGGACTCATCGAAGTTCGGTATTCCGGCGATGGTCAAGGTGTGCGGCTGGGACGTGATCGATACCGTCATCATCGACGCAGGCATCACGAGCGAACAGCAGGACATGCTGGTGCAGGCCGGGGTGGCGGTCCAGATCGTCTAGCCCGGCCGCCCCATCCTGCGCATCGCGCTGCAGGTGGCTGGCGCACCGGACGATAACCGCGGGTCGCCGCCGGAGTTTTTCCTCCTGAAGCTCGGTTCTGCGCGAAAGTCCTCCTGAGCGTGTGCGCGGCCGGGAACCCTGAGCGCGTCCGGCCGGGAACCCTTAGCGCGTGCGTGGCCCCGAACGCGCGCGGGGCTGAGCGCTGTCTGCACGACCGCTGAGCGCGTTGCATCACGATTCGGTCAAAGTCACAAGATTTGCTCTGATGTATCACACATCTGTTGCAATTAGTGCTAATTTCTAGGTTTCACGGAGAATGTGAGTAGTTTCACATGACCACCACACCCCCAGCGGTGCAGGCGTCGGCTTCTGAGTTCCCCGACAGCACCAGCGTCGGAATCACGCTCTCGACATGCCACGGGCCGCTCTGGTCAGCGTTGAGAGGCAACTCCGTGAGTCGCAGTGGACTCGCGGACCAAACAAAGGATGGAAAATGAGCAGGACTAGATCAAAAGCGGCGGTGAGTGTCGGCGCAATTTTGACCGCATCAGCGCTGATGCTGACCGGCTGCACCTCGTCGGGTACGACATCCGGCAGCACGGCGAATGTGAGCGCGGCCGACATCGACAAGGCGATGAACACGCCAACGACGATTACCTTCTGGTCCTGGCTGCCTGACATGCAGTCCGAGGTCAATCTGTTCGAGAAGAAGTACCCGAAGATCCACGTCAACTACCAGAACGCTGGTCAGGGCGCCACCGAGTACACGAAGCTTCGTACGGTCATCAAGGCCGGAAGAGGACAGCCGGATGCAACTCAGATCGAGTTCCAGTACCTGCCGTCCTTCCAAAGCTACTTGCTCGACTTCACGCCGTACGGTTTCGGCGCGCTCAAGAGCCAGTTCGTCTCGTCGATCTGGGGCCAGGTTGCAATTGATGGTGGCCTCTACGGAATCCCGCAGGACTACGCGCCGATGGGCAACCTGTACCGCCACGACCTCTTCACCGCAGCAGGCATCACCCAGGCGCCGGCTACGTGGGATGAGTACATGGCAGACGCCAAGATCATCAAGGCGAAGACCGGAAACTACATCTCCGACCTGCCCGGCAACGATGGCGGCCAGTTCCTCAGCCTGATGTGGCAGGCGGGCGCTCGTCCGTTCGCATACGACGGCAAGAAGACGGTCACCGTCAATATCGAGAGCCCGGAGGCGAAGAAGGTCGTCGACTACTGGAACTCGATGATCAAGCAGGGCCTCGTCGACACGGCACCAGACTTCAACAACGACTGGTACCAGGGCTTCGTAAGCGGCAAGTACGCCGGCTGGCTGGTCCCCGCATGGGGCCCGGACAACCTCACCGGAACCGTTGCGAAGACCTCGGGCGACTGGACTACGGCGCCACTGCCGCAGTGGGATCCGTCTAACCCGGCATCGTCGTACTGGGGCGGTTCGAGTGACGCGGTCCTGAAGACCTCGAAGCACCCGATCGTCGCTGCTGAGCTGGTCAAGTTCCTGAACACCGGAGCATCCGCGCTGCAGATGGCCACGTCGCCGAAGCAGACCCTCTTCCCGCCGACCCTGGCCGTTCAGAAGAACCCGGCCTTCGTCGAGCAGAAGTCGGCCTTCTTCAACGGGCAGCAGGTTAACAAGCTGTACCTGGACATCGCCAAGACGGTTGACCCGAAGTTCGGTTGGTTGCCATACATGGACTTCGTGTATTCCAACTACAGCACGACCCTCGGCAAGGCCATCGCTGACAAGACCGATCTTGAGACTGGTCTCGCAGCGTGGCAGGCGGCGGTTGTTGCTTACGGAAAGCAGCAGGGCTTCACCGTGAAGACCAACTAGAAATCATCCGAAAGGTCCGGGCGGTTACGAGAGATTCGTGGCCGCCCGGACTCTCCTCATGAGACAAGGGAGTACTTCATGAGTTCGATTGCGTCGTCACGAACAGCGTCGATTCCACATACTGCATCAGTTCCACCAACAGCGCGCAAGAGGCGCTCCACACTTCACCGTAGGCAGACGATCGCCGCCTACGTACTCGTTCTTCCGTTCGTCATCATCTTCATCGCGATGCTCGTCGTTCCGCTGGTGTACTCGGGCTACATCAGTTTGTTCCGGACGCAACTCGTCGGCGGCACCACCTTTGTGGGTTTTGCGAACTACATTCAGGCCGTCGCAGACCCGCAGTTCCTCGGCGCGGTAGCCAGGATGCTGCTCTTCCTGTTCATTCAGGTCCCGATCATGCTGGGCTTTGCGCTGTTCTTCGCGCTCGCGCTCGACAGTGGTCGAGTTCGAGCCAGCAGGTTTGTGCGTCTTGCGATCTTCGTGCCGTACGCCATCCCGGGCGTCGTCGCGACGCTCATGTGGGGATACCTGTACGGGCCAAACTTTGGACCGATCGCCCAGGTGCTCCATACCCTCGGCATTGCCGCGCCGAATCTCCTGGCAGGCAACACCATCATCGGCTCGATTATGAACATCATCACTTGGGAGTTCGTCGGCTACAACATGATCATCCTGTACGCCGCGATGAGATCGGTTCCGACCGAGCTCTATGACGCGGCAGAGGTTGACGGGGCCGGCCAGATCCGGATTGCGTGGAGCATCAAGATCCCGGCGATCCGGCAGGCAATCCTCCTTACTGTCATCTTCTCGATCATCGGCAGCTTCCAGCTCTTCAATGAGCCCCAACTGCTGTTCAACCTCGCGCCCAACGCGGTCGGCACTTCGTTCTCGCCCAACCTGTACGCCTACAACCTGGCGTTCACCAACCAGGACGCGAACTACGCCGCGGCGATTGCGTTCCTGCTTGGAATCGTGATCATGGTCGTGTCCTACTCCGTCCAACTCACGGTTCAGCGTCGCGAAAGGAGCGGAAATTGAGCCCCCAGCCCATCGTCAGACCGACTGCCAAGCCCGATGGGGCGGCGCAGACCAGCGCACAACTCGCGAGGATGAAGCGCAGGCATCGGCCGGGTAAGGAACGCAGCAACATCCTTACCGTCGCGCTCATCGCGTGTTCGCTGTACTTCCTGCTTCCGCTGGTATGGCTGATCATCTCGTCGACGAAGACCAACAGTGGACTCTTCGATTCGTTCGGGTACGCCTTCAGCTCGACCTTCGCGCTGTTCACCAACATCGGTGAGGTGTTCTCGTACGGCAACGGAATCTTCAGACAGTGGGTCATTAACACCGTCTTCTACGCCGGTACGAGCGCGGTCGGAGCTGCGGCTCTCTCGACTGCGGCCGGCTATGCCTTTGCGAAGCTGCGGTTCCCCGGCGGAAGGATCATCTTCTCCGGCATCCTCGGTGCGATCATGATCCCGGCGACTGCGCTGGCCATCCCGACCTACCTGCTGTTTGCGCAGGCCGGGATCACCAATACGCCGCTGTCGGTCATCCTGCCGTCGCTGGTCAGCCCGTTCGGCGTCTACCTCATGCGGGTGTACGCGGCTGACGCGATCCCGGACAGCCTGATTGAGGCGGCCAGGATTGATGGCGCCAATGAATTCAGGATCTTCTGGGTTGTCGGAGTCCGTTTGATGGGCCCAGGCATTGTCACGGTGTTCCTGTTCGCGCTGGTCGCGACCTGGAACAACTACTTCCTGCCGCTCATCATGTTGAGCAGTTCGAATATGTACCCGCTCACGGTCGGGTTGGCCCAGTGGCAGCAGCAGGCATCCGGTGGTGGCGGTACGGTTCCGCTGTTCAATCTGGTCATCACCGGATCGTTCATCTCGGTGATCCCGCTGGTAGTGGCCTTCCTGTACCTGCAGAGGTACTGGCAGACCGGTCTCGCCACAGGTGGAGTCAAGGGCTAAGCCGTCCGCGGACGCGGGCTGCGAGCCCATGGGCTCACGGCTCGCTCCATATCAGCATGTGCATTACACGATCAATTTCTGTTATATGTATAACAGAATGACGTTGTTGACCCATGTTCTTCGGGTACGGTCGCCATTGATACGCGAATTTTCGCCATTATTGGTGGGAATTCGCACAGACGTCGTAGCCACAAGCACAGGAGCACACTGACTCAGACTGCGGGAGCTACGCCGTCGGCAATGTTGCGAAAGCTACAAACGCCCGGGGGCCACTATGCCATGCTGGCTCTTGATCAGCGCGAATCCATGAGAGGGATGTTCGGGCGCCTCGATGATGGGACATTCGTCGGTGACGACTCGCTTCGCACCTTCAAGCGCCAGGCGCTCGAGACCCTTTCGCCCTTTGCCTCGGCCGTCCTGATCGACCGGCCTTACGGTCTCGGAAACAGTCGACCCCCGGAACTGGCCGCTGGTTCCGGCCTGATGGTCGCTATCGACGTGTTGCACCAGGTGCCCGGAGAAGAGATCTCCCACATCACCTTCGATGCCCTGGTGACCGTCGACCTGCTGCGCCAGGTCGGAGCTGATGCAATCAAGGTACTGGTGCTGTGGCATCCGCGTTCAGGAAAGATCGAGCGGGCCGAACTGGTCGGGCGCGCGATGGAACGCGCGGCGCAAGTTGGCGTCGCAACACTGGTCGAGGGGATCGTGCGCCCCGAGCCCGGCGAATCGTGGGCCACGGAAGCCGAGCGCCACGACGCAATTCTCGCGTGCGCGCAGGAGCTGATGATGTTTTCACCGGACATCTACAAGGCGCAGGTGCCCGGGTATTCGCCGGGCGACGTCAGCGATGTCGCGGCACAGTCCGAACTCATGAGCGCCATCGTCGGAGGCGACTGGGTTGTCCTGTCGAGTGGCGTCGAGCGTGACTATTTCGGGTCCGCGGTCACCTAGGCGACGCTCGGCGGCGCGAGAGGCTTCCTCGCGGGTCGCGCGATCTGGGCAGACGCCGTCCCGGAGGTCGATCCGGCTGTTACCCTGCGCGATCGGTCAATTGATCGGCGCAAAGCACTCACCACAATCGTCGATCGCGAGTTCCAGGGCTCCGGACATGGTGCGCGCCAAGCCGGCAGCCTTAACCGTTTGACCTGCATGTTTGTAGTTATGTGAACGCTGCTTCTCGCCTTGGGTGCGCCACAATTGATGTGATGGCGCAGTCCGATAATGAGCCGGCGGACGACGACGATCATGACGGTTCAACTGCCACCGGACGGGCCATAACAGCTGCTCAGACCTGTGTGGTCAGCTGACCGACAACCAAACCCACTACCTCGGCACCGGCCCTTGCCCGTCGCTGCGAGGTTAAATCTGGCCCTGACCACTCACGAATTATGACGCCATGTCTGGAGTCCTGAGTTCTGATGTCCATTAGCGAAGTTCTCACCCAGCCGGTGACGGAACCGGTCGTGGACCGGTGGACCGGCGAGACGCTCGGTCGGATAGTCGTTGAGGGTGCCCCCGAGGCCAGCCGGGCGGTGGATGCGGCCGAGGCCGCGCTCGCCGTGGACTTTCCGGTGCACCGGAGGTCGGCGGTTTTGGCCGCGACGTCCGCCTTGGTCGCGGCGCACGCAGAGGAACTGGCCCGCTCCATCCAGCAGGAAACCGGTAAACCCATCACCGCGGCACGCCTTGAGGTGTCCCGCGCCGTCGGCACACTGCTCTATGCGTCGGAAGAGGCGCGTCGCCTTCCGGCTGAGGCGGTTCCGATGGACGCGACGGAGGCAGGCGCCGGAACAATGGCGCTGACAGTCGCGGAACCGCGGGGCATCGTGGCCGCCATTACACCGTTCAACTTCTCGCTCAACCTCGTGGTGCACAAGATCGGTCCCGCGATCGCCGCCGGATGCGCGGTCGTATTCAAACCGTCAGACAAGGCTCCCCTGGTCGCCAGGATGCTCGTCGAAGGCTTTGCAGCGAGCGGACTTCCCTCCGTCCGGCTCAACCTCGTCACCGGCCCGGCAGAGCCCATCGTGGGGGCGTGGCTACAGGACGATCGCGTCGCCGTCATCACTTTTACCGGATCATCCGCGGTGGGATGGAAGCTCAAGACCGAATCGCCGCGAAAGCTCCACATCCTCGAGTTGGGATCGAACACTGCGATGTACGTGCATCACGACGCCGATCTTCCTCGCGCGGTCGTTGATGCGGTGACGGCGGGCTTTGGCAACTCCGGCCAAGCCTGCGTTTCGCTGCAAAGACTATACGTTCACGCCGACGTCCTGAAGGAGTTCACGAGCCGGCTGGTTGAAGCGGTTGCTGCGGTGCCCGCGGGGGACCCGACGGATGAGAAGACCATCGTCGGGCCACTCGTGACGTCGCTCGCCGGCAAGCGGGTCGTTCGCTGGATCGACGACGCCGTCGCCCAGGGCGCACAACTGCTCACCGGCGGCCGGGAGATCAATGGCGTTGTCGCACCAACGGTGATCACAGGTGTATCGCCTGCGAGTCCGCTGGTGTGTGAAGAGGTGTTCGGGCCGGTGATTACGGTGATCGCTGTCGACGGGCTCGGCGAGGCCATAGCGGCGGTCAACACCAGCGACTTCGGACTGAACGCCGCCATGCACAAGGAGGTGCAGGTCCTGGGCATCCTCGGAGGCTCTCTCGGCCTCGACGGCACTATTGCTGCCTATGCCAGTGGCGCGGTCGACCCGCGTCCTTTGATCGCAGCCACCGTCGGGCTCGCGGATGTCCCGGCCGTGCTCAGCGGCCAGTTCGCGACGAGCAGGGGAGTTGGCCCGAAGTTCCTCGTGGACCCGTCGCACTAGCGGGCCAGGTCATCCCGCAAAGTCGGCGACGGGCAGACCTGTCACGCCGACCGAGCAGGCGAAGATGCTCCCGGCGTGCAGCTGGCCGGCCAGCTCGCTGCGCATCAGCTCGCTGGTGGCGGAAGTGATGCAGAGCGTATCGAGGTCCTTGCCGACGAACGCGACGCTTGCCACCAGCTCGACCGGCAATTCGAGATGGGCCAACAGTCGTCCGTCCGACGCGTAGCGACGAACTTCCCACCCTCGCCACATCGCCACCCAGACGCAGCCCTCGGCATCGACGCACAGCCCGTCTGGCCGTCCCATGCCGTCCGCCGTGTCGAAGCGTCCTATCCCCTCGAACTGGACGAAGGGACGTCGGCCCGACAGCGAGCCGGCGTCGAGATCGAAATCGAAGGCGTCGATCCGATAGGTGGAAGTGTCGGTGTAGTAGAACGTCTTCGCATCCGGGCTCCAGCCCATCCCGTTCGAGGCGGAGATCCCGGGTACCATCTCGGTGGCCGTCAGGTCCGCGTCGAGACGATAGAGCGCACCCGTTCCGGATCGGCCGTCACGCCCGGCTGTTCCTGCGAAGAACCGACCATTCGGATCGCATTTGCCGTCGTTGAACTTGACGCGGGGTTCGTCCGTAACGGTGATCGTCGCGGCGGGTGCCGTCAAGTCGTCACCCGTGACTCGAAACTCCTGGCAGGTGGCCATCGCGTATCCGCCCCGGGAGCGGGGGACGATGCTGCCGACCCTCGTGCCGACGTTCACAGAATCGTCGTCGCCCGTATCGATGTCGGTGAAGTGGATGGATTCCCCCGGGATGTCCGTCCACACGAGCCGATTGGTGCACCGGTTCCAGACGGGCCCTTCAGCCGTGCCGACCCTCGCGTCGAGGAGGAGATCAGGTTTGACGTTCAGCGTCACTGCCCGCGTCATGGGTTCCATGCTTTCCCGTGCTAGAAATCGCGTCGCAGTCACGAACACGACAATGTGTGAATAGTAACAGTCCGGCGGGATAATTCCCGCAATAATCTCCCTAAATCGTGCGCATATTAACGTTCGCATGTTAGGCTTTTTTTCGTCCGTTCGAATGAACACGGGAGTCCTTGGCGTCTGAGCGCGAGGGAGAGCTATGGACCGGTTGAAGGACAGGGTGTGCATCGTCACCGGTGCCGGTTCCCCAGGCGACGACGTGGGAAACGGCCGCGCGGCTGCGATCCAGTTCGCTCGAGAGGGCGCTCACGTGGTCGTGAACGATCTTGACGAAGGGGCCGCCCTGCGCACCCTCGAGTGGATCGAGGCGGAGGGTGGATCGGGCTCCATCTGTGTGGGCGATCTCAGCCGTGCCGACGAGGCGGAACGGCTGGTCGATCACGCAGTGTCAACCTGGGGTCGGTTGGACGTCGTGCACAACAACATCGGCATCAGCGGGCGAGGCACCGTGGTTGACGCTTCTGAAGAGCTCTGGGATCGGGTCATGACGGTCAACGTCAAGACCATCATGCTGATGGGCAAGTTCGCGGTTCCTGCGCTGGCACGGACGGGCGGTGGTTCGATCGTCAACGTCTCCTCACTCGCCGCGATCCGCCCGTCGGGTCGTTCGCCCTATTCGGCGTCCAAGGGAGCGGTCATCGCTCTCAGCCAGTCCATGGCCTTCGATCACGCGGCCCAGGGCATCCGTGTCAACTGCATTGCGCCCGGCCCGATCTTCACCCCGCACGCGGGAGCCATCGGAATGTCGGAGGATGTTCGTGAAAAGCGTCGCCTGGCGTCTCCGCTCGGGATCGAGGGGACCGCCTGGGATGTCGCCAACGCCGCAGTGTTTCTGGCCTCGGCGGAGGCCCGCTTCATCACGGGTGTCGTACTGCTGGTTGACGGCGGCGTCGCCCTGACGAGTGCGGCGAGACATTGATCGCCGAGGTCGGTCTGCAGCCCGACGGGGGCGCGCCACGAGAAGTCGTCGTCATGGGGCGCGTCTGTATCGACCTTTACCCCAACGAGGTCGGTACCCATCTCGAGGACGTGAGCGGTTTCACAAAGTCGATCGGCGGCAGCGCGACCAACGTCGCCGTTGCGATTGCGCGCCACGGTCACGACGTGACGCTCGTCACGCGAACCGGTGACGATCCGTTCGGCCGCTTCGTCCTGCAGGAACTCGCGCGGCTCGGTGTGGACGGGTCGCACATCACACCCTTCGCAGGGCTTGCGAGTGTCCTGACGTTCTGCGAGATGTTTCCGCCGGACGACTTTCCGCTCTACATCTATCGTCAACCGACCGCGCCCGACATGATGCTCGAAACCGCCGACGTGCCGTTCGGCGAGGTTCGCGAAGCACGAATCTTTTGGGCAACCGCTACCGGACTCTCCTCGGAACTGACGCGGGAGGCGCATTTTGCAGCGTGGCGCGAGCGCGGTCGCCGGCCCAACACCATTCTCGATCTCGACTACCGCCCCATGTTCTGGACTTCCGCGGGAGCCGCCCACGAGGCGATGGATGCAGCGCTGCCCCTCGTGACGATCGCGGTGGGCAACCAGCAGGAATGTGACGTAGCAGTTGGGGAGAGCGATCCTTATCGTGCGGCCGATGCACTTCTCGATCGCGGTCTCGCTCTCGCAATCGTCAAGCGCGGGCCGTGCGGTGTGCTCGCCAAGTCCCGAGAAGGGACCGTGGAGCTGCCCTCTCAGCCCGTCGAGGTCGTCAATGGTCTAGGCGCAGGCGACGGGTTCGGTGGCGCGCTCTGTCACGGCCTGCTGGCGGGCTGGGAACTGGAGCGCACACTGAATTTCGCAAATGCCGCTGGCGCGATCGTCGCAACGCGGCGGGAATGTTCGACGGCGATGCCGACGACAGCCGAGGTTGAGGAATGGCTCACTGTGCGGTCGCCGGCATGACGTACGAGGAGCGCGGTACTTCCGCGAAGATCGGAATCGTGGGCAATGGATGGCGCGCTCAGTTTTTCCACCGTGCCGCCGCGGCTCTCCCGAACCGCTTGTCCGTCGTCGGCGTCGTTGCCAGGAGCGCGAGCGCAGCGGAAGCCGTTGCCCGGGACTGGCGGGTCCCGACGTTCGGCAGCGTGGGTGAACTGGTCCGGAGGCAGCGGCCTGACTACCTGATCGTGAGCGTCCCCCGCGCGAGTGCTCCGGGCCTGATCGTCGAATCGGTCGAGCTCGGGCTCCCAGTTCTGACCGAAACACCCCCCGCGACCGAGCTCGACAGTCTCGTCGCGCTCTGGCAGAGCATCCGGAATCCGGCTATGGTGCAGGTCGCCGAGCAGTACTTGCTGTACCCCGGGCACGCCGCTCGACTGGCCTTGGTCGAGTCCGGAGCCATTGGAGATCCGACCTCGGCGCACGTGTCTTCGACCCATGATTATCACGCAGTGTCGATGATCCGCGGTTTCCTCGGTGTCGGTTTCGAGCCGGCGATCGTCCGTGCCAGCGCTTTCGTCGCACCACTCGCTGACCCGCTGAGCCAGAAGGGCTGGACGGGTGACGATCGTCCCAAACCGGCCACGACCGTACTTGCGACGGTCGACTTCGCCGGGCGATCAGGACTGTACGACTTCACCGACAACCAGTGGCACAACCAACTGCGTAGCCGTCGCGTGCTCGTGAGGGGCTCGCTCGGCGAGCTCGCGGGCGACGAGGTCGTACGGCTCGCCGGCGAGCGGACGATCCTCCACTCCTCCATCGTTCGCTATCAGTCCGGCTATGACCTCGACCTCGATGGCTACGACAGCGAGCACCTGAGTTTCGACGGCACCGTGCTCTGGCGCAATCCGTTTCCCGGCCGGAGGTTCTCGGACGAGGAGATCGCCATCGCGACCCTGCTCACGCGCATGAGCGCCTTCGCCGCCGGCGACGGGCCAGCTCCGTACCCGCTCGCCGAGGGAGCGCAGGACCACGCGCTCGCGCTCGCGGTGGCAGAGTCTGTACTCAAGGACATCCCCATCCACGTACCGCGTCATCCGTGGGCATCAGCCTCCCAGCCCTGATGGACCAGAGATCACCCCCAAGGAGAAGAAATGCCCGTATGGTTCGGCGGCGACTACAACCCAGATCAGTGGCCAGAAGAGGTATGGGACGAAGACGTCACACTCATGCAGCGCGCGAATGTCAATCTCGCAACGGTAGGCGTCTTCTCCTGGGCGAGGATCGAATCTCGTGAGGGCGAGTTCGATTTCGCCTGGCTCGACGTCGTCCTGGACAAACTTCACGCGGGCGGCGTGCGCGTCGACCTGGCGACGGCGACCGCGTCGCCGCCCCCGTGGCTCAGTCAGGCCTATCCCGAGGTATTGCCCAAAACGCAGGACGGTGTCCGACTGTGGCCCGGCAGCCGCCAGCAGTACTGCCCGAGTTCTCCGGTCTATCGACGGTTCGCCGCGCGGCTCGTCGGCAAGCTCAGTGAACGCTACGGCGATCATCCCGCCCTCGAGATGTGGCACATCAACAACGAGTACGGCTGCCACGTCAGTCATTGCTACTGCGACGTCTCCGCGGCCGCGTTCCGCACCTGGCTTGAAACGAAATACGGTTCGATCGATGCCGTGAACGCCGCGTGGGGAACGGCATTCTGGTCCCAGCGATACTCCGAGTTCGCGGAGATCTATCCGCCACGGTCGATGCCGTCGTTCCCCAGCCCGACGCAGCTCCTCGACTTCGACAGGTTCAGCGCGCAGGAGTTGCTCGAATGCTACCGAGCCGAAAGGGCGATCCTTCGCGCGGCGACGCCGGACATCCCCATCACGACGAACTTCATGGGGTTCTTTAAACCCACGAATTACTGGGAGTGGGCGAAGGAGGTCGACTTCGTCTCGGACGACTCTTACCCGGACCCCGCCGATCCGGCCGCGCCCGTGTTCGGTGCGATGACGCGGGACCTCGTTCGTTCACTCAAGGGTGGACAGCCATGGGTCCTCATGGAACAGGCCACGAGCGCGGTGAACTGGCGCGCCCGCAACGCGCCGAAACTGCCGGGACAGATGCGCACCTGGAGCTACCAGTGCATCGCCAGGGGAGCGGATGGTGTCCTCTACTTTCAATGGCGCCAGTCGGTTTCCGGTGCCGAGAAGTTCCATTCGGGCCTGGTGCCGCACATGGGCACGGATACCCGGGTGTGGCGCGAGGTCGAGAGCTTCGGGACCGAATTGACGACCCTTGACCAGGTGATCGGAAGCAGGGTCTCCGCTCACGTCGCGATCGTCTTCGACTGGGACTCCTGGTGGGCCGTGGAACAGGCTGCGATGCCCGCGCAGATCTCCTACCTCCACACCGTCTTCGAGTGGTATCGAACGCTGTACGACCTCGGGGTCGTCGTCGACTTCGTGCCGCCGACGGGCGCATTGGATCAGTACGCGGTCGTTGTGGCGCCGACCCTTCAGGTCGCGCCAGATGAGGCCGTCACGAACTTGGCGGACTACGCCTCGGGCGGTGGTCGCCTCATCGTGACCTACCAATCAGCGATTCTGGATGAAAACCTCCGGGTTCTCGACGGCGGATATCTCGGTCGCCTGGCCGACACGCTCGGTGTGCGCGTCGAGGAGTTCGCCCCGCTCGCCGCGCCCGATCTCGCCGCGATGGGAGCAACAGCGCCGGTGCCATCCATTCAGCTCTCCGGCTCGACGCTGGGAGCGTTCGAAGGGACCGAATGGTCGGAGTACCTTCGGGCGACGACGGCTGAGGTGCTCGCAGCCTTCATCGGCGGACCGCTCGACGGCTGGCCTGGCATCACCTCGAACACGACGGGCAGCGGAAAGGGCTGGTATGTGGCCACCCTGCCGGATGCCGGCGCTCGTTCTTCGCTCCTCACGGGCATCCTCGCGGAGGCGGGGGTCGCTCCAGTCCTCGCTCATCCCATCCCCGGTATCGAGGTGGTCGAGCGCGGCGAACTGACCTTCGTGATCAACCATTCTGGCGAGACCGTGTCCGTTCCTCTCGGTGGCCGGGATATCCTCACCGGGGTTACCGCGGACAGCACGAGCCTCGAGCCGAAGGGAGTCGCGATCCTTTCGCGATCATGAGAATCTCGGCCTTTTCCAAGGCGGTCATCGCGCCCATTGCCATTGACAGGACGATGACGGTGTTCGAGTGGATTGAGCTCGCTCGCTCACTGCCCGCGGACGGCCTCGAAATGCACTCAGGATTCTTCTGGGACACATCGCCCGACGGCGTCGACAGGGTCGGTGACGCCGTGCGCGACGCGGGCTTCGAGATTCCGATCTTGTGCGCGTCGCCCGACTTCACGCACCCGGACGCCGACCAGCGTGCGCGCGAATTCGATCTCGAGGTCGAGATGATCGGTATCACCGCTCGTCTCGGGGGAGCGGGCTCGACATGCCGGGTGTTGAGCGGCCAGGCCCATCCAGAAGTCTCGATCGACCAGGGACTCATGTGGGCCAGTGATGCGATCTCCCGACTCATCCCTATCGCGCGAGAACACAACGTGACGTTGGCGATCCAGAACCATTACAAGGCAAGCACATGGAAGCATCCGGATTTCGCGCGGCGCAAGGAAGTGTTTCTCCGGCTGCTCGACCTGCTGCCCGACAGAGAGTACTTCGGGGTGCAATTCGACCCGTCGAATGCCATTTTCGCAGGGGAGGATTCCGCCGGCTTTCTGTCGCTCGTCATCGACAGGGTCGTCTCGATGCGTGCGTCCGACCGCTACCTGGCGCCCGGTGCGGAACTCGAGTCGCTACGCCAGGCAGATGGGACGGTGGGCCACTCCCCGTTACTTCTGCACGGAGTCATCGGTCAGGGTCTCAACGATTACGACCGGATCTTCACCACCCTCGTCGAGGCGGGTTATGACGGGTGGATCAGCGTCGAAGACGGGGTCAACGGCATGGACGAGATGCGCGCATCGATCGACTTCCTTCTCGGCGCGCGTGGGAAGTATTTCGGAGGGTCGACCGCCAATCGCGTGCGCGGTCTCGAGCTGGTCCGATCGGCGCATCGGGCAAGTGTGAGCGACTAAACCGACGCGACATCGAGGAAGATCTGAACCAGCGGGCGCACGGAGTGCTCACCGATCAGACCCCGCATGGAGGCGCTCATGGGGTTGCGCCCGTTCGCGTGCAGACGACGACATCCCATCGCGAATTATGTTGCATATATAACATAGAATGACAGGAATAAAACATCACAACGATCTGAACAGAGCTGTTCACGAGAGGATGCCAGCATGGGGCGAGTCAACGGCAAGGTCGCTTTGATCAGCGGAGGCGCCAGGGGAATGGGCGCTTGGCACGCTCGCCGCCTGGTCGAGGAGGGCGCTCGAGTCGTGATCGGAGACGTCCTGGACGAGCCGGGACACCACCTCAGCGAAGAGCTGGGGGAGAATGCCCGTTTCGTTCATCTCGACGTCACGAGCTTCGAAGACTGGCAGGCCGCCGTCCAGCTCGCCATCAGCGAGTTCGGCGGACTCGATGTGCTGGTCAATAATGCGGGAATCATGGTCGCCGCGCCGATCGAGGACTACCCGATCGAGGGCTGGCACAAGATCATCGCGGTCAATCTCACCGGAGTGTTCTTCGGAATCAAGGCGGTGATTCCCGCGATGAGGAAGGCCGGAGGTGGGTCCATCATAAACGTCTCGTCCACCGCCGGGCTCGTCGGGCTTCAGGGAGTGGCCGGCTATTCCGCATCCAAATTCGGCGTTCGCGGACTGACGAAGGGGGTTGCCCTTGATCTCGGCCAATACAACATCCGCGTCAACTCCGTTCACCCCGGGGCAATCGACACGGCCATGATCGAGGGAATGAATCTCACCCAGGAGAGAGTGGCACTTCACCGCATCGGGGCACCGCAGGAAGTCTCCAACCTCATCCTGTTTCTTGCGAGCGACGAGTCCAGCTTTTCAACGGGTTCGGAATTCGTCGTGGACGGCGGCGAGACCACCGGATTCGCGCATCAGGGGAGCTAGTCACATGGTCACTCAGAGAGCGGGAACCATGCCGACGACATCCGGTGTAGCCATCGTCGAGCGGCAGCTGCGGATCGACGGGAAGCCGTTCCTCGTCCTCGGCGGAGAACTTCACGACTCCTCGTCGTCGACCAAATCGGATTTGGATGCGCGGTGGCCGCGGATCACCGCTCTCGGACTCAACACCGTACTCGCGGCGATCTCGTGGGAACTCATCGAGCCCGTCGAAGGGCAGTTCGACTTCTCCACCGTCGACTCCCTGCTCGATGGCGCGCGCGCCAACGACCTGAAGGTCGTGCCGCTGTGGTTTGGCATCTGGAAGAACGGGCTGTCCAGTTACCGACCGAGCTGGGTCAAACGAGATCCCGCGCGGTTCCCGCTGGCGCGAGCGCACGAGGGCAGTGCGGTGCAGGTTCTCTCCGTCTTCTCGGAGCACAATCGCGATGCGGATGCCCGCGCATTCGCCGCGCTCATGCGTCACATCAAAGAGGTCGATCAGGAGCACAGGACCGTGATCATGGTCCAGGTCGAAAACGAGGTCGGAATCCTCGGCCCATCCCGGGACCATTCCGCCGAGGCGGTTGCTGCTTACAGAGCACCCGTGGATCGCGAGTTTCTTGCTTTCCTTCGGCAGAACAGCGACGGGCTGAAGCCGGTGATCGCGGAAGCCATCGCCGGGGAAGCGCCAGTCGGCGGTTGGGGGGCGACCTTCGGGGAGTCGCTCGAGACTGACGAACTGTTTCAGGGGCTCGGCTATGCCCGCTACGTCGACTTCGTTGTCGCTGCGGGTCGGGCGAAATACGAACTGCCCTATTTCATCAACACCTGGCTTGACTCGCCCGAGTACAGCCCCGAGAAGAGCCGGTTCGCGCCGTATGGCGGGCAGATCCCGGGTAATTACCCGAGCGGCGGCCCACTTCCGCAGGCGTTCGAGGCCTGGCTCTACGGAGCTCCGAACCTCACGATGCTGACACCGGACATCTACTTCGGCGACTTCACGGAATGGTGTCGCCAGTATGCCGCCAGCGAGGTCGGCTTCTTTATTCCGGAGTTGAAGAAGGACTCGTCAGGCATCGCCGGCATCCACATCGCCATGGGCAGCTTCGGCGCCATCGGAACGTCTCCTTTCGGTATCGACGGCAACGACGATGAATACGCGCCCGAGGACAAGGAGCTCCTGGCGACGAGCTATCGCGCCCTGGCGAACCTGAGCGACGTGATTCTCGCGGCCCAGCGACGGGGCGAGATCGTCGGCTTCGAGTTGACCGGCGAACGTCCGGAGGTCGTCGTCGAGTTCGGTGGCCATAGGCTCCGGATCATCCGCGATCGGGACGACGGCAGCGGCGCGGCCCTGCCGACCGCGTGGGGGCTTGTCGCCACGGACGGCGAAGGTGGATACGCCGGAACGGGCGCGGGCTTCAGCGTTACCTTCGAGAGTTTCACCGAGGGACGTACTGCCGCGCTCGAAGACGTTGAGTCCGGTCGCTTCGAGGCGGACGGTTGGGTGACCGAGCAGGTCCTGAACGGTGACGAGACGCTGTCGGGTGAGATCTGGAGATTCCCCTACTTTGCGGTGATTCCCGGGATCTCCTTCGGCGAGGCGTTTCCCAAGGCTCGCGTTCTCCGCGCGAGAGTCTACGAATATTGAGCCCTCGGCTCGCGGAAGCTCGGTCGATTTAGTGCGTACGCGGAGTCCGGAGGCGTTTCCATGGACGGGTGCAATCGTGCTCGCGAGCCTGATGTTCGTCGCGGTCACGAGCGAGTTCCTTCCGACTGGACTGTTGCCGGACATTGCTCGAAATCTTCGCGTCAGCGAGCCACAGGTCGGGCTGCTCGTGTCGGCGTTCGCCGCAACGGTCGTCATCACCTCCGCGCCTCTCACCACGTTCACCCGCCGTGTGCCTCGCAAGTCACTCGTGGTGTTCGTACTCGTCGGATTCGCGCTGGGCAACGGCCTCGCTGCCGTGGCGCCGAACTACGACGTCCTGCTCGTTGCGCGCATCGTCAGTGGCTTCGCCCACGGACTGTTCGGTGCTGTTGTCGGGGCCTATGCGGGCCATATGGTTCCGAGGCGTCACCTGGCACGCGCTGTCGCGATCACGGCGGCGGGCGGTTCCGCCGCCTTCGTTCTCGGTGTGCCCCTCGGAACGCTGCTCGGACATACGGTCGGGTGGCGTCTGGCCTTCGCCGTGATCGGCGTGATCGTGCTGCTGCTGACGCTGCTTGTCATCCGGTTCCTTCCGGCGGTCGATCACCGGGACGAGCTGAGCACGGGAGAGATCGCTCTGCCTCTTCGCCGCGATCCGACGATCCCCGCAGTGATCCTGACCTGTGTGATCGTGGTCGTCCTGATGATGGGGCAGAACACCTTCTATACGTACATCGCTCCCTACATCGCCAGGGTCGGCGGGTTCGGCGAGGACCAGGTGGGCGTTCTGCTTCTTCTGTACGGCAGCGCCGGCGTGCTCGGCCTGGCTGCGGCGGGAAGCATCGGATCGAGGTTTCCGCGATTCGGTGTCATCGGCATCACCGCGGTGCTTGCCGTGGTCATCGCCGTCTTCGGGGCTGCCGGTCAGATCCAGTGGGCCTTCATCGCCTGCCTCGTGCTCTGGGGCGCGTTGATGGGATCGCTGCCCGTCCTGTTGCAGACCCGATTGCTGCATGATGCATCGAGTCGACTCCGCGACGTCGCTGCGGCGTATTTGACGACGGCATACAACGTCGCAATCGGTGGCGGTGCACTACTCGGCGGTCTGCTCTCCGATCGACTGGGGCTGCGCTCGCTGCCCTGGGCGTACTTCGTCTTCCTCATCGGAGTGCTCGTCCTCATGGCCGGAGCTGAACTCCTGCGATCTTGTCGGGCGAGAGCGGTTCCTACGACGTGAGGCCGAGCCAGTTCTTCGCGTTGGACGAATAGACCTTCTCGAGCAGCTCCGGAGACAACCCGACGGCAGAGATCGTTGAACGAGCATGCGGCGGATACGACTCGCGCGGGAGATAGTCGAACCCTTCGTCACTCGACTCGAGAAAGTGGAGATACTTCTCGGATTTGTCGCTCGTGGCCGGATAGAGGTCGGTGCCGAGCACGACGCGATCGGGGAAACGCTCGACCAGTTCACGGAATCGGCGGGGCTGGCGACCCAACTCAGCGATTCTTCCGGCGATATCGACCCAGAAGTTCGGGGCAGCACCGAGAATCTTCTCCACCCGATCGAGGTCCTCGGCTGCGCACCCGACGTGGACACCAACGTCGCGCGTGCCCGGAGTCGCCAGCACGAGGGCCTCGAGGGCGTCGATCAGTCGATCGAAAGTGGGGAAGGCGGCCCGGTCGCCGACCCACATTCCCGGGGATTCGACGAGCTCATCGAGCCGCTCGTTCCGTAGGTCGACCGGCGCAAAATACGCTTTCGGATCGGCGATGTGGATGAGCACCGGCAACCTGAGCTCGCCGGCCAATCCGAGGATTTCGATCACGCGAGGATCATCGGGAAGGATGAGGTTGCCGTCGGAATCGCGCACGTCGAGACCGAGATTCTTCCAGACCTTGATTCCCCTGGCCCCGGCCGCAGCGCTTTCCCGAAGCGTCTGTTTCAACCCTGCAACTCCGTCCGGTTCGGCGAGGCGAGCCCACTCGATCCACGCGAAGGTAAGGATGCGCGTCGGATGGACGCGGTCGTACCGCTCGAGATTCGCCTCGAGCTCGTCACCCCAGAACCCGTCGAGGTTGACCACAAGTTCGATATTGCTCTCGTCGAGCATTGCGATGAGGTCGTCGGGCTCGGCGAACATCCACTCGCCGTCGTTGAGCCTCAATCCACCGACCGGGATTGGGATGATCTGGTCGGCTCTCAGCGGACAGTGACTTTTGCGTGATTCACGCTGCGATTA
>OCZT010002401.1_pt1 | contig 19362 bp, 18 predicted proteins | sample 1539031 | NCBI WGS metagenome assembly OCZT01 (sample SAMEA3539308, study PRJEB22396) | soil metagenome | biome: tundra; feature: field; material: soil | place: USA | collected 2010-05 | depth 0.15 m | reverse complement strand
ATCTATATCACGAGAGCGTCCGCCTTGCCTCTTCCCTCTCCCGAAATCCTCATCTCGATGCCTACGGCAATCCAGCACGCGAGCATGAACGATCCCCCATATGAAAAGAACGGCAGCGGAATTCCCGTGACCGGCATCAGGCTCAACGTCATTCCCACGTTGACCAACACGTGCACGAACCACAGACTCACCAATCCGAACGAAACCAGGCTGGAGAACGCATCCGTTGCGCGGCCCGCCACTCTCACGCAGCGCAGGAAGAGCACCAGGAACAGCACCAGCGCCACGGTGACTCCGACGAATCCGAGTTCCTCCCCGACGACCGGAAAGATGAAATCCGTATGTTGCGCCGGCAAAAACGCGAGGCGCTTCTGCGTGCCCATCGTGAATCCCTTCCCCAGCCACCCTCCGGATCCGATCGCCACTTGCGATTGAATCACATGGTAACCCGACCTCAGCGGATCGGAGCCGGGGTCGAGGAACACCAGCAGCCGCCGTTGTTGGTACGGGTTCAGCTTGTCCCAGACCAGCGGTGCGATTACGCCCATCGCCACGTTCGCGATCACCACGACCACGCTCTCCGCGACGTATGGCCGGTACCAGAGCACGAGGCCGATCAGGAGCACGAACCACACACCCCACATGGCGGTGTTTGCCGCGAGCACGAGGCTGATTCCCGGACTCGCCGCGAGCACGATCAGTTTCCACGAGCATCCGCTCCAGAACAGCATCGCGAACGAAACCCCGATGAACACGAGGCCCGTGCCAAGATCCGGCTGTGCCATGATCAGCACCCAAGGCACAGCCGTCACCACCAGGGGCTGCCACAGGTCGAGCAGCGACTTCGGCGTATCGCGCCGAGCGGCGAGTACCTTCGCCAGCATGAGGACGACCACGATCTTCGCGATCTCCGACGGCTGACCGAGGCGGTAGCCGCCGATCGCGAGCCAGCTCTTGGTGCTCGCGGCCGTTCCGAATCCCTTGCCGATGAAGACGAGCAGAAAGAGCACGAGGCAGGTCAGGCCGTAGAGCGGAGTCGTGACCCAATCGAGCAGGCGAATGGACGTCCTGCTCAAGAGGAAGCCGGCGACGAGGCCGCACGCGACCCACAGCACCTGCCGTTCCCAGAGCGACGACACGCGAGTCACCACGTCCGTCTGGCCGGCGGAGTACACCATCGCCACGCCGAAGACCGAGAGTGCCAGCGCCAGCGCCAGGATCGTGAAGTCCGGAAGGCTGCGCGGCTTCATCAGGGGCCTTCGGTGCTGAGCAGCTGCTTCGGCGTCGCCTTGAGGTAGTGCTCGATGATCTTCGACGCGATGTGCGCCGAACGGGTCCCATGACCGCCGAACTCCAGCATCACGGCGACGACGATCTTCGGGTTGTCCGCAGGCGCGAACCCGACGAACCAGGCGTGGTCACGCGTCTTGTCCTGCGAGTTCTGCGCGGTTCCCGTCTTGCCGGCGAGCGTCAGCCCCTCGATGCGCGACGCGGCCGCGGTGCCGCGGCTGACGACCCCGGCGAGCGCCGCGCGCACGCCGGCCATCTGCGAGCTGTCGAGTTCGAACAGGCGCTCCTTCTCCGCCGAGCCGCGAACGACCTGGGGGTGTGCGGCCTCGCCATCCGTCGCGAGCGCCGTATAGAAGCGCGCCATGTTCACAACGGTCTGCGAGTTCTCGCCCTGGCCGATCGCGAGGTTCATCGAATTCCCCTGACTCCAGCCTCGCACGCCGTACCGCCTGTTGTAGTATTCCGTCGCCGGCGCGGTGGGGAAGCTCGGCTTCGACTCGTTCGGCAGGTCGATGCCGCTGCGCTCGGCAGAGCCGATCGCGATACCGCCCGCGACGAGCCGCGTGATGCCAAGCTTGAGTCCCAGCTGGTAGAAATAGACGTCGCATGACTGCTCGATCGCCTGCGCCAGCGTCAGTGAACCGTGCCCCTCCTTCTTGTGGCACTTGAACCACCGATTGCCGTACTGGAACCCGCCGGTGCACGGCGTCGGCATGTGATCTTCGAGTTTCACCACCCCTTCCTCGAGCGCCGTGACCGCGGTGGCGAGCTTCCAGGTCGAACCGGGCGGATATGTGCCCTGAATGGCTTTGTTGTACAGGGGCCGCCGCGGATCGTTGCGCAGCGAATCCCAGTAGCTCCCGAGGACACCTCCGATGAAGCGGTTGGGATCGAATGACGGCGCGCTGTGCAGGGCGAGCACCTCGCCGGACCTCGGCTCGAGCGCTACGACGGCGCCCTGCAGAGAATCGCCGAACAGCTTCACGATGAACTTCTGCAGGTCGAGGTCGATGTTGGTGTACAGGGGCTGAGCGGCCTCGGCATTCAGGTCGTCTCGCGCGCCCCTTTCGCGCACGACGCGGCCCCGCACGTCCACCTCCACGAAGCGCACACCCTCGCGCCCACGCAAACGCGCCTCATACTGCATCTCGATTCCCGCCTGCCCAATCTGTTGCCCCGACTTGTAGCCGGCGTACGCCGGCGTGGCGAGCTGCTCCTCCCGGATCTCTCCCGTGTATCCCACGAGCGCCGCGACGGCCGCGCCGTCGGGATAGTAGCGTTTCGGCGACGCCTGAATAATCAGGCCCGGGTACTCCACCCGATGCTCTTCGAGCACGGACACCAAGTCGAACGACGCGTCCCCGAAGATCACGGCCGGCCTGTTTGGACTGCGCCGATACCGTCCGACGACCACGTCGGCTTGTTCTGCGCTCAACTGGACGGTTCCCTCGAGGCGATTGAGCGTCGAACGCAGCGAGTCCTCTCCCGGTGCGAGGAGCGACACGGTGTAACCCGGGATGTTCTCCGCGATGATTGCGCCCGTGCGATCGTAGATCTGCCCGCGCGGCGCCGGGATCGGCACCTCCCGCAGGCGGTTCTTCTCCGATGCCAGCGAGTACCGCGAATGCTGCAGCACCTGTGCGCGGAAGAACGAACCGATCAGGAAGACGATCGTGAGAAACAGGATTCCCGAGGCGATCCGCGCCCTCGCCTGCACGTCGTTTGGATGGAAATTCACGGGCGTCTCATATCCGACGCGCCCTGAACACCGGCCGCATGGTGAGCAGCACCAGCAGTCCCGCGACCGCCGTCAGCGCGGCAGCGAGCGGCGACCAGAGCAGGAGCTGCGCGAGCAGGTCCGTCCCCCGGAGACGACGTTCCACCAGCAGGAAGATCGCGTCGAACGCCCACTTCCCGGCGAAGATGAAGACGCCGTTCAGCAGGATGTCGTCGGCGAAGAACGCCGCCTTGAGCCAGCTGGCTCCGAATCCGACAATGGTCATGGCGAGTGCGCCCGCGCCGAAGGCCTCGGGCGTAAGCGAATCCGACAGCAGGCCGAGCGCGAATCCCGCCAGGGCGGCGATGCCGGGGCGTGTGCGCACGGCGACGAGCAGCAGCGCGATCACCAGAAAGTCGATCGACGCCCGCCACGCGAACATGGGCCTCAGCGTGTAATGCAACACCACCAGGAGCAGGAAGATCAGCGTGAGCAAGAGGGTGCGGGTGAGCCTCACGGACTCTTCCTCGGCGGCTTCGTCGCCGTGTCCCGCGCCGTGCGCGCCCTCGCGGCCGTGTCGCGGAGGGCGCGCAACGAGTCCCCCGCCGTGACTGTGACCTTCCGCAGCGAGTCCCCCGCGGTGACCGCGGCGTTCCGCAGCGAGTCCGCGTTCGTCGCGGTCTCCCACACGTTCTGCACGCCCGCCCGGACGCGCTCCGGCGTGAGGATGAGTACCGACGATACGTCGGACGGGTTCACCATCGGCCGCACGAGGTAGTTCTTGGCGAACCCCTCGGATGATTTCAGCTCGCCGACGACGATCCCGATCGGGATGCCACGCGGATACACGCCGCCAAGTCCCGAGCTCACGACGAGCGTGCCGGCCTTCACCGGCGAGCGCAGCGGCACGCTGTGCATCTCGAGAAAGAATCGTGATGCGCCCCCTGCGTTATGGCCCGTCACGATGCCGAACGCGCTCCCGTCCGCCGTCATCGCGCTCACGCGGAAGTCCGGATGCGGCCAGAAGATCGCGAGCGAGAGCGACTGGTCGACACGTTCCACCATGCCGACGAGTCCCTCCGTCGTCACCACCGGCGCGAGCGAGTCGACGCCCGCGCTCTTCCCCGCCGAGAGCGCGATCGTGAAGTCGTCACCGAGGCCGCGTCCGCGGAGCGCCTCGGCGGGAACGAACCCCCATTTCAGCTGGGAGGCGAGCCCGAGCAGCTTGCGCAAGCGGTCGTTCTCCTCCTCGATTCCCGTGAGCCGCTGCGAGCGCAGTGCCACGCTGTCCACGATTCGCAGCGCCGCGTCGCGCGTGAGGAACGCGCGACGCGTCACCTCGGACCTCAGCTGCAGTGATGCGAGCGGCACCATGGCCGTCGTTCGCAGCGCCGCGGCCGCCGCGCTGCGGGTGGACGCCGGGAGGCTCAGGCAGACGAACGCGGCCACGGCGCACGCCGCCGCGAGCACGAGGTCGACTCGGGGATCCGTTCGCGCCGGTCTCCGCGCGGGCACGCGTCGCCCTCAGGTGCTCAACACCGACCAGTACTTCTCCTCGTCGTCGAGAATGCGTCCGCAGCCGCGCACGACGCACGTCAACGGATCCTCGTCGACGTGGATGGGCAGGCCGGTCTCCTGCGTGAGCAGCACGTCGAGCCCGCGAATCAGCGCGCCGCCGCCGGTCATCACGATGCCGCGATCGACGATGTCGCTGGCGAGCTCGGGCGGCGTGATCTCGAGCGCGCGCCGCACCGCGTCCACGATCTGCTGCACGGGTTCCTGGCACGCTTCGCGAATCTCGGCGGAGTGCACGCGCACCGTCTTCGGAATGCCCGAGACGAGGTCGCGCCCCTTCACTTCCATCTCGCGCTCCTCGCCGAGGGGCGCGGCGGATCCGATCTGGATCTTGATCAGCTCGGCGGTCGGCTCGCCGATCAGCAGGTTGTAGCTCTTGCGCATGAACTGCACGATCGCCATGTCGAGCTCGTCGCCGCCGACGCGGATGGACGTGTCGCTCACGATGCCGGAGAGCGCGATGACGGCGATCTCGGTCGTGCCGCCGCCGATGTCGATCACCATGTTCCCGGTCGGCGTCTCGACGGGAAGGCCGACGCCGATCGCGGCGGCCATCGGCTCCGCGACCATGAACACTTCCTTGGCTCCCGCGCCGAGGGCGGAATCGCGCACGGCGCGCTTCTCGACTTCGGTGATGCCCGACGGCACGCAGACGATCACGCGCGGCTTCACCTTGAAGACGTGGTTCTCGATGATGAGCATGAGGAAGTAGCGCAGCATCTTCTCGGTGACCTCGAAGTCGGCGATCACACCGTCCTTCATCGGCCGCACCGCGATGATGCCCTCGGGGGTCCGGCCGAGCATGCGTTTCGCCTCGAGGCCGACTCCTTTGATCTTCTTTGTCTCGCGATCCATCGCGACCACCGAGGGCTCGTTGAGCACGATGCCCTCGCCCTTCACGTATACGAGCGTGTTCGCCGTGCCGAGATCAACGGCGATGGCGTTGGCTGGGAAGAACGAGCCGGACTTGAAGAAAGGCCAACGCATCTTATGGATTGTCTCGCGCGTTCACTCGCGATGCGAGCGGCTCGGGATTGGCTTCGGGAATTATCGGTGCATACCTAATGAAAGCTACTGGCGCTCACGAGGGGGAGCAACTGAGAGGGGCGAGAGGTGAGTCGAGGGGCGAGGGGCGAGGGGCGAGTCCAGCGGGGAGGGGCGAGTTAGAGAGGGGAGCGGGAAGAAACGAGAGGCGAGTGGCGAGTTTGAGGGGCAAGTCGAGTGGCGAGAGATGAGACCTGCCCAGAAGTGGGGAGATGTGTGCTCGCCAATTCTCAATTCTCAGTTCGCCGGTCGCATGTCTCCCCTCTCTTACTCGCTACTCGCCTCTCGTTTCTTGCCCCTCGCCCCTCTAACTCGCCTCTCGCTGCTGGACTCACCCCTCCCCTCTGGACTCGCCCCCTCCCTCTGGACTCGCCCCTTCCCTCTGGACTCGCCCCTCCCGTATGGACTCACCCCTCGCCTCTCGCCCCTACTTCAGGAACCCAGCCGGCTCATGAAATTCCATCCCGAATGCCTCTGCCACGCCGCGATACGTCACCTTGCCGTCGGCCACGTTCAGCCCCTTCAGCAGGGCCGGGTTCTCGGCGAGCGCCTTCTTCCAGCCCTTGTTGGCCAGCGTCAACGCGTAGGGGAACGTCGCATTGGTCAGCGCGAGCGTCGAAGTGCGCGGCACGCCGCCCGGCATGTTCGCGACGCCGTAGTGAATCACGTCGTCCACCACGTAGGTCGGATTCTCGTGGGTGGTCGCGTGGATCGTCTCGACGCAGCCGCCCTGGTCGATCGCCACGTCCACGATCACCGAACCCGGTCGCATCGTCTTGAGGTCGGCCTTGCGGATGAGCTTCGGGGCCACGGCGCCGGGAATCAGTACGCCGCCGACGACGAGGTCGGCCGTCGCGATCTGCTCGAGGATGTTGTGGCGGTTCGAGAAGATCATCTGCACGTTCGCGGGCATCACGTCGCTCAGGTATCGGAGCCGTTCGAGCGACGTGTCGAGAATGGTGACTCTCGCGCCCATTCCCGCCGCCATCTTCGCGGCATTGGTCCCGACCACGCCTCCGCCCAGGATCACCACTTTCGCCGGTGGGACGCCCGGGACGCCGCCGAGCAGAACCCCGCGCCCTCCATAAAGCTTCTCGAGGTACTTGGCGCCCTCCTGCACCGCCATGCGGCCGGCGACCTCGGACATCGGGACCAGCAGCGGCAGTTCGCGATTCGGCAGCTCCACGGTCTCGTACGCGATGCAGGCCGCACCCGACGCCATGTGCGCCCTGGTGAGTTTCTCGTCGGCGGCAAAGTGGAAGTAGGTGAAGATCGCCTGCCCCTTCTTGATGCGCTTCCACTCGGGCTCGATCGGCTCCTTCACCTTCATGATCATGTCGGCGTCGGCCCACGTCGCGTCGGCGTTCGGCGCGATCCTGGCGCCCACCGCCATGTACTGGTCATCCGTGAAACCGCTGCCGATGCCTGCTCCGGTCTCCACGAGCACGCTGTGACCGGCGGCGATGAGCGTCTCGGCGCCTGCGGGAACGAGGCTGACCCGATTCTCGTTCGTCTTTATTTCCTTCGGGATTCCGATTTTCATCTTTTTTGATCCGATAGCAGGGGGCGGATGGTGACTACGGAATGTGGAGGTGCGTCAACTTGGTCTTCGGTCTTCGGTCTTCGGTCTTCGGTCTTCGGTCTTCGGTCTTCGGTCTTCGGTCTACTTCGGGCCCAGACTGACCAGCGTCTGACGCCCGGGTGGAAAGAACTCGGCACAGACTTCGGCAGCCTCGTCGACGGTGATGGCGTCGATCCTGGCCAGGACTTCATCGATCGGGATGTACGGTTCGCCGAACAGCTCCACGCCGGCGGCGCGGTACATGCGGCTGGAGACGCTTTCCATTGACAGCGTGATCTGGCCCTTGAGCTGCTGCTTGCCCATGCGCAGTTCGGGTTCGCGGATTCCTTCGCTCGCAATGCGCGCGAGTTCGTCGCGCACGGCGCCGGCCGCCTGCTCCGCGGTCGCCGGCGCCGTCGCCACGTACACGCCGTGCATTCCGGCGTGCACGTGGAAGGCCTGAAACGTGTAGACCGAGTACGCGAGACCGAGCTCCTCGCGTATGCGCTGGAACAGGCGCGAACTCATGCCGCCGCCGAGGAGCGTGTCGATCAGCATGAGCGCGTAGCGCCTGGGGTCAGCGTGCGGAACGGTCGAAGAGCCGAAGACCAGGTGCGTCTGCTGCGAGTCGCGCTCGATGTGCCGGTCGTGCGCGGGCGGTGGCACGGGCGGTGGAACCTCTGGGCGGGAGTCGTCGCCGCGGGGAATGTCGTTCCACCCGGTGCGCTGCAACTCGGCGAGCAGCTCGTCATGTCTGATGTTGCCGCTCGCGGCGACGATGATCTGCGACGGGTGGTACGCGCGCTGGTGCAGCGCGCGCACGGTCTCGACCTGCATCGACTCGACGCTCGCTCGCGTTCCGAGGATCGAGTAACCGTATGGATGGCCGCCCCACAGCGCCTCGTTGTGCAGCTCGAACACGATGTCGTCCGGCGAATCCTCGACCATCGCGATCTCCTCGAGCACCACCCTGCGCTCGAGATCCAGGTCCTGCGCGCGAAGCGAGGGCCGGAACACGATGTCCGCTATCACGTCCGCCGCCTCGGGAAGATGCTCGTCGAGGACGCGTGCCTGGAAGCAGGTATGTTCGCGCGCGGTATACGCGTCGAGCGAGCCGCCGAGCGATTCAAGCGCCGAGGCGATGTCCTTCGCACTTCGGCTGCTCGTCCCCTTGAACACGAGGTGCTCGAGCAGGTGCGAGACGCCCATCTCCTCACGCCGCTCGTGCATCGAGGCGGCCCGAACCCACGCGCCGATGGCAATCGACCGCACTCCCGGATAAGGCTCCGACAGTACGGTCAATCCGTTCGGTAGTACGGTACGCTCGACGCCTTGCTCCGCCGTCTGAGGCGCGAAGCTGGGGGACCCGTTAGCCACGGGCGTTACCGCCCGCGGCCACCGCGGCCACCGCGTCCACCGCGTCCACCACCACGGCCGCCCCGGTCCCCGCCATCGCGACGCGGGCGTTCCGCCTCGCCACCGGAAGGGGCGCCGGCGGCAGGCGTGCCTGGGGGGCCATCGGCGTACGCCGGCTCGGCCGCAGCTCCCTCGGAGCCGGGCTTCGGAATCAGCGCCTTCATCGACAGGCGGAGCCGGCCGCGCTCGTCGCGCTCGATCACCTTCACCCTCACGCGATCGCCCTTCTTCACGACGTCTTCGGTCTTCTCGGTGCGGCCGTGCTGCAGCTCCGAGATGTGCACGAGCCCTTCGCTGCCGGGCATGATCTCCACGAATGCGCCGAATGCGGTCGTGCTCTTCACCGGGCCTTCGTACGTCGCACCGACCTCGGGCTCGACGGTGATCGCCTGCACCATCTGGCGCGCGCGCTCCATCGACTCCTGGCCGACCGCGGCGATGGTGACGAGACCGGAATCATCCACCGTGATCTCCGCGCCGCTCTCCTCCTGGATGCCCCGGATGTTCTTCCCCTTGGGCCCGATCAGTTCGCCGATCTTCTCCGGATTGATCTGGACGGTGATGATCCGCGGCGCATACGGCGACATCTCGGGGCGCGGCGCGTCGAGCGCCTTGTCCATCTCGCCGAGGATGTGCAGGCGCCCTTCCTTTGCCTGGTGGAGCGCCTCGGTCATGATCTTCAGGTCGAGGCCCTCGATCTTGATGTCCATCTGGATCGACGTGATGCCGTCCTTCGTCCCGGCGACCTTGAAGTCCATGTCGCCCAGGTGGTCTTCCGTCCCGAGGATGTCGGTGAGGATAGCGTACTTCTTTCCTTCCTTGATGAGCCCCATCGCCACGCCGGCAACCGCGCCCTTCAGCGGGATTCCCGCGTCGAAACACGAGAGCGAGCCGCCGCACACCGAGGCCATCGAGCTCGAGCCGTTCGACTCGAGCACGTCACTCACGATGCGGATCGTGTATGGGAACTCCGTGAACGGCGGCAGCACCGCCTGAAGCGCCCGCTCGGCGAGGTTCCCGTGCCCGATCTCGCGGCGGCTGGTGCCGCGCATGGGACGGACTTCTCCGGTGGAGAACGGCGGGAAGTTGTAGTGCAGCATGAACGACTTGGTGGTTTCGCCCTTCTCGTCGATCGAGTCGAGGCGCTGAACGTCGTTCGCGGTGCCGAGCGTCGCGGCGACGAGCGCCTGCGTCTGGCCGCGGGTGAAGAGCACCGAACCGTGTGCACGCGGGAGCAGTCCCATGTCGATGGAGATCTGCCTAACCTCATTCGGCTTGCGGCCGTCCACGCGGAGGCCCGTGTCGAGCACCTGCGCGCGCAGTGATTCGTATTCGATTTCGCCGAGGACGTGGCCGATGAAGCCGTGCTGCTCCACGGCCAGCTGGGCCTTGAGCTTTTCCTTGACGTCGTCCTTCACCTTCTCCACGGCCTGGATGCGCGTGTGCTTGTCCTTCTGGTTGATCGCCGCGAGGATCAGGTCCTTCGCTTCGGCGTTCACGAGATCGACGATGTCCTGTGGCATCACGGCCTTCTTCCATTCCATCTTCTCCGCGCGGCCCTTCGAGAGCAGCTCCTCCTGCATCTCGATGAGTTCATTGGTTCCGCGCAAAGCGATGCCGAGCGCCTCGACCACATCGTCTTCCTGGATCTCGAGGGCGCCGCCCTCGACCATCACGATGTGATTCTGCGAGGCGGCGACCACGAGCTCCATGTCGGAGAACTCGAGCGCCTGGAACGTGGGGTTGAGCACCCACTTGGGCGTCGCGTCGTCGCCGGTCACCCGGCCGACGCGCACTCCCGCGATCGGTCCCGCGAACGGGATGCGCGAGACGTTCAGCGCGAACGAGGTGGCGACGAGCGCGAGCACGTCGGCCCGGTTCTCCTGGTCGGCGGAGATGACGTAAAGGAACACCTGGACTTCATTCTTGAAGCCCTCGGGAAAGAGCGGGCGGATCGAGCGGTCGATGATGCGGCAGGAGAGGATCTCCTCGTCGCGCGGACGCCCTTCGCGCTTGATGAAGCCGCCTGGGATCTTGCCGGCCGCGTACGTCTTTTCCTTGTATTCGACGGTGAGCGGGAAGAACGGGAGCGTGGACTCCTTGTCACTGACCGTGACGGCGGCGAGCACCATCGTGTCGCCGAACCGAACGAGGCAGGAACCGGCGGCCTGCTTGGCCATGCGACCCGTCTCGATGATCAGTGGCCGGCCGGCGAACGTGCGCTCGATGCGATGCATCATACGTGGAATTGCCTCAGGAGAAACACAAATCGCGCGGGCCGCATTGTGCGTCCGCGCGAGTCATGAAATGCGTTGCGAGATTAGTAGCGCAGGCCAAGATCGGAGATGATCTTCCGATAGCCTTCGACGTCTGTGCGCTTCAGATAGTCCAAGTGACGGCGGCGCTTGCCGACCATCTTGAGGAGACCCCGGCGCCCATGGTGATCCTTGGCGTGCTGGCGGAAATGATCGGTCAAGAAATTGATCCGTTCCGTGAGCACCCCGATCTGGACCTGCGAGGAGCCGGTGTCGGTGGCGTGCTTGCGATTCTTCTCGATCGCGGGGGTCTTTACGAAAGCCATTGTTGGAATCCTAAGTTCTTTGCGGTCAGTTTGTTATAGCATGGAAGCATAGTCGGCTCTCAGCTCGAAATCAACCCTTCTCAGAGGGGAGATGAGAGTGGCGAGTCGAGGGGCGAGAGGCGAGTCCAGAGGGGAGTGGGCGAGTTAGAGGGGGGAGGGGCAAGAAACGAGTGGCGACGGGCGAGTTTGAGGGGCGAGTCAAATGGCGAGAGATGAGACCAGCTCAGAAGCGGGGAGATCCGGTCCCGCCACCTCTCGTTTCTGGGTCCGTCGTTCGCTTTTCTCCCCGCTCAAACTCGCCGCTCGCCTCTCGTTTCTTGCCCCTCCCCATTCTAACTCGCCCACTCCCATCTGGACTCACTTCTCCCCGCTGGCCTCGCCTCTCGCCTCTGCTCTCATCCGAAGAGCGAGACCACTAGTCCCCTGATGTCATTGAACATGACGATGAGGAACAACGCCCCGATGGCGACGAGTCCCACTCTCATGAAGTTCTCGCGTGTCCGGTCGCTGAACGAACTCCCCTTCACTCCCTCCGCGACGGTGATCAGCACCTGACCGCCGTCCAGTATCGGTACCGGGAGGAGGTTCAGCACCGCGAGGTTGATGCTGAGGAACGCGATCAGCGTGAACAGGGACTCGAGTCCCGTCCTGGCGGCCGCGACCGAGGTGCGGGCGATCGCAATCGGACCGCCGAGTGCCTTGACGCTCACCGTGCCGCGGAAGAGCCCGCCGAGGACGCCGATCACCGATCCGCCCATCTGCCACGTCGCGTGCCATCCGGCGGCGATCGACTCGCCGGCCGACATCGAGGAGCGGACCGTGCGATTGCCGACATGGTCGGGACCGAGCGACCCTGCGCCGATCTTGCCCACCCGGCTCACCTTGCCCGACGACGGATCCGTCACGTCGACCACTTCAGGCTGCACGGCAATGGTCAGCCGCTCCGAGCCGCGCGCGATTTCCAGGCGAACCTCGCGCCCGGTATCGGCTCCGACCTTCGCCACGAGCTGAGTCCACGTGCGCACGGGCACGCCGTCCACCGAGATCACGCTGTCGCCGCGTTGCACGCCGCCCCGCTCGGCCGGCTTGCCTGCCACGAGAGTGTCGATCACGGTCGGTGCATCCTGCCGGCCGTAGACCGCAAAAATTCCGGTGGCGACGAAGATGGTGAGCACCGCGTTCATGGTCACGCCCGCGAGCAGGATCACCACTCGCGCGTACGTAGGCTTGGACTCGAACCAGCGATCGGCAGGCACCGGCTTGGGGCCGTGCGGCACCATCGCCTCCGGATCCCATCGCGGGTCGCGCTCGGCGCCCTCCTTCACGGACTCGTTGCCGCCCTCGAGCATTGACGCGGTCTCATCGTTGCGCGATGCCATCCGCACGTATCCGCCGATCGGGAGCATCGAGATCACGTACTCCGTCTCGGCCCCGGGGCGTCGCCAGCGCACTAGCGGCTTCCCCCAGCCGAGAGAAAATCTTGGCGCGTACACGCCGAATGCCTTGGCGGCGAGGAAGTGCCCGAGTTCGTGCACGAACACCACGAGGCCGAGGACGACGAGCGGCGCTATCCAGTACACCATCAGTTGCGCTCCGCGCGGGCGCTGACGTGCGCGCGCGCCGCGCAATCGGCCGCGAGCAGCGCCGTCTTGTCGCCCGCGCTCATGGATCCGAGCTCGGCGAGCGCCGCGTCGATGCTGGTCGCGATATCCGCAAATTGCATTCTTCCCTCGAGAAAGAGCGCGACTGCCCGCTCGTTGGCCGCATTGAACACCGCTGGCGCCGCTCCGCCCGCGCGCCCCGCCTCCAGGCCGAGGCGCAGCGCGGGAAAGTCGGAGAGCCGCACCGGTTCGAACGTCAAGGGCGAGTGCGCGACGGGGTCAAACCGTGGTACCCCGTCGTCACGAACACGTTCGGGATGCGTGAGCGCGTACAGGACGGGAAGCTCCATCGAAGGGACGCCCATCTGCGCGAGCACGCTTCCATCGACGAATTCGACCATGGAATGCACGACGCTCTGAGGATGCACGACCACTTCGATGCGATCGTACGGCAGGCCGAAAAGGAAATGTGCCTCGATCACCTCGAGCGCCTTGTTCGCGAGCGTCGCGCTGTCGACGGTGATCTTGCGTCCCATCGACCACGTCGGGTGCACCAGTGCATCCGCCAGCGTCGCGCCGCCGATCGCGGCGGAGCTCCAGGTGCGGAACGGGCCGCCGCTCGCCGTGATGATCAGGCGGCGCACGTCGCCGCGGTCGCGCCGCCCGAGGCACTGCAGGATGGCGGAGTGCTCGCTGTCCACCGGCACGATCTCGCCGCCGCCGCGCGCGCACGCGGCCGCGGCGAGTTCCCCGGCGATCACGAGTGTCTCCTTGTTCGCGAGCGCGACGCGCTTCCCGGCCTCGAGCGCGGCGAGCGTGGCGTCCAGTCCCGCGGCTCCGACCACGGCGTTCAGCACGATGGCGACATCGGTGCGCGTGGCTGCCTCGACGAGCGCCGCGGCCCCGGTTCGCCACGAAACCGGCGGCTCGAAACCGTTCGGGCTGACCAGTCCGACGTATGGCGCGCCCGTCGCCGCCGCCTGTGACGCGAGCAACTCGGCGTTGGCAAATGCGGTGAGCGCCGCCACGTGGAACCGGTCGCGCTGTCTCGCGATGACGCGGAGGGCGGTGGTTCCGATGGACCCCGTGGACCCCAGCACCGCCACGCCGCGGCTGCGGCCGGCCTCCCGGCTCATCGTGGAACCGGAATGAGCAGCCAGCCGAGCAGCGCGTAGGAGACGGGTAGCGTGAAGAGTAGCGAGTCGATGCGGTCGAGCATGCCGCCGTGACCCGGGATGAGGTGCGAACTGTCCTTCACGCCGGCTTCGCGCTTGAGCATGGACTCCACCAGATCCCCGACTTGCCCAGCGACGCTGACGAGAATGCCCACGAGGATTGCGTCCTGCGGCAGCATGCCGAGCTGTGCCCGCGGGCGTAGCGTGTACCGCTCGTAGAACACCGCGATGAGGATTGCGAGCACGAGTCCCCCGAGCGCGCCGGCGACGGTCTTCCCCGGACTCACCGCGGGCATCAGCTTGCGCCCGCCGATCAAACGCCCGAAGACATATCCGCCGATGTCGGTGCCCCAGGTCAGGAGGAAGGGGAGCGCAACCAGCGCGGTTCCCGCGGCCGCCCCGATCGCGTATGGGTGATAGCGCAGCGCGAAGGCAAAGGACATCATGCCGCCGGTGTAGCACACGCCGAGCAGCGTGATCGACACGACTTCCAGCGGCTTGCCCTGCGATCCGCGCACCCAGAGGGCCACCGTCAGCAGTTCGAGGATCAGGAGCATGACGATCGTCATGACGATCGTCACGTTCGGCACCCAGAGCCCGAGCTGCCGCGCGTAGGCGAACAGCGGAATGGCGGCGCTGAAGATCACGCCGTGGCCCCACAGCGGTTCGCTGCCGCTCCCGATCGCGAGCCGGTAGAACTCGTAGGCGGCCAGCGCGCTGGCGACGGAGATCAGGATCGCGAGCGGCGCGCCCCCGAGCCACACGAGCCAGATGACCGTCGGCGCCCCGACGACGGTGATTGCCAAGCGCTTCCAGAATTCTGACAAGGAGTTCCGGCGGAAAGTGACGAGCGATCTCAGGCCGAGACGCGGCCGAAGCGGCGGTCCCGGTTCTGATAGTCGAGAATCGCCCCGTAGAGCTCGCTGCGGCTGAAGTCGGGCCAGAGGACTTTCGAGATGTAGAGCTCGGTGTATGCGACCTGCCACAGCAGGAAGTTCGAGATGCGCTGCTCGCCCGACGTGCGAATGAGGAGGTCGGGATCCGGACAGTCCACGGTGAAGAGCTTGTTCGCTATCGCCGCTTCATCGATCTCCTCGAGCTTCCGGCTTCCGGCGGCAACTTCAGCGGCAAGGAGCCGGGCCGCACGAACGAGCTCGGCGCGCGCGCCATACGAGATGAAGAGATTCAACCGCAGTTTCGTATTGTGGGCGGTCTGCTTCATCACGCGGTCCACCGCGGCGGCGGCGGCGGGAGTGAGGCGGCTGAGTTCGCCGAGCATCCTCACCTGCACGCCCTGCGCGTCCAGTTCGTCCGCTTCGCGCTGGATGTACTCCTCGAGGAGCGACATCAGCGCCGAGACCTCGCCGGCCGGCCGTTGCCAGTTCTCCTGCGAGAACGCAAACAGCGAAAGCACCTCGAGCCCCACTTCGATCGCGCCCTCGACCACTTCGCGCACCGCCTTCATGCCACGACGGTGCCCGAGCGTCCGCGGCAGCATGCGGTCGCGCGCCCAGCGCCCGTTCCCGTCCATGATGATGGCCACGTGGCGCGGGACCGGGCCGCCGAGACGGATCCGCGAGAGCAGGTCGGCCGGGGCTGGGGCGGCCATCACACCTCCATGATCTCTGCTTCCTTGGCCTTCATCAGCGCATCCACCTTGCCGATGAACTCGTCGTGGGCCTTCTGCAGTTCCTTCTCCGCGTGCTTCACGTCGTCCTCCGACGTGCCGTCCAGCTTCTTGAGCGTTTCGCGGGAATGCGTTCGCGCGTGCCGCACCGCAATGTGGCCGTCCTCGGCGTACTTGTGGACGAGCTTCGCGAGCTCCTTGCGGCGCTGTTCGTTCATCGCGGGGAGCGGCACGCGGATGATCGCGCCCTGGATCGCAGGATCGAAGCCGAGGCCCGATTCGCGGATCGCCTTCTCGATGGCCCGGATCTGACCTTTGTCGAACGGCGTGACGAGCAGGACGCGCGGTTCCGGCGCGGCAACGTTCGCCACCTGGTTGAACGACATCAGCGAGCCGTACATCTCGACCTTTACGGCATCGAGCATGCTCGGCGAGGCCTTTCCGGAGCGCACCGACGCGAACTCGCGCTTCACGGCCTCGATGCCCTTCTCCATCTGCGCACGACAGTCCTTGACGATGTTCGGAATGCTCATGAGACGAGGGTCCCCACCCGTTCGCCGCGGATCGCCTTGATCACGGCGCCGGGCGTATTGATGTTGAGAACGATCAGCGGCAGTGAGTTTTCCTTGCAGAGCGTGATCGCCGTCTGGTCCATCACGCCGAGTTCCTCGAGCATGACGTCGCGATAGCTGATGCGGTCGTACATCTTCGCGTCGGGCGACTTCTTCGGGTCGGCGGAATACACGCCGTCGACGCTCGTCGCCTTGATAATCAGGTCCGCCTTCATCTGGATACCGCGCAGCACCGCGGCGGTGTCCGTGCTGAAGTACGGGTTCCCGGTGCCTGCCGCGAAGATCACGGCGCGCCCCTTTTCCAGGTGGCGCATCGCGCGGCGGCGGATGTACGGTTCGGCGAGTTCCTCCATCCGGATGGCGGTCATGACCCGCGTGTCGAGCCCCTCGCGCTCCAGGATGTCCTGGAACGCGAGGGCGTTGATGACGGTGCCGAGCATTCCCATGTAATCGGCGCTCACGCGGTCGAGCCCCATCTTCGAAAGCTGCGAGCCCCGCACGATGTTGCCGCCGCCGATCACCAGGCCTATTTGCGCGCCGGTGTCGACGATCTTTCTGATTTCCTTCGCGTACTTCGTAATGGAATCGAAGTCGAAGCCGGTGCGATGATCGCCCGCTAGCGCCTCACCGGAAAGCTTGAGCAGCACCCGTGGGTACTTGAGCGGTTTCTTCGCGGATCTGCCTCCCGTCGAGCCGGCCATCGGCGTTCGGCCTCAGCCCTCGCCCATCTGGAAACGCACGAAACGGCGGACATCGGCGCCCGGCGTCTCCTTGACCAGCTGGCCGATCGACTTCGATTCGTCGCGAACCCAGGGCTGTTCGAGGAGCGTGACCTCCTTGAAGTACTTGTCGAGCCGTCCCGCGACCATCTTCTCGACGATCGCTTCCGGCTTGCCGCTCTCCTTGGCCTGCGCTGCGTAGATCGTCTTCTCACGCGCGACGACGTCCGGGTTCACCTCCTCCTTGCGCACGGCCACGGCGACCGTCGGCGTGCCCGCCACTACGTGCTCGGAGACGGAATTGCCGAGCGCGACCGCTGAGGCGCCCTTCGCCCCGGTGATCTCCACCAGGGCGGCGAGCTTGCCGTTGAAATGCAGGTATGAGCCGATCGTCCCTGTCGTCGTGAAGCGCGCGACGCGACGGAGCGAGACGTTCTCGCCCGTCTTCGCCGCGGCGCCCTTCACCACCTCCGCAAGCGTCAACGACTTGTCGTGCGACCACTGCTTGTTCAGCAGTGCGTGATCCGCCCCGACCTCCGCCACGCCCTCGAGTGTGGTGTCCATGCCGATGTGCGCGGCAACGAGCTTCGCGAGCGCGACGAACTCTTCGTTTCGCGCGACGAAGTCGGTCTCTGAGTTCAGCTCGATCATGACGCCGACCGTGCGGTCGTCGCTCAACCATGTGACGATCTGTCCCTCGGCCGCCGTACGGCCCGCGCGCTTCTCGGCCTTCATCATCCCCTTCGTGCGCAGGATGTCGATGGCCTTTTCCTGGTCGCCCCCGGACTCCTCGAGGGCCTTCTTGCAATCGCCCATGCCGGCGCCAGTACGGGCGCGCAATGCGGCGACATCTTTTGCGGTAATCATGGTGGCGCTCATTATTCGGTGACCCCTCCCTCGGTGACTTCCTCCGCCGCCTCACCTTCGACCACCGTGCCATCCTTCAGGCGGAGCGCGATCGCCTCTGGCTTGGCCCGGCGACGACGCTGGCGGCGCTTCTTGGCGTTGCGGTCTTCCGCGCTCGCCGGCTCGGCGCCGCGGTCAGACGAGTACGTGTAGCCGCCTTCGCCTTCCTCCCCTTCCTCGCGCACGGGCGCTTCACGCCGCGCCTCGACGATCGTATCGGCGATCGCAGCGGTGATCAGCTCCACCGAACGGATCGCGTCGTCGTTGCCGGCGATCGGAACGGTGATCAGGTCCGGATCGGAGTTGGTGTCGCAGATCGCGACGATCGGGATGCCGAGCTTGTTCGCCTCGTCCACTGCGATCTTTTCCTTCTTCGCGTCCACCACGAACAGCAGTCCGGGCACGCGCGACATCGCCTTGATCCCCGACAAGTTCTTCGCGAGCTTGTCGCGCTGGCGGGCCATGAGGAGCTGTTCTTTCTTGGTATAGTTCTCGAAATCGCCGCCGGCCTCGCTCCCCGCCTCGAGATCCTTCAGGCGACGAATCTGCTTCTTGGCCGTGCCAAAGTTCGTGAGCAGCCCGCCGAGCCAGCGTTCGGTGACGTAGAGCGCGCCAGAGCGCTCGGCCTCCTGCAGGACGATCTGCGAAAGCTGCCGCTTGGTGCAGACGAACAGCACGTTCTCGCCGCGCGCGATGACGTCGCGCGTGAGTTTCTGCGCGACCTCGATCTGCCGGAGCGTCTTCTGCAGGTCGATGATGTGGATGCCGTTGCGTTCCGCGAAGATGAAACGGCGCATCTTCGGGTTCCAGCGGCGGGTCTGGTGGCCGAAGTGCACTCCGGCCTTGAGGAGATCGTCGAGCGTGGGCTGAGACATGTGCGGACTGATCCTCGAGTTGGTTGGTCGTCGGCGAACGTCATCACCTCTTGCGACCGCTCCATGAGAGCGGCACCCGCTTGAAGTTCAGTTCGCCTGAGAGATGAACTGCGCCTTGCTATCTTCCGGCTTCCGTGCTTCCGGCTTCCGTGCTTCTAGCTTCCGTGCTTCTAGCGCTTGCTGAACTGGAACCGCTTGCGTGCTTTCGGACGGCCGGGCTTCTTGCGCTCGACGGCGCGTGCGTCGCGCGTGAGCAGCCCGAGATCGCGCAGCTTGGGGCGGTGCGCCTCGTCCACCTTGACGAGAGCCCGGGCGACCGCGAGGCGGAGCGCACCGGCCTGTCCGGTGGACCCGCCGCCGTCGATGTTCGCCTTCACGTCGAAGCGGCCGAGCGTGTCGGTCGCCGTGAACGGCTGCTGAATGGCGGAGACCAGCGCGGGGCGCGGGAAGTAATCGCCGAGCGTGCGCCCGTTGACGTCCCACTTGCCCGAGCCGGGCATGACGTACGCGCGGCAGACGGCTTCCTTGCGGCGGCCGATCGTGTGAACGGTCGTGTCGGCCATGTTACTTCGCCTCTCTCTTCTTGAAGGTCAGCACGGCGGGTTTCTGCGCGACGTGCGGATGCTCGGCGCCCGGATATACCCGCAACTTGAGCCGCAGCGTGCCGCGGCCGAGCGCGTTCTTCGGGAGCATGCCGAACACG
>OCZT010002400.1_pt1 | contig 19365 bp, 19 predicted proteins | sample 1539031 | NCBI WGS metagenome assembly OCZT01 (sample SAMEA3539308, study PRJEB22396) | soil metagenome | biome: tundra; feature: field; material: soil | place: USA | collected 2010-05 | depth 0.15 m | reverse complement strand
CTACCGGCCGGACTACGCGACACCCCCGGGGGAAACACTGCGAGAGACGCTGGAAGCTCTGGGCATGACCCAGGCTGACCTCTCGCGTCGCACCGGCCTATCTACAAAGCACATCAACCAGATCATTCAGGGAGTCGCTCCACTCAGCCCAGACACGGCGTTGGCCCTGGAGCGCGTGGTCGGAGTCCCCGCTCGGCTCTGGAATGCCCTAGAAGCCAATTACCAGTCCCAACAACTTCGCTTGCAGAGCCGGACGGTTTCCGAAGAGGATGCCGTCTGGCTCAGGCAGCCAGCCATCAAGGAACTAAAAAAGACCGGATTGATCGCCAAAGCGGCCACCCTTGCCGAACTCCGGGACCAGGTGCTGTCGTTCTTTGGAGTAGCGAGCCGTGACGCATGGGAGGCCGTTTGGCTGGCGCCCGAGGCATCCTTCCGACGGTCGGCGGCATTTGAAGCTGATCAGATGGCGACAGCCGCTTGGCTACGAATCGGAGAAGTCGAGGCGGCGAGCATCAAGACCGAGTCCTACGACCGTGTCCGTTTCCAGGCAGCGCTCCAGTCCATTCGGGCTCTCATGGTTCGCGACCCGAAGGAGTTCGATCCGGAGATGAGGCGACTGCTGGCTGAGAGCGGCGTCGCACTGGTGACGGTCTCCGAGGTCAAGGGATGCAGGGCGCATGGGGCCGCGCGATGGCTGTCGCCGACGAAGGCCCTCATCCAGTTGTCAGTCAGATACAAGTGGGAGGACATCTTCTGGTTCTCGCTCTTCCACGAGGCCAGCCACATCCTGCTTCACGGAAAGCGATCGATCTTCATTGAAGCCACGGGCGACGGCAGCAGCGACGAGGAAGAGGCGAATCGCTTCGCTGCTCAGCTCCTGATACCTCCTGCCTATGAAAACGAACTTCTCAGAGTCAGGGACCTTGCTGGCGCGCTCGCTCTGGCTCGAAAGCTTGAGATCCCACCGGGCGTGGTCATCGGGCGCCTTCAGAAGGAGAAACTGCTCGGATACAACATCGGCCACGACTTCAGAAGGAAGTTCGACCTCGTGCCCATTGAGGCGGGTCAGTAGGGGTGGGTAGCTAGCCTCCGGCCCGTAAGGCAGCCGCGGGCTTGCGTTAGGGGTTCGAAGTGGCGATCGACGAAGACCTGAAGAAGGTCTTCCGGAGCTATAAGACGACTTGCCTCGCGGTTGCGAGAGCTTGTCGTCGAGAGCGGTGCCGAGCCGGAACGGGCTACCTCTGTCGAACCATTGACACCCGGTAAGAGAGGCACCAGCTTTTGAGGAGGAGACAAGGGGCTGTTTTGGAGGTGGCGTGTGGAGATCAGGCGAGAGCTGCGCAGCAAACAAGAGGCCATCGAGCATTTCACGAAATGGGATTCCAGATTCTGTGCCGACCTCGACGCAGTTGGTCGTATCGATCGACTGGCAAGGCGGCTGGAGGGCGGCGTGCAGTATCTGGAGGACTCCGTCAAGTCGGCTGAACACTCCGGGCACAATGTGACCGACATCGATGTCGACCTCGCCTTGAACACTGTGACGATATTGGGCACCGGGGCCGCTCTTATCGCCGTCATTGCCGTTCCGGCGCTCCCAATCGCCGTGATGGCGGCAGCAATTCCGCTTGTCACCGGTGGCGTCTCACTCGTTCGGCAAATGCGCGGTCGCGATCTAATCCCGGTCTCAGACCTCCCTGGAGTTCGGAATGCGCTCCAAGCGATTCGTGCCCTCGTCGACCACTGGACACAGGTACTCCAGGAGTTGCATCGCCGCTTCTCGAGGCAGATCGCGGATTTTCGCGATGGCAGCTACGAGCGTGACAGTGAGAGGCCCTATCCTTTCCGAGTCTTCATGGACGTGCATACGGACGAAGACGTCGAGGCGGCTGAGCGCCTAGTGGTCAAGCTCAACAAGAAGATGCCGGCTGGTTACTTCTGACTCGTGGCCTGGGCCGGCCGACTCATGTTCTTAGTCGCTGGTCACTCTGTGGGCGTCAACCCGTCGTGCCCAGCTGACCTCCAGCGCTCGCCCCGCAACCCACCCGGAACGGGCTGCAAACGGCATGCGGGCCAGACCGCCATTGCGTGAGCAGGAACAGGTTTCGTCAGCTACGCTCGGTCGGTGATCACTACTGCTAGACCATCCGGCGTGCCGAGGATAAGGACGACGAGCCGGGAGGACACGTATGCATTGAACAATGGGAGTTTCCATCCGAGGACTGAATCGTCCCGGCCAATGGCAATGCGTTGCCCGCCCTCAATGCCCGTGACCAGTTGCATGACGTTGATGTCGATGCCCAGAACGTCGGCTGCTACAGCCTTGGCCCCTTGTATCGCGCCCTCACTAGTCGGGAATCTCCGTTTGTCGTGGCGTGAGCCGTCCTCGTTCCAGGTGCACTCCCACTTCTCGCCGCGTTTTGTAACGTGGGCATGCCGTCGTGCCCCTCCCCAACCACGACCTGCGGGGTCAATTCGAATCCTGTAAGGCCCGTTGGTGGTCTCGAACCGGGCAAGGAAGATAACCTGGTCCACGTCGTAACCCCCCATTTCCGCCCGGCCGATGGACGGGCCATCTTAGAGTTAGTCGGCAGGACTTGCATTCTTCTGCAGTGCATTGTGAGTCCTCGTCACGACCTTGGCTCCAAGGATCTCGATGTCCAGAAACTCGACTCCACCGAACCCAGGGCAGCCCAGAGTCTCCATCAAACCCAGGCCCGCTTGCGGCTTGACTGGCCGCTAGAATGATCGGCACCGTCAGGCTCGCTTGTCCCGCACGCAACCCGTCTTGCCATCCCGAGTAAGCCGGATTGTATCTGCACCTGATACAGCCGACTGATGGTAGTGGGGGTTGCCTTATGCCACGGATCACCGTAGTCGGCGCGGGTTACGTCGGGCTGACATTGGCTGTCGGCATGGTGAAGCTGGGCCACAGGGTCGTTCTTCTCGATTCCGAACCAAGTCGGCTAGATTTCGTCGTCATGGGGAAGGTTCCCTTTATGGAGCCTGGTTTAGAAGAGGAGCTCGGGCATGCACTCGTTAGCTCTCGACTTCAGTGTCGCGCTGAACCCCAGCCAGACGATTGTCCTGAGTTCGTGTTCCTAGCTGTTGGCACGCCACAGAGCAGCGCAGGCGCCGCGGACACGACCGGCGTGTTTCAGGCTTACGGGACTGTGATCAATGCGACGAGACCGCCTTTTGTGCTCGTGATCAAGAGCACAGTGCCGGTTGGAACCGGCGACAGCATTGAGTCTGACCTCGCGCGGCGCAAGATCGAGGGCGTCGATGTGGTTTCCAACCCTGAGTTCCTTCGGGAAGGCTCGGCTCTCCAGGACTTCCTGCGCCCCGATAGGATCGTCATTGGGGCAGCTACACAAGGCGCTGCCGGAAAGGTCGCGGCTCTCTACGGCAAGATCCCGGCTCCGGTCATGTTCACCTCGCGGCGAAGCGCAGAACTCTCAAAGTACGCAGCCAACGCGATGCTGGCCACGCGCATATCGTTCATCAACGAGATTGCCTCGATCAGCGAAGCTCTCGGTGCCGACATTGCGGATGTCGCCGCCGTCATCGGTTCCGATCATCGAATAGGTCCGGCCTTCCTCGCACCGGGGCTCGGCTGGGGCGGGAGTTGCCTGCCGAAGGACATAGCCGAGTTGAGGCACGCGGCTCTGAGCCATGGGTGCCCCGCCGACCTCCTTGCCGCCGTTGCGCAGGTCAACTCAGGTCAGGCAGCGCACGCCGCGGGGATGCTTGAAGCTGCCACATCTGGTTGCACGGACCCGACTGTAGGAGTGCTGGGTCTGGCCTTCAAGGCCGGCACTGACGACGTGCGCGGCTCTCCCAGTTTCAGAGTCATCGAGCGTCTGGTTGGGACTGGGATCGCCGTTCGAGCACACGATCCATCGTGCAGCTCAGCGACCGCCCTGCCGTGGGGAGTCGAGTATTGCGCGGATCCGCATGAAGTGGCTCGCAATGCTGATGCGCTCGTGGTCGCAACTGAGTGGCCTGCCTACCGAGAACTCGATTGGCTCCGTATCCGGCGGGCCATGCGGGGCACCTTGATACTCGACGGACGCAACTACTTAGGCGACCTGTCCCTCGCCGCGCTCGGATTCGATTACCGGGCTTTTGGGCGCCCCAGCCGTGATGACCTGGGCGGGCGATCGGAGAATCACATATCAGGCGACGGCAAACTACGCGTCGCAGTCGAGCATCAAGGATGAGGCTGTCGGTGCCGCACGTCTTCGATATCGTGCTCCGGGCGAGACCCATCCCGGTTCTGGGTCATCTCGCCTATTACACCGTGCGCGTAGCGGGAGCTGAAGTACCGCGATCGGTGCGGCCCGGCCGCCGCTTTCGACTTATGCACGGCGGGTCCGGTGTAGTCATTCACCCGAACACGACCATCGGGAACAATGTGACCGTCTTTCAGGGCGTGACTCTGGGTCGCGCGGACATCTATCGAAGCAACGAATCCACGCCGTTTGAGGGGATCGTGCTCGAAGACAACGTCACCGTGTGCGCCGGCGCGAAAGTGCTCTGCTCTTCGGGCGTACTTCGGCTCTCGCGCGGGACGATCGTCGGTGCGAACGCCGTGCTGACCCACTCGACTCGCCCCGGCGAGATATGGGTAGGCATCCCCGCGCGGCTCATACGAACACGGGAGGAGTACTCGGAGGGTCCGAGCCGGGCTGTCCGCGGCGACTGCAGTGAGTAGCGGACACCAGGCGATCAACCGGCCTGACCATTCCGCCGTGGATCGGCCGACCCGAGTGGCTCCACCCTACGACGTCGAAGCCGACTGGCTCCTCCTGAGCACGTGCAACTTCCGTTGCGAATACTGCTTCTGGCCGGAATCATCACTCGGCGCGCCGATTGCACCGCCCGCTGAACCGGAGCGTCTTGCCGATTTCTTCGATTCCACAGGCCTGTCATGGCTGCTCCACCTGACCGGGGGGGAGCCCTTTGTCTATCCTCGATTTCTGGACCTGGTGCGACTGCTGACACGGCGTCACCGGATAAGTGTCAACACAAACGCCGACTCACCCAAAGTCACAGAGTTTGCTCGGTCTGTGGACCCCGCTGATGTGGACTTCGTGAATTGCGGCCTTCACATCGAACAGAGACGTGAGCGCCGTCGGGAGATCCCGTTCGCCGAGCATGTGCGCGCCCTGCAGGATGCCGGGTTCTCGGTGTTCGTGACAGCTGTGATGTACCCGCCCATGATCCCCGGTTTCCCCAGGATCTGGGACGAGTACGCGGACAAGGGCATCTACCTTGTGCCGAAGGCCCTCCAGGGGTTTCACTTCGGGCGGAGCTATCCCATCGGATACACTGCCGCCGAGCGGGCCGTCTTCGAGGAATATGCGGAGAGTGCCGAGCGAGCCTATGGGCCGTCATTGGCCGCGCGCGCGGGGCCCCCCACCATCGACGTGTTCTCGGACCGACGCGCGCTGCTTCGAGGCGCAACGGACTATCGCGGTGAGCTGTGTGACGCAGGCCTGAGGTTTGTCCGGATACATCCCGATGGGAATATCTACCGCTGTGGCCCGGGTGAGTTACTTGGGAACGTGGCCTCGCACCTATTCGGCAGGAAGTGCACCGCAACCATATGTGTCGACGAAGAGTGTCCCTACTTCTGTGAAAAGTACGTTGTCCGTAGTGAAGGCGGGCTGAACTCAGGACCTGACGGGGTCTGAATCGGATCAATTCCATCCGAACGCAAACCGAGGGACCGTTTTGTCGCAACCGCAGGCATCGCTACATCGATTCGAGACATTCTCGAAGCACCGTGGTCGGGACGGCGCCAACTATGCATACGCCGAGGCAGCCGCACTCCTGGAGTCGCACGATGGGGTTGAGTGCAGGTTCCACGACTTCACGGAACTGGTCAGGGACGACAAGGTCGCTCGTGAGCACCTCAGTGGTTGCGATGTGGTTGTGTCATGCGTCGGGCCACATGCATTCATGTACTTCTATCTGCGAGAGAAGTTGGGGCTTGACTTCCGGATAATCCGAGACGTCCGCACCGGGCTGTGGAACGGGTATCTGCTCCAGGAGTATCTGGTTGCGCCGTATCTGCGTGATGGCGACTCAGTGGTTTACCCTTCCGCCTTCGCCCGTGATTTGTTCGGCCTCGCCTATCCGGGCACAGCACCGGCGAGTCGTCATGTTTGCTACCCACTGACGAAGTGGTTCCCGCCGGTGGGCTCACGCCCAAGGCGGGACACGTTTCGAGTGGGGTATGTCGGGCGACTCACCAGTGACAAAGGATTCGCTTCGGCGTTGCGACTACTGGTCGATCTGAGGCGACGTCGGCCTGGCAAGTATGAGCTGGCGGCGATCGGTGAAGGGCGAGGGCGGCATGGGAATGATGCCCTTGTTCGGTCGATCCTCGGCGCGGATTTGACTGGATTCAGTTGGGTGCGTCCGGTGACCGGGCCAGGCCTCTGGGACCAATACCGGGCCTTGGATCTCGTGTTCTTCCCGAGCACGTCGAACCTAGAGACGTTTGGCCGAGTGTTGCTGGAGGCCAGCCACGCCGGGGTACCCGTGGTCGCTAGCGACCATGCCGCGGCGTCCGAATTGCTCCCCGCCGAATCCCTCGTACCCACACGCTACGTGACGGATCGGCGCTTTTCGGTGCACTATGGGACGGCACTGGGCGATGTTGACACAGGTCCGATAGCCGACGCGCTGGCGGCCGGAGAGATCCCCCCTCGCGCCAGAGCGCACCTCGACTACGCGGACGATGCACGCCGCTTCGTGGATCTTGTCCGTTGGGGGAACGGCTCGGAGCCGATGGTTGGACGTAAGGTCGGCACCCCAGTCGAAGCCGCCTTTCGCCGGAGGCTACAGCTGTTCGATTTCCCGCCGCTGCTGGACGTGGATGCCGCGAACGCTGCTATTGGGCGCCTCCGGACTGTATTCACGGGTCTGCACCGGCGCCGCACGATGTCCTACTGGGGGAGCCTGGCGTACTTGTTTGCGGTGTCGGAGAACAGAGACAAGACGCTTGGCTTCATGCGACGCTCGGTGTTACGCGGAGAGGACTTCACCAATATCGGCGGCGTGGACCTCCAGTTGGCCCATCTGATCCGATACTACCCATCATTCACCATAGGGGCGTCTCATGAGCAGTAGCCGCGAGGACCAAGCACCGTCCTCCACGCCAGGAGGGACGAACGCCTCACCCAAGGTGTCAGACGCCCCGGGGGGACCACAAGATAACCAGGGCCAATTCGTCCCTCTGTATGAGCCGTGGCTTGGCAGGGAAGAGGCCAGACTGGTCATGCAAGCCTTGCGTTCAGGGTGGATATCTTCGGCTGGACCCCTCGTGTCCGAGTTTGAAGGTCGGTTCGCATCCATGTGCGGCGTGAGACATGCGGTCGCAGTCTCCAGCGGTACCGCTGCCCTACACGTGACCTTGCATGCTCTGGGCATTGGCCCAGGCGACGAGGTGTTGGTCCCGACGTTGACATTCGTCGCCACGGCGAATGCCGTCCGATACACGGGCGCGACGCCTGTGTTTGTCGACTCGGAATGGGAGACGTGGGGGATGGACCCCGAGGACGCCGAACGGAAGATCACGGAGCGTACCCGCGCGATAATCCCTGTCCATCTCTACGGGCACCCCGCGCGTATGCCGGCCATTCTCGAGTTGGCCGAACGACGAGGGCTCCTCGTTGTTGAAGACGCATCAGAGGCCCACTTCGCCGCGGTCAACGGGCGCTATGTCGGCGCCTTGGGAGCGGCCGGAGTATTCAGCTTCTACGGCAACAAATCTGTGACTACCGGAGAGGGCGGAATGGTAGTCACAGACGATTCTGCACTTGCGGACCGAGTTCGCTATCTCATTGCCCAGGCGATGTCGCCTCAGCGCCGCTACTGGCACGGGGAGTTGGGCTTCAACTATCGAATGACCAATCTGCAGGCCGCCGTGGGCTTGGCGCAGCTAGGAAGGATCGAGGAGATCCTGCGGCGCAAGCGACAGATCGCGATGTGGTATTGCCAGGCGCTCAGCAGAGCGCCGGAGTTGCATCTGGTCATGCCTCCTGAATTGCCCGGCTATCGCAACATCTACTGGTTGTTCTCGTTTTTGATGATGCCCGAGATCGGGACCTCGGCGCGTGTCGCCCAAAGGCTAGCATCGCGCGGCGTCGACACGCGACCCTTCTTCGTGCCACTCCACTCACTGCCGCCGTATGTGGGTGACTGGGGGCCATTTCCAGTCGCTTCGAGTTTGGCGAGCCGCGGTTTGAGTCTCCCGTCCGGGCCGAAGCTCAGCCGCGCGACGGTTACGCATGTTGCTCAGGAGGTTCTCGATGCTCTACTTGCGGAGGTCAAGAATTCGTGAATGATCCCGTACGATTGCTAATGTTCGGGAATCTTCCACCGCCCTATGGTGGACTACCCTCATTCCTACAATTCGCTCTGCCAATACTGGTGTCGGGAGGCTATAGCCCCGTCCTGCTCGTGCGTGAACGCGAGGACTACTCCAGATGGTTCACCCGTGGCGTGTCCGTGGTCCGTCTTCCATACGGTCCCGTCGAAACCGAAGAGTCGGTGGCCGAGTTACGTCGCACGCTGACGCATGCGCAAATGCAGGATGCCCTTGAGATAGCTGCGTCGGCACCTAACATCGCCGACTCGACTCGATACCTGGCTGATCTTGGGATGGCGATGCGTGTCGCCGAGGCACACTCGATCGAGCTGATACACACATTCCACGTGTATCACAGAAGTGTCGTGGCGCGAGCGGTCTCACATCTATTGGGAATTCCGGCGATCTTGAGCATCTTCGGTGAGGTTGTTGCCGAGTACTACCCGCTCCCTCACATGTGGCCCCAGGTCAGGGCCCTGACCAGCGGGTTCTCAGCGATAACGGCACCCAGCCAGCATTGCGGCTCAGGTCCAAGATTACTGGGTTTGCACGATCCTGCCGTGCAGGTAGTCCCATACGGCGTCGACACGGAGTTCTTCCGACCGGTCTCTCCCGCGTCCGTCCTGGCTGGTAACAATCTCGAGGATAGGCGCGTGATCCTGTTCCAGGGCCGACTGAGCCAGGAGAAAGGACCTCAGACCCTGATTGCGGCCCTGCCGTCGATATTGCATGCGATAGACAATGCCTTCGTACTCTTCGTAGGGCCGGATGAGGGCCCTCATCTCGAGGGGCCGACGGGGTTTGTAGACGTACTGCGCAAGATGGCTCGCGACCTTGGAGTGGAGTCGAACATCGGTTTTACCGGGGGAGTGCCCTTCGCCGATCTTCCGGCCTATTACAGCGCCGCGAGTGTCCTGGCGTTCCCGTCAACCAGCCCAAAGGAATGCATGGGTCTCGCGCTCAAGCAGGCCATGGCTTGCGGCATTCCTGTCGTGGCCGCGCGTGCTGGCGGGGCCTGCGAGGCGGTCGAGGATGGAGTGACGGGCATCTGCTGTGAACCGAACGACCCTGGCGCGCTCGCCGGAGCGATTGTCGAAGTCCTGTCTGGCAGTGCCGGATCGGAAATGGGCCGGCGCGGCCGCGAACGGGCGCTGAAGTTCTTCACGCAAGAGCAGACTGTCGCCGTAACCACGAAGATCTACATGAATGCCATGAGCGCCGCGGGCCGGCGGAGGACCACCTGAGTTGTCTTCCGCCCGCCTTCCTGTAAAGGGGGACGTCTTGACCTCCCCGGGCTCGAGGATCTATCTCAGGCCCAGTCGCCCCTCAGACGCCCGCAATATCGCGAGGTGGCTTGGCGACCCTGTTGTCGGTAAGTACTTGACTTCGGCTCGCGAGCCAACCGATGAGGCACGGGAGGAGATGCTTCTTCGAGCGGTAGCCGCCCAGCACGGTCTTGATACCTACCATTTCGCGGTCTGCCTCACGACGCCAGGCATAGAAATCGGCTGGTCCGCCCTGTTCCAGATCGACCGGCAGTGTCGAAGTGCAGCTCTGATGCTCGCGATCGGTGAGCGGCAGCTGTGGGGAATGGGTCTCGGAGCAGAGGTACTCGATCTGCTCATCAACTTCGCTTTCGAGAGCCTGGGGCTCGTACATGTCTGGCTTGATGTACAGCGGGGCAACCTGCGAGCACGGTCGCTCTACACGAAATTCGGCCTCGCCGAGGACATCCCAGGCCACCACCCAGGCTCACCCCTTGATAGAAGGACGATGATCCGTCTCGCCCTTGACCGCAACACACACTGAGGAGCCCCATGTCCGGTCACGTTATTGTGCGAGGTGACGACCTCTCCATCGAGGACGTCGTTCAGATTTCAGGCGGGGCGCCCGTCGATCTGGATGAGGCGCGCCTTGTCGAGGCCCAGGCGACCTTCGAGCGCGTCCAGGTCTGGGGAGATAGTTCCTACCCGATGTATGGCGTAAACACCGGATTCGGTGAACTCATACATGTCCATATACCACCGCGCTTCCGAACGGATCTCCAGACCAATCTGCTGCGCAGCCACGCGGCCGGTGCTGGCGTGCCGTTTCCCGAGCCTGTCGTGCGCGCGATCATGGTCGTTCGTCTCAACTGCCTGATGAAGGGGTATTCGGGCGTCAGCCGCAAGACTCTCGAACTGTTGGCAGCGCTGCTCAACCACAAGATCGCACCTGTCGTTCCCGATCAAGGTTCGCTCGGAGCTAGCGGCGACCTGGCTCCTCTTTCGCACATTGCCGTGGCGCTCATAGGCGACGGCCGTGTTGTGTACGGCGGTCGGGAGATGCCGGCACTGGGTGCGCTGGAGGAGGCTGGCCTCGAGCCTCTGACTCTCGGCTACAAGGAAGGTCTGGCGCTGATCAACGGCACGTCGGGGATGACCGGCGTCGCCGCCCTCGCGATCGTTGAAGCCGAGCAGCTGCTCCGCGTCGCGATCCTGGCATCCGCAGTTATCGTCCAGCTACTTAGGGCGTCATCTCGTCCGTTTGAAGAGCGGGGGCACGTTCTGAAGAACCACTCGGGTCAGGTTGCTGTTGCGTCGGCCTTGCGGAAGCTGCTCGAAGGAAGTCGGCTTACCCGAGACCACGCCGCGATCGCCGGCTCTTTGCACAGCCAGGTGGCCGGTTCCGGGGATGTGATGGACACCGGCGTTTATCTGCAGAACGCCTACTCGCTGCGGGCAATCCCGCAGATCCTCGGGCCGCTCGCGGATACGATCCAGTTCGCCCGCCGCATCGTTACTGAGGAAATCAACTCTGCCAACGACAATCCGCTCTTCTTCGACACGCCGGAGTCGGCGTTTCACGGCGGCAACTTCCACGGCCAGTATGTGGCGACCGCCTGTGACTACCTGAACATCGGGCTCACCGAGATCGGGGTTCTCATTGAGCGACAGCTGGATCGCCTGCTCGATCCCGCCAGAAGCGGCGGTCTCCCGGCCTTCCTTGCACATCAGGACAGCGGACTGTTCTCCGGGTTTGAGGGGGCGCAATACCTGGTAACGAGTCTCGCTGCCGAGAACTTCGATCTGGCCGCGCCGGCGTCGATCCGGTCGATACCGTCAAATGGCGGCAATCAGGACGTTGTGAGCATGGGCCTCATTTCGGCCAAGAAGACTCGCAAACTGTGTGACAACCTCTGGACGATGGTTGCCTACGTTCTCGGCGCATGTCGACAGGCGTCGACGTTCGTGGATCCGGAGCTGTTGAGCCCCTCCACGAAGTCTGCGGTCGAGCTAGTCGCTGGAGTCTTCGAACCCTACGACGACTCCCGAGTGCTAAGTTATGAACTCGCACGCGTTCGTGGCCTCGTTACCAGTGCTGAGTTCGGTGAGTTCCTTCGATCGGAGGTTGTCCTGCCTTCGTAGGTTGAGACGGGCGGGGTTCCGTTTCTAGGTGCCAGCCTGTGGGAGCGGCGAGAGCCGTCCACTCGTTACGCCGTCTCCACATTGCGGAAAGCCCTTCGATATGGCCGAGCGGGGTGGCGGAGGCGTCACGGTTCGCCATCGGGGCATTGATATGATCTTTTCGGCGATGTCGCGTCACCCGGCCGGGCAACCAGGGTCTTTCGGCGCACCGGGTTGACGATCGCCCAATTGCGCTGCCAGAGTCGTAGGACCTGGAGGGATTCGATGGACGTCGAGGAGTATGTCGCTTTCTGGCCGCGCTCCCTCTGGGGTTTAGCCCGATTGAGGCTGAACTGGGGCCAGATGGTCGGCTCGGTGCTTCCATCGTCTTCACCGATGGCGGGAGGTCATGGACATCGAGTCAATCGGCGCCGAAATCACGGAGCAGCCGCTTTGCGAGCGCTGGCGTTCCTATTGCTTGTGACGACAGTCGTGTCGTGCAGTAGCCAGGCGCCTGTTTCGTCAACGACGGCTCTTGGACCCTCGTCCGCGTCGGCGTCAGCCGTGTCGTCAGTCCCAACTGTGGCGCCGTCTCCATCGCCTTCATCTTCGTTTACGCCCGTCGCGATGACCAATTGCGATACGGCAATCCGGTTCGATCATCCACCCGTTCGCGTCGTGTCCGCGGATCCACGGTTTACCGAAATACTCCTCGCTCTCGGCTTGGAGAACGACGTCGTGGGAACCCTGCCTGCATATACGTCCGAACTGCAGCCGGGCCTGCGCAAGGCGTACGCCGCGCTGCCCCTCATCGGAGAGGATTCGCCGACGCTCGAGAAAGTGACCGCGGCTTCGCCGGATCTGATTTGGGCGTCGCCCTTCTTCTTCACAGAGAAATCAATCGGGACGCGAGAAGGCTGGCAGGCGAGGGGCGTCGCGACCTACGTCCCGGCTGGATCGTGTCGCACGAGCGGTTCGAGCATCGACGACACATATACGGACATTCTCATGATGGGATCGATCTTCGGCGTGTCGCCTGTCGCAGAGCGTCTCGTCGACGAGCTCAAGGCATCGGTCTCGGCAACGCACGCCCGGGTCGAGAACGCGAGCGCGGTCAGGGTGTTCGTGTATGCACTCCTTGACCCGGGGAACCCGCCCTTCACGCGCGGTAACCTCGGCATCGCCAACGACATCATTGGGCAAGCGGGCGGCGCAAACGTCTTTGCCGAGCTCAAGGGCTTCACGCAACAGATTGGCTGGGAAGAGATCGTCAAGGCCGACCCCGACGTCATCGTTGTGCTCGACGCCGACGATGCTGCCGCAAAGAAGAGCGAACTTTTCAGCAACCCGATCGCGGCCACTCTGCGTGCGGTGAAGCTGGGCAGAATTATCGTCGTTCCGATACACAGCGTTTCAACGCCGGACCTTCACAACGCCGAGGCGGTCGCGGCGCTCGCACTGGGTCTCCATCCCGAAGTGTTCAGCTAGCCCATGGTGGCTGTCGATGCCGATGCGGAGCCCTACGGTCCTCCGGTCGAGATAGGCGGAAAGCAACCCCCGCATCGAGCAAGGCCGGGCTTCTGGGCGCTGTCCCTTGTCGCCCTCGTTGGCGTGGTCGCGTCCGTTGCCGTCGCGGTCTTCGTCGGGCCGGTTCTGATCAGCCCAGGCGGCGTGCTCTCGGCAATCTGGTCAGGTCTTTTGGGTCTTCCGGCCACCGGCTCGGCCCAGACGGATCAGGTGATCGTCTGGTCGATCCGCATGCCTCGAGCATTGCTGGCGGCCTCGGTCGGTGCGGGGTTGGCCACTGTTGGCGTGGCAATGCAAGCAGCCGTCCGGAACTCGCTTGCTGACCCATACCTTCTGGGCACTTCCTCCGGAGCGTCATTGGCAGCCGTGCTTGTGATCGCGGGCGGGTTGAACTTCTTGCCCCCGGTCACCCTCTCGATCGCGGCATTCGTGGGTGCCTTGGGGGCATTCACGCTCGTCCTTGCGATCGGCCGGGCACTGGGCTCGCCAAACCCGATCGGGCTCGTCCTGGCCGGCGTAGCGGTGTCCTACCTGCTCTCGGGCATCACCAGCATCGTACTGTTCCGCTCGGATCCAAATGCCATGCGTGCGGTGCTTTTCTGGGAGATGGGTAGCTTCGCCGGGGCGACGTGGCCAGCCGTCTGGATTGCCGTGTTCGCACTTGGGTTGGGCGGAACGATCCTACTGAGTCGATGCTGGATGTTGGACGGCCTGGTGGCTGGCGAAGAGACGGCCGCCAGTTTAGGCATCGAGGTTGGACACCTCCGGCGGGTTCTCGTCGTCACCACCGCTCTCATGACCGGCGCTTTCGTGGCCATGAGCGGCCCTATCGGCTTCATAGGTCTGATGGTCCCGCACGCCGCGCGTTCGGTCGTAGGCGTCGGTCATCGACGAGTCTTGATCCTGAGCGCTTTGGTCGGTGCAGTGATAGCGGTCTGGGCCGACCTTGCAGCGAGGGTCCTTTTCGCGCCGGAGGAGCTGCCGATCGGCGTGATCACGGCCACTTGCGGAGGGCCGGCCTTCCTTCTCCTCGTTCTGCGATCGTCGAGGGCGCGATGGACCAGTCGGTCGTAGACGTCGAGGTTTCGGGGCTGGCCTGGGGCGTCAGGGACCGAACGATCCTCAGCGACGTCAACCTCGCTGTCACACGGGGCGAGTTCGTGGCACTCGTCGGGCCGAACGGGAGCGGCAAGACCTCTCTCCTTCGCTGCCTGTATCGGTACCACCGGCCGGTCAGTGGCTACGTTCGCATCTGTGGCGAGGACATCTGGCGCTCGTCGGCGCCGAGAGTCGCCCAACTGGTCGCAGCTTTGACGCAAGAGTCCCCTGATGCTTTTGAGTTCACCGTCGGCGACGTGGTGATGCTTGGGCGGATTCCTTACAAGCGGGGGTTCGCTGGGACGAGCAAACGGGATCGCGAGACGGTTCACGGCGCTCTCGAACTGGTATCGGCGGACCATCTTGTCGGGCGTCTATTCAGCACTCTGTCCGGCGGCGAGAAGCAACGCGTCCTGGTCGCAAGAGCCCTCGCCCAGGAACCGGACGTCCTGATTCTAGACGAACCCACGAACAACCTGGACGCTCGTCACCAGTTCGAGGTGCTCGAACTCATGCGGTCCCTGCCCCAAACGAAGATCGCTGCCCTGCACGACCTGCCTCTCGCGGCCGCATACTGCTCGCGAGTCTGCGTCCTCGATAACGGCTCGCTTGTCGCGGACGGACCGAGCTGGGAGACGCTCACGCCAGAACTCATCGAGCGTGTCTTTGGCGTTAGCGCAGAAGTGGCATCTCGCGGTGAGGATGGATCGAAAGCCCTGATATTGACGCCGCAGCGTGGGCCAGGGCCGCGGACTAGCTGACACTGCTCAAGAATGGCGGGCCGGTACTGGGTACGGGATCCTGCGGAGAAGGAGGCATTCATGGAAGAACTGCATAAGCTTGCTAGAGTCATGCAGTGGGAATGAACGTCCCAGACATGACGGGAACTTGACAGTGAAGGGCAGGGTCATCTACAGGACGACGTTGAAGGAAGTCAAATGAACGATCAGTTCGGCAATCCGGTGCCCGAGGATTTGGTGATGCTAGACTTGGACATCCGCAACCTGAACTAGGCGCAGCGCGACGCGGTCCAGGGATTGATCGTCTATCATCCCAAGAGCAATTTAGGACTGACAATGGTGAGCCGACTGGCGCTTGTGTCGGAAATGGCCAAAATCGGCTACGGTCCGTTTGCCACCACCTTCCCATCGCAGCTTGGCATAAACGTCAGTCGCGGCGTGACTCAGGGCTTCATCCAACTGCCCTTCGCAGATCAAGACTAGCGGCGATTACGTCCGTTTCCGTCTGATATGACTCCAGTGCGCTGAGCATTTGCCGGCGAGGCGTAGCGGGCGATGGCACGGCCACGAACGACGAAGATGCCGGTTTGGCGGACTGACGGATTTCACGATTCGAAGGGCTCAGAACGCCTTTGCCTGGCCGGTCGGATTAGGGCTTCCGAGTTGGTAGTTGACCAGGGCGCACAGAGGAGAGGAAATGCCAGAGGCGACCAATTCATTCTGCGTCTTCTGTGGCAACGAAGCCGTCCGTATGTTCGGTAGCCACTTCGTGTGCTCATCCTGTGCTCGCGGAGCCCAGGCAAACATCTCCACCACCTATGGCTCGGCCCAGGTATTTGTCCGTGTTGGCGGTCGCAGCCTGCCTGCCTATGATGCGCCCGTGGGAGTGGGTTGGACGCTTGAGGACATACAGGAGAAGGCCGAGAAGTCACTGCGCAATATCGCAAACTGGACTTCAGAACGAGGGAATCTCGAGTACTAGAATTGCCCAAGGCGGCGGGTCGCGATGGGCTTGATGTCCGGCCGGCGCCCGAGAGAGGAAAGTCGTGACTCAAGGACCCGAATTTCGAGAAGCGCTGGTCCACGAAGCGACAACAATGGCCAAGGGCATGTTGCAGCATCCCGACGAGGATCTGGTCATGAAGGACCTGGAGCCCTCCGTCGTGGGGATGCAACCCGCAGCGCTTGCCGCAGCGCGCCGATCAATGGGACTCGCCCGCCGCACCGAGTCTTCGGTCGCTACCCAATTCGTGACCGGCACCATCCCGAAGACCGTTGCATCGATCGAACATCAGATGCCGGACCTGTTCGCACATCTCCTCGGGGAAGCGGACCGCAGTTCGGTGGCCAGGGTCGCGGGGGCGGTCTCCGCCTTCGTAGTCAGTACCACGATGGCCATGCTCTTGCCGGTGTTCGAGGTTGCGTCGCAGGAGAGCCCATCTAGCGAGATCGAGGATCGCAAGATCCTGGGCGCCATCCGCCTCTACATAGAGACAGCCGATCAGGTCGCCTCACGCTGGGAACAGGTGCAGGGCTTGATCGGCTCGCGCGGGCTCGAAACGTCGGCGCTCAATGCTGACCATCTCGCGGGCAGCGGGATCCGAGAACAATTGCAGCTGGTTCTTCCGAGCGACCAGCCGTTCGCGTTCATCGACTGTCGGATCCATCGCGGGGGTGAGGCGGGCGGGGCGGAGGCGCTACGGAATTCCGGCGTTTATGGGGTCCTGCGGACGGAGCATGGCGACTTCACCACGTGGGCCAAAGGGCACCAGAAAGGTCGGTTCGGCTCTCTCGATGCCGCAATGGACCAGGTGCGGCAGCTCGCGGGCTAGACCATGGCGCCTGGCGTCTCGGGCCAGGCGGGAGCGCTCAAGATTTAGACTGGTCGGTGCGCGCGAAGCGGCTATCCGCCAAACCCCGAAGGCGCCGATAATCGTCATAAGCAGGGTTGAGTCGAGCGTTTGACGAGGTTGTGTTCTCCATGGCGAACAGCCCGGACGGCAAGCCGTATTCGATCGACTTCTACGAGGAGAATGGCGGCAAGCCAGTCCTCGTATGGATCAAGAACGATCTGACCGCCGACCAGCGCAAAGTTCTCGGCACCGCCATGAGCGAAATCCTGCAGGAGCAGGGATCTGACGTCTGCGAATCGGAGTTCGGTAAGTGGGTCGACGCGGACATCTTCTACTTCCGTCTGCGCACCGAGACCGGCGACATCTTTCGGGTCTACTGCCATCAATACGAAGGCACAGTGATCCTGCTGCTACATGGCTACGACAAGGGCGGTCGGACAGCCAAGAGCTGGGAGACTGCACAGCAGCAGATCGCCAGGGGTCGGCTCAACAGGTGGGAGAGCGATCGCGCGGTGTCTGCCAAACAGGCCAAGAAGGCAGCAGCGAATGCGAGGTCGCGCGCCGGCCAAGGCCCTACATCTTCTAGCAAGGGCAAGGCCTAACCGTCACGCCGGGACTGGGTCCCTCCGCGTCGACGGCACGAGCGCCAGTTCGTAGCCGAGGGGCGCTACCAGGCGAGCCCACGTATTCTCGTTCGGGGCAGTGATCCCGCGCTCGATCCGGCTAATCTCGGACTGCAGGATTCCCGTCATGCCGGCGAGCTCGCTCTGGCTCAACCTCGCCTCTCGGCGCAGGGTAATGAGCTGATTGGCCAGGCGATAGCGAGTGCGGAGTTCGTTCAGGCGGCGAATGCCGTCCGGTCCCTCGGCCTCCGCCTCGGCCTCGATTGAGGCCATCAGCTCGCTGAAGTCGTTGCTCATCTCCGGTGTTCTCCATGCGGTGTCCCCCCGAAGACTATGGGTTTTCACCCATACTGTCAATGTATCGGTTGACCGTCGTCAAGCCTGAACCACCTCGCCGTCGGCGCAGACAGCGTTCCATCATCCCTCGCGCTAACCATGCTCGTCGATCCTCGAAAGTGCTCCGCAGAGACGGTTCCGGAGGTTGTCGATGAGGAACGCTGCAACCCGGCCAAGAAAAGAGCGACCGTGTGGGGTGCCACTATTTAACCACCCACCGGCGAGTTCGTACTCGCAAAGCAGTCTGCCGAGTGGGAATGATGGTGGCCTGATTTGGCCCCACGGTGATGGCGGGCCGGCGTAGTCGGGCTTATGGCGCAAGCGACGAGCGAGGCTCTGCGATTCAGCACCGCGTCCTCCGTGTCAGACTAAACGGCGGAGGATTGACTTTGCCCCTCTTCGGCCCACCAAACGTCGATAGGCTCATTGCCAAGAAAGATGTCTCAGGGCTGATCGATGCCCTGGAATACCCGATGCCCTGGCGGGTACGCCGGGACGCTGCGATGGCCCTCGGTGCGATGGGCGGGGCGGACGCCGTCGAGCCCCTCATTGCCGCGCTTGGGGACGAGCATGCGAGCGTGCGTCTGGCAGCCACAGAAGCTCTCGGGAGGATCGGCGATCGTGGTGCGGTCGAGCACCTGATTGGCGTACTCGGAAGCGGAAGCCGGGCGGTTGAAATCCGCAAGGCGGCGGCCGATTCTCTTGGCCAGATCGGTGACTCGCGCGCAGTTGACTCGCTCCTGGTCTGTCTGAAAGACGCGAGCTGGAGCGTGCGCCGAGCCGCAGGTGAGGCTTTGGGCCGGATCGGTGACCCGCGAGCCGTGGAGCCCCTCAAAGTCGCGTCCGTGGATAGCGACGCCAACGTGCGCCGAGCCTCTCTCGAAGCCCTCGCGGCGTTGGGATGGCAGCCGAAGGGTGCCCTCAACGAGTCGCCCGGAGCGGCCACCGTCTCGGATCGAGACTAATCGACGCTCGGTCACGACACGGTTGGCAAGGGGCGATCTCGATCGACGCGAACCTGCCGCGAATGCTGCGAGGCGCTACCGAATACCTGTTTCTTGGCTCGCGCGCTCGACTTCGAGAGACCATCTTCAAACCATAGGGTCGGGTAACAGCTGCGCTCCGTGGCGTGACCGGCCCTGCCAGCAAACGTGCGACGCTCACGAAGCCTGCTCGGACCGCTTGCTGTCTAGCCGACTTTCGTGGTCAAGATCAGGCCGACGGCGTTGACAGCCACGCCCATCTGGGCCGCCGCGTCGTCGGCGGGACGTTCCTTAGGACGCGAACTGGGCGGTTCGTCGCCGACTGCACCGGCTACACGGCCAAGCTACAGCCGATCTCCTGGGGACAGTTTCTTCGCCGCCGCAATCGCACGTTCGGTAGCGGTTGAGGCCGCGTAGCGCTGGAGCATCGTTCGCGAGC
>OCZT010002399.1_pt1 | contig 19365 bp, 18 predicted proteins | sample 1539031 | NCBI WGS metagenome assembly OCZT01 (sample SAMEA3539308, study PRJEB22396) | soil metagenome | biome: tundra; feature: field; material: soil | place: USA | collected 2010-05 | depth 0.15 m | reverse complement strand
TCTTCATGGCCTTGATCTCGCGCTTGAGCTTGGCGATCCTGCTGTTGATCCGGCGTCGGTCGAGCTCGATCTTGGTCTCGCCGGGGCCGCGTGAGCCCATGCCCTGGCCGCCGGCCGCCTGGCCCCCGGCCTGACGCGACATCGACTCACCCCAGCCACGCAGGCGCGGCAGGAGGTACTGCAGCTGGGCCAGCTCAACCTGTGCCTTGCCTTCACGGCTTTTGGCGTGCTGGGCGAAGATGTCGAGGATCAAGGCGGTGCGGTCAATGACCTTGACCTTCACGACGTCCTCGAGCGCCCGTCGCTGTCCGGGGCTGAGCTCGCCGTCGCAGATCACCGTGTCGGCCCCCTCGGCGATGACGACATCGCGCAGCTCAATCGCCTTGCCGGACCCCAGGAACGTGCTCGTGTCGGGCCTTTGGCGACGCTGGATCAGTCCGGCGAGCACGGTCGAACCGGCAGTCTCAGCCAGGGCTGCCAGCTCACGGATCGAGTTGTCCGCATCCTCGACGGTTCCTTCGGTCCACACCCCGCAGAGCACCACACGCTCCAGGCGCAGCTGGCGGTACTCAAGCTCGGTAATGTCCTGGAGCTCAGTCGAGAGGCCGGGGACCCGGCGCATGGCCGCGCGTTCCTCACGGTCAAGCTGGGCGCCATCGCCGTCGGCGCCAAAGTCCGATTGATTGCGGTGCCAGGTGTCGTCGTCGCTCAGCGCCGAGGCCTTGAAGTCGAACAGATCAGATCGTTGAGTCATATCTCCCTTAGGATCGCACCTTTTTCAACCACCCGTGCGAACTGGTTGTTCCGGTATGCCGCCTGACCACAGCTCACCTTGCCCCAGTACGGCGACAGGTGGGTGTTCTGTCTTCATAGGGGCTACGGATCTGCATATGATGCACACCAGCCAGGATCAGCGCGACCATCGACGGTTCCAGTCGAAGACCGGAGTCAGCTTGTGAGTTCCCTCGACCCGGCCGGTGCGCTGCGCATTGCTCTGACCAGCTACCGGAGCAAGCCTCACTGCGGTGGGCAAGGCGTCTACGTCCGGCACCTCTCGCGGGAGCTCGTCGCCCTCGGTCACCGGGTCGAAGTCTTCTCCGGCCCCCCCTACCCCCAGCTCGACGAGCGGGTGGCGCTGACCCGTGTGCCGAGCCTGGACCTGTATGCCGAGCCCAAGCCATTCCGGACACCGCGCCCGTCGGAGTTTCGCGACCTCACCGACCTGCTCGAGTTCGGCACGATGTGTACCGCCGGATTCCCCGAGCCCCGGACGTTCTGCCGACGGGTGGCGCCGCTGTTGTCCGCCCGCGCTGGGGAGTTTGATGTCGTCCACGACAACCAGGGGCTGGGTCCGGCGTTGCTCGACGTCACCAGGGCCGGGTTGCCGCTCGTGGCCACCATCCACCATCCGATCTCGGTCGACCGTGAGGTCGAGATCGGGGCCGCGCCGTGGTACCGGCAGCTGATACTGCGCCGCTGGTTCGGATTCGTCCGGATGCAGGCTCGCGTCGCCCGGCAGATCGATCATGTGCTGGTGCCCTCACTCAGCAGCGCGCATGACGCGATCCGCGACTTCGGCCTTCAACCCGACCAGCTGCACGTCGTCCCGATGGGCGTGGACACCGACCTGTTCCGCCCTCGGGGAAGCCGGGTACCAGGACGCATCGTGGCCCTGTGTAGCGCGGATGTTCCCCTGAAGGGACTTGCCGTGCTGCTACGGGCACTCGCCGCCTTGCCGGATGAGCAAGACGCCCACCTCACGGTGGTGTCGAAGCCGACACCGGGCGGCAAGACCGAGCAGCTCGTCGCGGCGCTCGGTCTCTCCCAACGTGTGCACTTCGCCTCAGGTCTGACGGACACCGACATCGCCGAGCTGATGGCCTCGGCGGAGGTGGCCTGCGTGCCCTCGCTCTACGAGGGCTTCTCGTTGCCGGCAGTAGAGGCGATGGCCTCTGGCACGGCATTGGTCGCCAGTGACGTTGGCGCTCTGGCGGAGGTGATCGGCCGTGACGGTCGCGCAGGAATCTTGGTCCCTGCCGGGCAAGCGGGTGCACTGACCACGGCGCTCGGCGGCCTGCTCTGCGACTCCGCCCACCGCGCCACCATGGGAACGGCCGCACGCGCGCGGGTTGAGGAGCGGTTCAGCTGGACGGCGACGGCGCAGGCGACTGTCGAGGTGTACCGCAAGGCGATCACCGACGCAGCGACGGGCCGGACCAGCGAACGACTTCCGGTGGCCTCGTGCTGACCATCGACTTCGACCGCCTCGGTGTCCTGCCGGGCCAGGCGCTTCTCGACATCGGTTGTGGCAGCGGCCGGCATACGTTCGAGGCCTTACGCCGCGGCGCGGACGTCGTGGCCCTCGACCAGAACGCCGAAGACCTGTTGGGCGTCGAGGTGATGGTCGCGGCGATGGTTGACGCGGGCGAGGTCGCCAGACCAGAGGGCCCGGTGACGCTTCGCGCCGACGCTCTGGCACTGCCCTTCCCGAACGACAGCTTCGACCGGGTTATCGCCTCCGAGATCCTCGAGCACGTCCCGCAGGACGGCGCGGCGATCGCCGAGATCTTTCGGGTGCTCAGGCCCGGTGGCCTCGTCGCCGTCAGTGTCCCGCGGCGGTGGCCCGAGTGGATTTGCTGGGCGCTGTCCGACGCCTACCACGAGGTCCCGGGCGGCCACGTGCGCATCTACCGCGGACACCAGCTCCTCGCGACGCTGCAGACCGCAGGCCTGGAGCCGCTGGACAGCCACCACGCACACGCGCTGCACTCACCGTACTGGTGGCTGAAGTGCGTTTCAGGAGTCCAGCAGGAGAACTCGCTCACCCAGGGCTACCACAGGCTGCTGGTCTGGGACATGACGCGCCGGCCGTGGCTCACCTGCACCGCCGAACGTCTGCTCAACCCCATCCTCGGAAAGAGCCTGGTGCTCTACCTCCGTAAGCCAGGCGCGGGCGAGTGACGCGGCCCCAGCCGCACCTTCCGGGCACTCTGACGGCCGACCAGATCCGGATAACCGGGCAGCACATCGCTGACCAACAGCTAGCCAGCGGGCTGATCCCCTGGTTCCGCGGCCACCACGGGGACCCCTGGGACCATGTCGAGGCGGCGATGGCGCTGACCGTATGCGGGCTCGACGACGCAGCGGGGCTGGCGTTCGAGTGGAGCGCGGCGCACCAGCGGCCCGACGGCAGCTGGCCGATGGAGACCACAGCCAGCGGCATCCGCGACAAGCGCATCGACACCAACCAGTGCGCCTACCTCGCGGTTGGTGTGTGGCACCGCTGGCTGATCACCGGGGACCGGCCCCAGGTCGACGTGATGTGGCCGGTCGTGCGCCGAGCCATCGAGCTGGTCGTCGCGCTTCAGCTGCCCTTCGGCGGGATCGCCTGGTCGCGCAACGATACTGGCGAGGTGAGCGAGAGTGCCCTGCTCACCGGCAGCTCCAGCACGGTAATGTCGCTGCGATGCGCCATGGCACTGGCCGAACTGGTCGGTGACCCACAGCCGGACTGGGAGCTCACCGCCGCCCGGCTTGCGCATGCGGTGGCGATCCACCCTGACTGTTTCCTGGACAAGAGCCGATTCTCGATGGACTGGTACTACCCCGTGCTCGGCGGCGCCGTCCGGGGCCCCGCAGGCCGAGAGCACCTGAACCGCAGGTGGGACGAGTTCGTCGTACCGGGATTGGGCGCACGCTGCGTCTCAGACCAGCCATGGGTGACCGTCGCAGAGACCTGCGAGCTGGTGCTCACCCTCGACGCAGTCGGCGACCGCACACGGGCGCGGGATCTGTTCGACTCCGTGCAGCACCTGCGCGAGGCCGACGGTGGTTTCTGGACCGGTTACGTCTGGCCCGACGACGCGATCTGGCCCGAGGAACGCAGCACATGGACCGCAGCGGCCGTCGTCCTGGCGGCGGACGCGCTGGCGGGTTCCTCTTTGGGCAGCGGGCTCTTCCGCGGCGACGGGCTGCCCACACTGATCCAGATTGGCGCGGCAGACTGCGACGAGCAGTGCATCACCCTTACCGGAGACCTGGCTTGAGGCTCGACCCGGGCTTGGCAGAGCTGGCCGCGCGCACGAAGGGCTTCATGCCGGACGACGAAGCGGCGGCCCTGCGCCAGGCAGCAGCAGCGGTCGCGCCCGGTTTGTGGCTCGAGATCGGTTCCTACTGTGGTAAATCCACCGTGCACCTCGGGTCCGTTGCCGCCGAAGGCGGCTCGCACCTGGTCACACTCGATCACCACCACGGCTCGGAAGAGAACCAGCCGGGGTGGCAGTGGCACGACCAGTCCCTGATAGACCCGCGCACCGGCCGGCTCGACACGCTGCCGTCACTGCGGCGCACCCTTTCCGAGGCCGGCCTCGAAGGCACAGTGAGCGTCTTGGTCGCATCCACACAGCAGGTTGCTCCGTGGTGGACCAGCCCGTTGACCTTGCTGTTCCTGGACGGCAATCACACCGAAGCCGTCGCCCAGCACGACTATGCCGCGTTTGCCCGACACCTCCTTCCGGGCGGTTTGCTCGCCGTGCACGACGTGTTCCCCGACCCACGCGACGGCGGACAGCCTCCATGGCACGTCGTGCAAAGGGCGCTGGACGAAGGCACTTTCACCCAGGTGGGCACCCACGGCTCCCTACGCCTGCTAGAGCGCGCCGCCGCCGAGGCTGTCGATCCGAGCTAGGCATCGCTCACCCTCAATCTGCGGGGACAAGGCCAGATCTGCAAGGATTCTCGGCTTATTAATATTCGTGGTTTCGGTGCCTTCCCAGGGGAGTTACGCTACCGTAGGTTACCGATCGGTAAGCACATAGGAGGTGCCGTGGTGAGCACGCGCGAGCGCACGGCAATGCTGAACGGGCACGAGTTCTCGTACCTGGACAGCGGCGAGGGCCCGGCAATTCTGTTTATTCATGGGCTCACTGGGTCACGCCGGAACTGGGCCCATCTGATAGACACGCTAAAAACCGATCACCGAGTGCTGGCGCCCGACCTGTTTGGCCACGGAGCGTCGGCAAAACCGATGGGTGACTACTCGCTCGGCGCGCACGCGGCAACCTTGCGCGATCTGCTCGATCTGCTGAGCATCAGTCGCGTCACCTTGGTGGGGCACTCCTTCGGCGGCGGCATCGCGATGGAGTTCTGCTACCTGTTCCCCGAGCGGGTACAGCGTCTCGTCCTGGTCTCCAGCGGAGGCCTCGGGCGAGATGTCAGCCGGCTGCTCCGCGCGGCCACTTTGCCCGGCGCCGAATTGGTCCTACCGCTGATCGCATCCAGCTGGGTGCGCGGACGAGTCGAAGCAGCCGGACGGATCCTTGCCCGTACGGGCTTGCGGGCGAGTCCGGAGACGACCGAGGTCTGGCGCGGGTTCACGACCCTGGCCGACGCCGATACCCGACGAGCCTTTCTCGCCACAACCCGCGGCGTCATCGATCCTGGAGGACAGACCGTCTCTGCCCATGATCACTTGCCGATGGGCATCGAGATCCCCACGCTGATCGTCTGGGGCACCCGGGACCGGATGATTCCCGCCTGGCATGCGACCGCCGGCCATCAGGCGATCGCCGATAGCCGCGTGGTTCTGTTCGAGGGCGCCGGTCACTTTCCACACCTGGACGAGCCTGAGCGGTTCGCTCAGGTGTTGGGCGACTTCATGGCTCGCTGAGGGCGGCGCGGAGGATCCCGCTCAGGCAGCGCAAAGGGATGGACTTGCCGCTGCCGGTGCTTCAACCGTCAGGCGATGCTGCTGGCGGCGTGGCGGCCTGCGATGCGGCCCGAGAAGAGACAGCCGCCGAGAAAGGAACCCTCCAGGGAGTTGTAACCGTGCATCCCTCCGCCACCGAACCCGCTCACCTCACCGGCCGCATACAGGCCGGCCAACGGTTGCCCGCTGTTGGTCAGGACGCGACCTTGCAAGTCGGTCTCCAGACCGCCGAGGGTCTTGCGGGTGAGGATGTTGAGGCGGACCGCTATCAGAGGTCCCGCCTTGGGATCGAGCAGCTTGTGCGGCGCCGCGGTCCGCCAGATCCTGTCGCCGCGGTACTTGCGGGCGCCGCGAATCGCGGTCACCTGGGCGTCCTTGGTGAACTTGTTGTTCATCTCCCGGTCGCGGGCAGCCACGATCCGGGCCAATGCGTCGGCGTCGATGAGCGGCTGATCTGTCAGCTGGTTCATCCCGGTTGCCAGGTCGCGGAGGTTGTTGGCGACGATGAAGTCCTCCCCGTGTGCTTTGAACGCCTCCACCGGTCCGGGCACGCCAGACCTGACGCGCCGCAACAGCAGCCTGACGTCCTTGCCGGTCAGGTCTGGGTTCTGCTCGGACCCCGAGAGGGCGAACTCCTTCTCAATAATCTTTTGGGTGAGCACGAACCACGAGTAGTCATAGCCGGTGCTCATCACATGCCTGAGGGTGCCGAGGGTGTCGAAGCCCGGGAAGTACGGCGCCGGAAGACGATTGCCCTCGGCGTCAAGCCACAACGATGAAGGCCCAGGCAGGATCCGGATGCCGTGGTTTGCCCAGATCGGGTCCCAGTTGCGCAGGCCCTCGGTGTAGTGCCACATCCGGTCCGAGTTGATGACGTTGCCTCCGCTGGCCGCGGTGATCTCCAGCATCCGGCCATCCACATGGGCCGGGACACCGGACACCATCGCCTTCGGCGGTGGCCCCAGGCGCCCCGGCCAGGCCTTGCGGACGAGGTCGTGGTTGCCGCCGATACCACCGGACGTCACAACCACGGCCTGGGCCGTGATCTCGAAGTCGGCGACCTCGACCCGAGAGCTGGGCTGTCCACGCTCGATACTGCTCGGCTCCAGGACTTTCCCGCTCACCCCGGTGACGGCGCCGTCGTGGGTAACCAGAGAGTCGACGCGGTGACGGAACCTGAGCTCGATGAGCCCGCTGGCTGCGTGCGCCCGCACGCGTCGTTCGAACGGGGCCACGACTCCGGGGCCCGTGCCCCAGGTGACGTGAAAACGAGGGACGGAGTTGCCATGGCCGTCCGCGCGTCCGTCACCGCGCTCGGCCCACCCGACCACCGGGAACACCCGATGACCCATCTGCCGCAGCCAGGAGCGCTTCTCGCCGGCGGCGAAGTGCACGTATGCCTCGGCCCAGCGGCGGGGCCAGTGGTCCTATGGCCGGTCGAACTGCGCGCTGCCGAACCAGTCCTGCAAGGCCAGATCGAGACAGTCACGCACGCCCATCAGGCGCTGCTCGGGCGTGTCGACCATGAACAAGCCACCGAGCGACCAGAACGCCTGCCCGCCCAAGGAAACCTCTGGTTCCTGGTCGAGCATGATCACCGCCTTGCCTGCGTCCGCAACCTCCGCGGCCGCGACCAGGCCCGCCAGCCCTGCCCCCACAACAATGACATCGGTGTTCATGACAACGGCACCCCGGCGCCATTGGTCTGCTGGCAGCACCTGGCCCGGGAAACCGCGAAAGCCATCACGTCACCAGACATCACCGCCCTCCTTTGTGCACACGGTTGGCTGTCATGGGGCTGGCCGCTTGTCACGTCCCGATCTTCGCCCGGGAAGCGAACCATCCGCAACCGCCTGCTGGACGATCGGCAGTCCGGAAGTCACCACGGCCGGCAACCGGTCCACGACTGAGGCGGTCGCGGACCTATGTTGGGTCGGTGCGACGCTCGATCACGAGCGGCTGCGAGCACTACCGAACAGGCCGCGCTGCTCGCAGATGAGCGCATGCCGCGGTGCCGGTCCCTTCCCTGCCGATGGTGATCCTGGCGTCCAGCAGCAGCCAGTCCGTCTCGAGTTACCGGTGCATGGTCAAGGCGAGGGACGAAGGAACGAACAGCCATTCGTGCAAGTCCAGCTCGGCGCTCAGGCCATCGATGGAGTCTGTGACGACCAGCGTCCGTTGCAGACCGCAGGACTGCTCACCGCATGCCAGAAGTAGGGGCGGGCGCGCCGTACCCTGGCAGGCCCGAGGCGCGCATAGCTATCTGCCAAGAAGCGCCATTCGATCGCGCTTCCGGTGAACTGCCACGGCTCGGCGCTTGGCTGTAGCGGGTTTGGACTCGTCAGTGAGTTGATCGCAGACCTGCGCGGATGCTCTGTCGCGACCGCGGGCAGGGGTTGCGCACGACACCTTACGCGAGTGTGATTGTCGATCCAGGTGTTCTCAGCCAACCGGAGGTCTGCCATGTCCGATCACACGTATCGCGTCACCGAAATCGTGGGGACTTCACCCGAGAGCCTCCAGCAGGCCATCCGCAACGGCGTCGCACGCGCCAGCCAGACACTGCGTAACTTGGAATGGTTCGAGGTCTCAGAGATCCGTGGCCAGATCACAGATGGCGCCGTTGCTCAGTTTCAGGTCGGCCTGAAGGTCGGCTTTCGGTTAGACGATGCCAGCTGATACCGGGCCAGTGGCCTCAACGGCACCGCGGTGGCGCGGCACTTTGCGCAGGGGTCATGCCATATGTGCACGATCTTCCGCGTTCAGGGCACGACCAGCAACGAGCGACGATCACATCGCCTACGTCTTCTCTGGTGGCCGGGAGTGCACCTACAGGTCCACCAGGCAGCGTCTCTCGTGAACCCGCCCGCCGACCTGGTCATCACCGGAGCCGAGGTGTACTGCGGGGCGCCCACGGGAACGTGGGCCGATGCGGTCGCGGTCCGAGGTGACCGCATTGTGGCTGTGGGCAACGAAGCTGAGGTGCGGGACCGGGTCGGCTCCGCGGTCAATGCCCTGTACCTGCCGGGGCGGATGGTCGTCGCCGGGTTCCAGGACGCCCACGTCCACCCGGCGACTGCGGGGCGTCACCGGCTCACCGTGGCACTCAACGAGATCAACGGCCGGCAGAGCTACCTCGATGCGGTTGCGCAGTATGCCGCCGCGAACCCCGACGAGCCGTGGATCGTCGGTGGCGGTTGGGCCATGGAGTGCTTCCCCGGTGGCCGACCCACCAAAGACGACCTCGACGCCATCCTTCCCAACCGGCCGGTATTCTTGTTCAACCGCGATGTGCACGGCGCCTGGGTCAACTCCACGGCTCTGGAGATCGGCGGCATCACCAGGGACACACCCGACCCCGCAGACGGCTGGATCGAGCGCGATCCCCGCACCGGTGAGGCCACCGGTGCGCTGCACGAGGGCGCCGCATACTCATTCAACGACAACGTGGTCCCCGCCCCGGACCAGGGCGCGCTTGAGGCCGCGTTGCTCAACGCGCAGGCCCACCTGCACTCCCTCGGCATCACCGGGTGGCAAGACGCCTGGGTCACGCCGGAGACCGAGGCCGCATACCGGGCGATCGCAGCATCCGGCCAGCTCACGGCGCGGGTCGTCGGCGCACTGTGGTGGGACCGGCACCGCGGCCTCGACCAGGTTGACGACCTACTGGCCCGGCGGGAGGCAGGATCGGTGGCCGGAGTCGGCAGCTTTCACCCGACCAGCGTCAAGATCATGATCGACGGGGTACTCGAGAACTTCACCGGCGCCTTGCTCGAGCCGTACTGCGACGGCCACGGCGGCCACACCGACAACGCGGGCCTGGCCTACCTCGAGCGCGCCGAGCTCGCCGAGGCTGTCACCGCCCTCGACCGGCACGACTTCCAGGTGCACATGCACGCGATCGGTGACCGCGCGGTCCGCAACGCTCTTGACGCCGTGCACACAGCCCGGTCCGCCAACGGCGCCGGTGACCAACGGCACCACATCGCGCACATCCAGCTGGTCAGGCCCGAGGACCGGGCGCGGTTCGGCGAGCTTGGAGTCGTGGCGAACTGCCAGACGTACTGGGCACAGATGGAGCCACAGATGGAGGAGCTGACGATCCCGTTCATCGGTCGCGACCGGGCCGATATGCAGTATCCGTTCGCTGACCTCGTGCGCTCAGGTGCCCGGATCGCCATGGGCAGCGACTGGTCCGTGACGACCGCGAACCCGTTGAAGCAGATGGAGGTCGCGGTCAACCGTATCGACCCCCAGAACCGTTCCAACGCGCCGTTCCTGCCCGAGCAGCGACTCACCCTCGCCCAGGCGATCAGCGGCTTCACGCTGGGAACTGCGTATGTGAACCACGACGACGAGTCCGGTTCAATCGAGGTCGGCAAGCGCGCCGACCTCGTCGTACTGGACCGCAACGTGTTCGCAGCACCGGCGGCCGAGCTGTCGGACGCCTCCGCCGAGCTCACGATCTCCTCGGGCCGTGTCGTTTTCGAGCGCCCATGAACGCCCCGGCAGGTCTGCTGACCCAGGCGACCGACGGCGCCGGTAGCGTTGGCGGGGATGAGCAAGCAGACCGACCACTACTTCACCGCCGAGCCGGCCAGCGCCGCCGAACGCCGACAGCTTCGGGTACACCTGGCCGGCCGGGAGGTCATCGTTCAGACGGCACCGGGCATCTTCTGTCCGGACAGGGTCGACATCGGCACTGCCGTGCTGTTGCGCGAGGCTCCCGTCCCGCCGCCGACGGGTAACCTCCTTGACATCGGCTCGGGCTGGGGGCCGATTGCCCTGAGCCTTGGGCTCCTCAGCCCGGACGCCAGCATCTGGGCGGTGGACGTGAACCAGCGTGCCCTCGGTCTGGCACGTGACAACGCCAAAGCCCTCGGAATCAAAGACTTCCATGCCATGACACCCGACGAAGTGCCCGCCGACGTCCGCTTTGACGTTATCTGGTCCAACCCGCCGATCCGAGTCGGCAAGACTGCTCTACACGACCTGCTCATGCGGTGGCTACCCCTCCTGGCACCCGGAGCCGCGGCATACCTGGTCGTCCAGAAGAACCTCGGATCGGACTCCCTGCAACGCTGGCTGACAACCGAGCTCGAAGACAGGGAACCGGGCGCCTTCGCGGTTGGTCGCCACGCGACCGCCAGGGGCTTCCGGCTGCTCTCGGTCAACCACAGCGGGTGATCAGGCCAGGGTCATGACTCCGTCGGCCACCAGGACTGCCGGGCCGGCCAGCTCGACCTGCTGCCCGGGCAACGCCCGAACCCGCAGCGTTCCGCCCGGCACGTCAACCCGCCAAAGGTCGGTGGCAGTGTCCCCTCCGGCCCACCAGCGCGTGGCCAGCGCCGCTGCAGCGGCGCCCGTACCGCACGAGCGGGTCTCACCGACGCCGCGTTCGTGCACCCTCATGGCGATATGCCCAGGGCCGATCGGCCGAACGAACTCGACGTTGGTGCCATGGGGTGTAGCGGGGTTGACCTCGGGCACCTTGGTCAGGTCCAGCGAGGCCAGATCTGCCGAATCCGGCAGTGCCACCACAACATGGGGGTTGCCAAGGTCCAGGCTCAGACCTGGCATCGGGCCATGGCCCTGAACCTTGACCAGGGCATCGAAGCCGTCCTCGCGGGCAGCGTCGACGTCCACGATGCGCCAGCTGCCGAGGTTGACCGCGATCAGCTCACGCTCGAAATGGATCAGCTTGACGCCGCCGCGCGTGGCGATAGCGAACTCATCTGCTGTCTCCAGACCCTCACGACGCAGGTAGGCGGCAAACACCCGGCTTCCATTGCCACACATCTCGGCAGCGCTGCCATCGGCATTGCGATAGTCCATGAACCAGCGAGCCTGGGAGGCCTGGTCGCGCACATGCGGCTCGGCGGCCGCCTGCGTCGGGACGACACGAATGACGCCGTCGGCGCCAATGCCGGCGCGGCGATCGCTCAGGAGACGGACCTGCTCGGCCGTCACGTCGCTACTGCCATCGAGATCGGCCACCAGCACAAAGTCGTTCTCAGTGCCGTGGCCTTTGGTGAAATGCAGTTCGCCGTTGTCAGTCATCCCGCCCATTGTCGCTCACCACAGCCCCTCAGGCCGAGGCGATGATGTCGAGGGCGCGGTCGGTCAGCCGGGGGTCGTCATAGCCGAGCCAGTGGATACGCGGGTCTGGACGAAACCACGACTCTTGCCGCCTGGCGAACCTGCGGGTCGAGGTGATCGTATCCTCGATCGCCTGACCGGCGCCAAGGAGGCCGTCGAGGTGCGCCAACGCCTGGCTGTAGCCAAGAGCCTTGGACGCCGTCCGCCCCTCGCGCAGACCGGCCGCGTCTAGGCTGCGCACCTCGTCGAGCAGGCCTGCATCCCACATCCGGTGAACGCGGGCTGCGATGCGCACATCGAGCTCTGGCCTGGGCACAAGCAAGCCGATCGTGACGGTGGGCAGCAGGTACTCCCGGGTCGGCAAGGTGGCTGAGAAAGGTCGCCCAGTGAGCTCGACGACCTCCAGGGCCCGAACGACACGCCGCTCGTTCTTGGGTTCAATGGCCTGTGCCGCGAGATGATCCACCCGCTGCAGCCGCGTATACAAGGCCTCGATGCCCTCCGCTGCCAGCTCATCCTCCAGCCTGGCACGCACCGCCGGGTCGGTCGGCGGGATATCAAGACGATCGAGCGCGGCGCGGACATAGAGACCCGAGCCACCAACCAGGATCGGCTGGTGTCGGCAGGACCGAATGCCGCCCACGTCCAAACGGGCCTCCAGCTGGTATGCCGCGACGCTGGCCTCCTGACGAACGTCCAAGACGTCGAGCTGATGGTGGGCGATTCCCCGGCGCTGCTCGATCGGGGTCTTGGCGGTGCCGATGTCCATGCCGCGGTAGAGCTGCATGGCATCGGCGTTGACGATCTCGCCGTCCAGTTGCTGAGCGAGGGTGAGGGCAAGATCCGACTTGCCGCTGGCCGTCGGCCCAACGACCGCAATCACTGGCACGATCGACGCCAGCTCGCGACGGCCCAGCCGACGCCGTAAGGCGCCCCAGCCCAGAGCACCTCGCCGACCCCATCCACGTCTGCGGCACCTGCCGCGGCCACCAACAGCGGCCATACCTGTGATCCGGTTGCCCCGAGCTCATCACCGAGATCTGCATCGATCTGGGCCAGGCGATGCGGACGTCCGGAGGCAAGAGCCGCACAGACCTCGTCGTCGTATGCCTGGGCCCGCGGGTCCTGCGCCCTCGGCGCCTTGGTCCCATGACAGGCCGCGCCGTCGGCCACCAGGATCAGGCCAACGCAAATGCGATCCGCCCCCAGTCGCTCGCCCAGAGCCGTAGCCTCGCCGCCGCAAGTGGTGATCCACCGCGCAGACTCCCACAGCTCAGCATGCTCGGGATGGGTGGCAATGTCGCGACTCGCAAGGTAGCGGGCGACCATGATCGGCGTGGGCAGCTCAGGGTCACCTGGCTGAGACTGGACCAGGGCTGCCACCACAACATCGCGCCCGAAGCTCGCGAACGAAACAGGCCCGGAGGCTTTGAACTCCCCGGGCTGACCTGGACCCACGACGATGAGCTGAACCGAACGCGAACCCGGTGACGGCGACTCGGCCGACACCGTAACAAGATCGCAGAGAGCGCGGGACACCGCCAGATCCGTGGCGTCGCGCAGGCCATCCAGCTCATGAGCGGCCGAACCCATCAGCTCGGGAACTAACGCCGGAGGTCCGGGGACCACGGCCGCGGTGATGAGCACGTCAACCAGGCGTTCAGCGACAGGTCGAAGCGACTGTTTCGGCCGCCAGCGGTCGCCGCATGGACGGCATACCGAGAGTGACTGCGGGACGACCCGAGCCGGGTATGTCCTGAAGGGCCGCCCACGCGTCACCGCCCGCGGTGCGCCGAACGGTGAACGGACCGCCCTGCACACCGGAGTCGGCAACGAGGTGGTGCGGCGCGGCGCGGGTCACGCTGACTCCCACCACGTCACCCGGCCGTGGCACCTCAGCGCCCTGCGGAACTGCGAAATGCACAAGACGGTTATCGCGCGCTCGTCCGGAAAGGCGTGCGGTCGCGGCGTCCTTACGACCCTCGCCCTGCGCCACCAGCACCTCGACGGCGCGTCCTGCCAGTTTGAGGTTCTCCGCCCATGAGATCTCTTCCTGAGTCGCAAGCAGGCGCTCATAGCGTTCCTGGACAACAGCCTTGGGGATCTGGTCCGGCATGGTCGCGGCCGGAGTGCCGGGGCGGATGGAGTACTGGAAGGTAAACGCGCCGGCGAAACGAGAAGCGCGCACCACGCCCAGCGTCTCCTGGAAGTCCTCTTCCGTTTCGCCGGGGAATCCGACGATCAGGTCGGTCGTGATCGCGGCGCCGGGATTGTGCTCGCGAACCTTGTCGAGAATACCCAGGTACGACGCGCTGCGGTAGGACCGACGCATCGCCTTCAGCACCCTGTCCGAGCCGGACTGCAGCGGCATGTGAAGGCTCGGCATGACGTTGGGCGTCTGCGCCATCGCCAGGATGACGTCCTGGCTGAACGCCGCCGGGTGTGGACTGGTGAACCGGACCCGCTCCAGGCCAGCGATCTGCCCACAGGCACGCAGCAACTTGCCGAACGCCAGGTTGTCGCCGAACTCCACGCCGTAGGAGTTGACGTTCTGGCCGAGCAGGGTGATCTCGATGACGCCCTGAGCCACCAGTGCCTCGATCTCCTCGAGGATGGCGCCGGGGCGACGGTCCATCTCCTTGCCCCGCAAGGTCGGCACAATGCAGAACGTGCATGTGTTGTTGCAGCCCACCGAGATGGACACGAAGGCGCTGTATGCCGAGTCGCGTCGACTGGGCAATGTCGAAGGGAAGACATCCAGACTCTCGAGGATCTCGACCTCAGCCTGCTTGTTGTGACGAGCGCGATCCAGCAGCGCCGGAAGCGAGCCCATGTTGTGGGTGCCGAACACGACGTCCACCCAGGGCGCCCTGTCCACGATGGCCGCACGGTCCTTCTGCGCCAGGCAGCCGCCGACCGCGATCTGCATGGCGGGGTTCTTCATCTTGGCCGGGCGAAGCTGACCGAGGTTGCCATACAGCTTGTTGTCGGCGTTCTCCCGCACTGCGCAGGTGTTGAACACCACGACGTCCGCAGTGTCGGGCGGATTGACGACACCGGCGATGTCAACATAGCCAGCGGACTCCAGCAGCCCGCAGAGCCGCTCGGAGTCATGAACGTTCATCTGACACCCGTAGGTGCGCACTTGATAGGTCTTCATCGCATCGTCAAGCGTACTTGTTACTGCGTCTATGACGTTTGACCGGTCGCCACGATGACCAGCTGAACTCGCCGGTTCCGATTACTGCCGTCACCGCCCTCGCTCGTTCATGAAGGGCAAAGCCGCTGAAGCCGGTACGGCCCCGACAGCGACCGGTGCCGCCTTCGTCTGCGCCGATGCCGACATGCACACCTATGCACCTACTGCACCGATGCACCTATTGCCGTATGCCGTATGCCGTATGCCGTATGCACCAACTTTGACATCCTCCCGGTCGTGAACGGCCGGGCCTCTTGGAGCTGGCACGCAGGGATCAGGTACTGCGGAACGTGGATTAGCTGTCAGTGAACTCCGCTAGATAAGACCTAACACTGCAGGTGAGTCGCTTACACCGTCACCGCGATTCTCAGGCGTCGTTCTTCTGCTGGCACTCGCGCCCGGATGCGGGAGACAAGGTCCCAATCTCTAGTCGGGCAGGTGTTCGGGCGCATCCGCAATGGCCTCACGGATGACGGCGTAGGTGACGCTCGACGAGTAGCCCTTGCGTGCCAACATGGCGGCCAGCCGTCGGGTTTGCACCTCGATGCCCAGACCGTGCATCGCCCGTAGCTTTTTGTCCGCCAGGGCGCGAGCCCGATCACGCTCATCCTCATCGGAGATGGAAGCCAGCGCCTCCTCGGCCAAGTGATCCTCGATCCCCTTTGTTCTCAGCTCGCGAGCGAGCGCACGCTTGGCCAGACCGCGCCCGGACTGCTGGACACGCACGAGCATCTGGGCATAGGCCTGATCATCCACCAAGCCGACCTGGGTCATCCGGTCAAGAACGGTCGCCGCGACATCAGCGGCGCAGCCGCGCTGTGCGAGCTTCTGCATGAGCTCGGCGCGGCTACGGGGCGCCATTGCCAGTTGCCGCAGCACAATTTGTCGTGCAACATCGTGCGGATCCGGCTCCCTGTCCTGCCTCTGGACATCCGGAACCGGATCACCCGGCACGGAGGCAACGCGCACGTCGCCCGGAGCAGCCGACGCGGGTGCACCCTCGTCCTGCGTCCCCATCGACGTGCGAATCAGAAGTCGACCGGCATGTCTTTAACTGACATGTCTTTGATCGGAACGGCCTCAATCGGCACGCTTTTGATCGACCGGGCCTTGGCTGATCCGTTCCTGGTCGACGGGCCGCTCTTGATCGACACCGACTTGACCGACGGCCCAGCCTTGGCTGGCACGGCCTTGACCCGCAACTCGTCGGCCGGCACCGCGGCGATCGGTTCCGCCTTCTGGTCGACCCGCGGACCGATACCGAGCTTCTCCTTGATCTTCTTCTCGATCTCGTCGGAGAGGTCAGGGTTGTCCTTCAGGAACGAGCGTGCGTTCTCCTTGCCCTGCCCCAGCTGATCGCCCTCGTAGGTGTACCAGGCACCGGCTTTGCGCACGAAACCATGCTCGACACCCATGTCGATCAACCCGCCCTCACGGGAGATGCCGAACCCGTAGATGATGTCGAACTCGGCCTGTTTGAACGGTGGGGCGACCTTGTTCTTGACGACCTTGACGCGAGTGCGGTTGCCCACCGGGTCGGTGCCATCCTTAAGTGTCTCGATACGGCGGACGTCCAACCGTACCGAGGCGTAGAACTTCAGCGCTTTGCCACCGGTGGTCGTCTCAGGGCTGCCGAACATCACTCCGATCTTTTCGCGAAGCTGGTTGATGAAGATCATCGTCGTGTTGGTGCTGCTGATCGTTCCAGTGAGCTTGCGCAGGGCCTGGGACATCAGCCGCGCCTGAAGACCAACGTGGCTGTCACCCATTTCACCTTCGATCTCGGCGCGAGGAACGAGCGCCGCAACCGAGTCGATCACGATGATGTCGATGGCCCCGGAACGGATCAGCATGTCCGCGATCTCGAGCGCTTGCTCGCCGGTATCGGGCTGGCTCACCAGCAGGGCATCCGTGTCGACGCCAAGCTTCTGGGCGTAGTCAGGGTCAAGGGCGTGCTCGGCATCGATGAATGCCGCGATACCGCCGGCCTTCTGTGCATTGGCCACAGCGTGCAGGGCCACTGTCGTCTTGCCCGAGCTCTCAGGGCCGTAGATCTCAACGACGCGCCCGCGAGGCAGCCCGCCGATACCCAGGGCGACGTCCAGGGCGATGGACCCTGTCGGAATGACGTCGATAGGGACGCGGACCTCGTCGCCGAGCCGCATCACTGCACCCTTGCCGTGTGCCTTCTCGATCTGCGCCATCACTGCATCCAGCGACTTCGCGCGATCTGCTCCAGCCATGTCCCTCACCTGCCATTTCTGTATAGGGGTCCGCCGTCTACCTGCGACCGACACCTATGCGGGTTGCATCTCGTGTCGAGTCAGACGTTACGAGCGGCCACCGACAGCCACCTCCATCAGGCACAGGCCTGTGGACGTGGGACGCTCGGAGCAACCCGTGGGCAAAGACTACCCGAACAGATGTTCGACTTGATGTCCTGCGCGCAGGACACGCCGCGAGTTTCTTCCCCCAACTTCGCAACCACGCGGTCGCCGTGACCACCCGCTCAGGACAGGAGCAGCCTCTCGATCCGGCGGGCTGCCAAAACGAGTCCGAGCAGCCCCAGGACCGCGAGGTAGGCCACGTGAATGAGCAGTCCGGGGCCGACCTCCCCGAGCATCAGCCCGCGCTCCAGGGCCACACCGTGATAGAGCGGCGTGGCCTGCACGATCCACTGCACGGGGCCTGGGTAGGTCGACAGCGGAAAGAACGTCGCAGAGAAGAGAAACATCGGCTGGATCGCCAGGTTGACGTAGTCGAAGTCCACCCATGACCGCATGAACGTCGTCCCGAACATGCCGATCGCCGAGAACGCGAAACCGATGAGTGTGGCAGCCGGCAATGCAAGCAGCGCCCACCAGGAATGCACGCTCCCGATCAGCCAGGCGACCAAAAGGAACGCCGTGGCATACAGGGCGCCACGGATCAACGACCAGCTGATCTCGCCCACCGCCACGTCCCGCGGTCCCAACGGGGTGGCCAGCACCGAGTCGTAGAGCTTGGCAAACTTGAGTTTGAAGAACACGTTGAAGGTCGAGTCGAACACCGCGCCGTTCATGGCCGACGCGGCCAGCAGAGCGGGTGCCACGAACTCCGCATACGGCACCGTCTGACCACTGTCGGTGGTCACCACCTTGATCAGCCCACCGAGTCCGATGCCCAGCGAGAACAGGTAGAACACCGGCTCGGCGAACCCCGTGACGAGTGCGATCCAGGCGTGCCGATAGCTCATGATGTTGCGTTCGACCAAAATGCGCGCCATCCCCGCGCCAGCCGGTAGGGGTAGCATCCGCACGAGGCGCGAGCCGAGCCCCCTGGTGGCCGCGGGAGGCGCCTGTGCCGCGGACGTCATACGACAAGCCTCTGTATGAACGCGCGGCGAGCCAGCCACCCGCCGACGGCGATCACGACCAGCAGGTATGCCATATGGCCAGCAATGGCTGCAAAGTCAGGTGTGCCGAGCGCCAGCGAGCGGTCGGCCTGGACGCCGTGCCACAGCGGCATGACCCATGCGATCGGACGCATGAACGCCGGCAGCTGGCTGACCGGGAAGAAGATGCCTGAGAAAAGGAACAGCGGCGTCATGATGAAACGAAACAGGATGTTGAAGCCACTGTCGGTCTCCTGCTTGGCCGAAAACGCGAAGATCGGCACGGTGAAGGCCATCCCGGTCAGGACGGTGATCGGCAGGCAGAGCAGTACCCACCATGAGGTGAAAGAACCGAACAGCGCAGCTACCCCAATGAAGATGGCCGTGGCACCGGTAATCTGCATCGCGACGTAGATGAGATGGCCGAGCAGGACGTCATCGATGCCGACAGGCGTGGCGAGCATCGCGTGGTACTTCGCGTTCCAGCGGATCGCTCCCATCACCGGGTACGTCGACTCCCCCATCGCCACCCACATCGACTGTGCCGCAACGATTCCCGGTACCACGAACTGCAGATAGGGCACCCCGTCGACGCCTCCTGTGGACTTGTCGACGAGGCTGCCCAGACCAAGACCCAGGGACAACAGGAACATCAGGGGTGACAGGAAGCGTCCGAAGATGCTGCCCCGCCAGGTGCGCTTGTACGCAGTGAACCAGGACCCGAAGACCGGTCGCCAGCTGGCGGGGGGCGGCGGACGGTTCGCTGTGCTGACCGTTGAGCTCATCAGTCCACCAGCGTTCGCCCGGTCAGGTGCAGGAACACATCCTCCAGAGTCGAGCGGCGGACAAGGGCGGACAAGGGCCTGACGCCCCGCAGGTGAACTTCGGCAGCGGCGGCGTCGCCGTCCTCGGTATAGACCAGCAGCCGGTCAGGCAGGACCTCGATGCGCTGGCCGATCCCGGCGATGGCTTCGCCATGCTGGGCAT
>OCZT010002398.1_pt1 | contig 19367 bp, 14 predicted proteins | sample 1539031 | NCBI WGS metagenome assembly OCZT01 (sample SAMEA3539308, study PRJEB22396) | soil metagenome | biome: tundra; feature: field; material: soil | place: USA | collected 2010-05 | depth 0.15 m | reverse complement strand
ATCTGCGAGATGTCGAGGTGGTGCTCGTCGGCGAGGCGGCGGACAGCCGGGCTGGCGCGACCCGCCTCGTCCTGGCCACCGTTGGTATGGACGACCTCCGGGGCGGCCGCGACCGGAGGCGTAGAGGCCGGGGGCGGTGGGGGCACTACCGGCTCGGCCGCCGCGGGCGCAGTCGTAGAGGCCGGGGGTGGTGGGGGCACTACCGGCTCGGCCGCCGCGGGCGCCTCGATCGCCGCACCACCGTTGGAGCTCAGGGTGCAGATCACGGTGCCGACGGCGACGGTCATCCCCTCCGCGGCAGTGATCTCCACCAGGTTGCCCTCCATCGGCGAGGGCACTTCAGCGTTGACCTTGTCGGTGATCACCTCGACCAGCGCCTCGTACTTGTCGACGTGGTCGCCGGGCTGCTTCAGCCAGCGACTGATCTGGCCCTCAGTCACGCTCTCGCCGAGCTGGGGCATGACCACCTCGGTCAGGCCCTCCGCCGTCTTGGCGCGACTTCCGTGCGCCATCAGTAGGCCGCGAGGCTGCGCATGGCGTCCAGGATTCTGTCGGTGTCAGGCAGGAAGAAGTCCTCCATCGGCGGGCTGAAGGGCATCGCTGGGACGTCGGGACCGCCGAGGCGAAGCACCGGTCCGTCAAGGTACTCAAAGCACTCCTCGGCGATGATGGCAGCCACCTCGGCGCCCACCCCGAGAGTGCGGTTTGCCTCGTAGACGACCAGCGCCTTACCGGTCTTCTCGACCGACTCCAGGATCGCCTCCCGATCCAGGGGCCGAACGGTGCGGAGGTCGACGACCTCGACCGAATGCCCAGCGGCCGCCATCTGCTCGGCGGCGGCGACGCAGTAGTGGACCATCAGCCCGTAGGTGAAGACCGACATGTGGCGGCCCTCCCGGGCGACACGCGCGCGACCGATCGGCACCGAGTAGTCCTCGCCCTCCGGAACCTCACCCTTGATCATCCGGTAGGCCTTCTTGTGTTCGAAGAAGAGCACCGGGTCGGGGTCACGGATGGCGGAGATGAGGAGGCCCTTGGCGTCATACGGTGTGCTGGGGATGACCACCTTGAGGCCGGGGACGTGGGCGAAGAAGGCCTCCACCGACTGCGAGTGATAGAGCGCGCCGTGGACGCCGCCGCCGAAGGGGGCGCGGATCACCATCGGCACGTTGAAGTCCCCGTTGCTGCGGTAGCGCATCTTGGCGGCTTCGCTGACGATCTGGTTGAAGGCGGGATGGATGAAGTCGGCAAACTGGATCTCCGCCACCGGTTTGAGCCCGTTGAGGGCGGCGCCGATGGCAACCCCAACGATCGACGACTCCGCCAGCGGCGTGTCGATGACCCTGGTCTCGCCGTAGAGCTTCTGCAGGCCCTCGGTGGCCTTGAAGACGCCTCCTTTGGCACCCACGTCTTCGCCCAGCAGGATCACCGATGCGTCCCGCTCCATCTCGTCCCGGAGCCCGGACTGGATCGCCTGGATGTAGGTCAGCTGCCCGGCCGAGGTCTCCACCGTCTTGTGGGTGCCGAGGCCGGCCATCAGACGCCCCCTGGGAGGCGCGGTTCGCCCGAGAGGTCTTCAGGGAACGGCGGGCCCTCGCCGTAGACATGCAGGTACGTCTCCTCGGCCGCAGGATAGGGGGCATTCTCGGCGGCCTCGGTGGCGGCATCGATGACCTTCGTCAGCTCCGCGCGAATGGATTTGTCCTGCTTGGCGTCGAGGATGCCCGATTCCACCAGGTGGCTGCGGAAGCGCGGGACGACGTCGTCCTTGGCCTCGCGCTCGAGCTCGCCCGACTCCCGGTAGACGCGCTGGTCGTCATCAGACGAGTGCGAGGTCAGGCGATGAGTCTTGGCCTCGATCAGGGTCGGGCCGCCCCCAGAACGAGCCCGGTCGGCGGCGTCACGGGTGACGCGATAGACCTCGAGCACATCCTGGCCGTCGACGACCACCCCCGGCATGCCGTAGCCGGCGGCCCTATCGGCAACGTCGGTGATGGCCATCTGCAAGCTCTGCGGGACGGAGATCGCATAGCTGTTGTTCTCGACCAGGAAGATCACCGGGAGGTGGTGCACCGAGGCGAAGTTGAGGGCTTCGTGGAAGTCGCCCTGGCTGGTGCCTCCCTCGCCGACATAGGTGATCGCCAGCGCGCTCTCGCCGCGGGTCCGCGCCGCCAGGGCGACGCCCACCGCGTGCAGGCACTGGGTGGCCACGGCGCTGCCCTGGCTGATAATCCGCAACCTGCGTGAACCAAAGTGGCTGGGCATCTGACGCGCCCCCGAGTTGGGCTCGCCGGCGCGGGCCATCACCGACTTCAGGATCTCCGCCGGTGTCATCCCCAGCGCCATCACCACTCCCAGGTCGCGGTAGTAGGGCGCGAACCAGTCCTGGGTGCGATCGAGGGCGAAGACGCTACCCACCTGGGCCCCCTCCTGGCCCTGGCAGCTGATCACGAAGGGGGCCTGGCCGCCGCGGTTCAGGAGCCAGCAGCGCTCGTCGGTCATCCGCGCCATTAGGATCGCGCGGTACATCTCGACCTGGATCGCCGGCGCCGGCGCCAGCGACTCCTCGGCCTTGACCACCCTCACAGATGGATCGCCCGGCCGTCGACGGCCAGCGCCGCCTCGCCGATGGCCTCAGACAACGTAGGGTGGGCATGGACGCTGATACCCACCTCCCAGGCGGTCCCCTCGAGCAGCTGCGCCAGCACCGGCTCCGCGATCAGGTCGGTGACGTTGTGGCCGACCATGTGAGTCCCGATAACCTCGCCGGTGTCGGCCGCCGCGACGATTTTTACGAAGCCCTCGGTGTCGTCATTGATCATGGCGCGCCCCAGGGCCGAGAACGGGAACTTGCCGATCTTGACCTCCACTCCCGCCTCGGTAGCCTGCTCCTCAGAGAGCCCCACACTGGCGACCTGGGGCCGCGAGTAGGTGCAGCGGGGCATCTGGTTGTAGTTGAGCGGCTCGGGCTTCTGGCCCGCGATCACTTCGATGGCGTGGATGCCCTCGTGCGCGGCGACATGGGCCAGCTGGTAGCCGCCGACAACGTCGCCGATGGCGAAAATGTTGGGCTCGCCGGTGCGGAGATCGTCGTCGACCTGGACGAACCCCGCCTCAACCACAACTGCCGTCTTGTCAAGCCCAAGACCGTCGACGTTGGCGCCGCGGCCCACCGCCAGGAGCAGGACCTCGGCGCTGAGCTCCTCGCCGCCTTCGATCTTCATCTTCACACCGTCGCCAGAGGCCTTGATCGATTTGAGGTCCATCTTGGCCCCCGCCATGACGGTCATACCGCGCTTCTTGAAGGCTCGCTCCATCGCCTGCGAGACCTCCGGGTCCTCGAGAGGCGTGATCCTGGGGAGGGCTTCGACAAGGGTGACAGCGCTGCCGAGGTCGTTCCACATCGACGCAAACTCGACCCCGACCGCCCCAGCGCCGACAACGATCGCCGTCGAGGGCAGCGACTCCAGCGCGAGAGCGTGGTCACTGTTGATGACGCGTTTGCCGTCGATCTTCACGCCCGGCAGGCTCTTGGCGTACGAGCCGCTGGCGATGACGAAGTTGGTGGCCTCGACGACGCGCGTCCCAGCTCCACCCTTAATGGACATCCGCTGCGGCGATTCGAAGGTCCCCTCGCCCTGAAGGACCTCGATGTTGTTCTTCTTCATCAGGAACTGGAGTCCCTTGTGAAGCTGGTCGACGATCTTCTGCTTCCGCTGGTTGGCGGCCGCCCAATCGAGCTCCAGGCCGCTGACCTTGACCCCGGATGTGGCGCCGTCACGAGCCTGCTGGTAGACCTCGGCGGTGTGCAGCAGCGCCTTGGTGGGGATGCAGCCACGGTGCAGGCAGGTGCCACCAAGACGATCCTTCTCGACCAATCCCACCTGGAGTCCCAACTGCGCTGCCCGGATGGCGGTTACGTAGCCGCCGGTGCCTGCGCCAAGGACGACGACGTCGAACCGGTCAGCCAACTGCGGGCATACCCATCTGCAGGCTCATTCTAGGTCCGCAAACCGCCCGCCAGCGCGCCGGCGGACTGCTGCCGAGGCGCTACTTCAGCGCTGCCAACGCCGCCTGGAGCTGGTTGTCGAGGGCAGGGTCGGCGGACTTGTTGTCGATGTTGTAGAAGTGCTCGGGCTTGTCCAGCGCCACCGCCACGTCGGGGGTGATGCCGCCGGAGTTGGGATCCCGGGCGTCCTTCTGGATGGAGTGGCCGGAGGGCGTGAACCAGTGCGCGATGGTGAGATGCAGGTCCCCGCCGTTGGTGATCGGAAAATCGTCCTGGACCGAGCCCTTGCCGAAGGTCTTGTCCCCCACCAGCTTGGCACGACGGTTGTCCTTGAGCGCGCCCGATACGATCTCGGCGGCGCTGGCGGTCTGCCCGTCCACCAGCACCACCACCGACTGGCTGAAGGCGACGCCCTGGCCGCTGACGTGCTGGTCGTCGTGCTTGCCGTCGCGGCCGACGATGCTGACGCTGATGCCCGACTTCACGAACTGCGAGACGGCGGCGTTGGCGGCGGTAACGAAGCCGCCGGGGTTCTCGCGGAGATCGAGCACGATCTTCTTGTCGCCGTGCTGGATTCCCTGCTGGAGGGCCGCCTGGAAATCGTCGGCGGTGTGCTCGCCGAACTCGAAGATACGGACGTAGAGGACGCCCGGACTGAGATCCGTGCTGGCCACGCTCGGCACGTTGATGCTGGCGCGGACGATGTCGATCTCCTTGGTCGACCCGGAGCGCAACACCCCCAGGCGGACATGGCTGCCCACGCTGCCGCGGATCTTGTTGACCGCCTGGTCGACGGTGAGCCCGTTGGTGGTGACGCCGTCAATCGTGGTGACGACGTCGTTCTGCGCCAGTCCCGCTTGCTGTGCGGGCGTGCCGGCGAGCACGCCGACGATGATCAGCTTGCCATCCTTGGTCGACATCGTCGCCCCGATACCGCCGAAGCTGCCGGCCAGGAAGTCCTTGTTCTTTTGGAGCTCCGCGGGGGTGTAGTAGGCCGAGAAGTCGTCCCCGTACTTGGTGCTCAGGAGGAGGTGAACCAGGCCCTTGGCGGCGGCGTCGAAGGCGTCAGCGCTGCTCAAGCCCGGGGTCGAATAGTGCCGCTGCATCGACTGCCAGATCTCGTTGAGGGTCTTGTTGTCGAGGCTGGTCGTGGGCTGGGTGAAGAGCAACGGGGCAAGGGCGCTGTCGATGTCGGGCCCGAGATGAAATTGCGTCAGGACTCCGAGGTAGAACGCTAACGGCAGGGCCAGGACGTAGATGACGCGCTTGATCCACCGCCGGCGCGGCCGGCGCGGCGCGGTGGGGGTTAGGCCAGGGTCGCCAATCGAGGCGTCATCGGTTTCGTCAGCAGCCAACGTACTGACATGGGTTTACCGGTTGATTGTTAAGACGGATCTCGAAATGCAGGTGCGGGCCCGAGCTGAACCCGGTGCTGCCCTCGTAACCGATCCTCTGGCCTTTGACAACCGCCTGCCCATCGCCGACTGCGAATCCCGACATGTGGCCATAGAGAGTGGTAAAGCCGTTGGCGTGGACGATGATTACGTGGTTGCCGTAGCCGCTGCTCCCAGGCGTGGCATAGGCGATGCCACCATCGGCGGCGTCGATCTCGGCGCCGTAGGGGCCGGCGATGTCGATCCCGGTGTGGAAGTATGGCTGGCTGGGCGGGCAGCTGTACCCCGTGGGCGGGGACGGCTCACCACGGAAATCCGTGCAGCCGAACGGCTGTGTGATCGGACCCTGCACCCCCGGCCAGGCGAAGATGCCCGAAGAATGGGCACGCGAGCGCGCCGCGACCAGGGAGGCGATCTCGGCGTTGACCCCGTTGAGGGCGACCTGGTTGGCGGCCTGCTCTTCCTGGATTGACGCTGCCGCGCTTGCCAGCTGCCCCTTGAGGACGCTGTACCGGATGTACTGGGCCTGGAGCGCGTTGGTCTGGTCCCGGATGCTCTTGACCGTGGTCGCTTGCTCATCGCGCTTCTGGGCCAGTTGCGCGTTGAGGGCCTCGATGACGGCGCGGTCAGCCTGGATCTGCTGCAGCAGGATCTCGTCGGAGTGGGTGATGTCGCGCATCACCATGAAGCGGTCCACCAGCTCCGAGAAGGTGCGGGCGCTGAATATCGCGTCCAGGAAGCTGGTGTTGCCGTTCTGCTTGTACAGGATGCGCATGCGCCGCTGGAGGAGGTCCTGCCTCTGCGCCTCCTCCACCTTCTTGGCGGCTAGGTCGCGCTGCGCCTTGTCGATCTGGCCCAGGATGCCGTCGAGCTTGGCGTTCTCGGCCGCCAGATTGGCCTCGGCGGCGCCGATGTCGACGCCGAGTGCGTTGAGTTGCGCCTGCGCCTGGGCCTGCTGGGTCTGGTTCTGGGCCAGCCGGGCCTTGTCGCTGTTGAGCGCGCCGTTGAGCTGGTTCTGTTTGTTCTGGGCGTCGGTGATCGCGTCGGCGAACGCCGGTTGCGCCGGCGCCGCGGCACCGGCCATGAGTGAGACGGAGAGCAGGAAGAATGCAAGACGACGTCTCATTTCAGCGCCCTACGTCTGTAGGAATCTCCTGACACCGAGATAGCTGCCGGCGGCCCCAAGCCCGATGCCGACCAGGGCCAGGATCAGGCAGATCTCGCCGAGGAAGGCGGCGTCGTAGCTGACGGGGAGGAACGGCACCGCATTGCGCACCTTGTCGACGAACGGCTGGTAGCCGATGGCGATCACCACCACCGCCGCCAGGGAGGCGATCACGCCCGCCAGCATGCCCTCAAGCAGGAAGGGCCCGCGGACAAACCAGTCGGTCGCACCAACCAGCTTCATGACCTCGATCTCCTGGTGGCGCACGTACACCGCGGTACGGATCGACATCATGATGATGAAGATCGCCACCCCCGTCAGGCTGATCAGGATGACGATGCCGGCGGCGGCTATGAAGCGGCTGAAGACCACCACCCGGTCGATCACAGCCTTGCGGTAGTTCGTCGGCCCCTGCTTGTCGAGGAGGGGAAGATTCTTGACGCCGTTGGCGATGGCGTCGAGGTCGTTGATGTTCTTGACGTCGACGTCAAGCGATGCGGGCAGCGGGTTATAGCCCTCGAGGTTGGTGATCATGTCCGGCGGGATGCTGGGATCCTGTTTGTACTTGGCCAGGGCGCTGGCCTTGTCGACGAAGGTGACCGACTGCACCCGGGGGTCCGAGCGAAGCTGATTCTGGAGGTTGGCCACGTTGACCAGCGGGGTAGTGTCGGCGATGAAGATCGAGATCGTCTTGGCCTTGCCTTTGAGGCTGTCGATGGACTGGTTGAAGGAGTGGCCGAGGATCAGCGACACGCCGGTCATCATCAGCACGACGAACATCACTGAGACCGCGAAAATCGACAGGCCCTTGTTGCGCCAGAAATTCTGGAGCGCCGATTTGGGGGCGAAGAGAGCGCTAGTTAACATCCTCGTGGTACCCGCCCGAGGCGTCGTCACGAACAACTGTGCCGCCGTCGATGGCGACGACCCGCCGCCGCATCACGTCGACGATATCCTTGTTGTGCGTCGCCATCACCACGGTGGCGCCACGCTCGTTGATCTTGACCAGCAGTTGCAGGATCTCCCAGCTGGTCGCGGGGTCGAGGTTGCCGGTGGGCTCGTCCGCGACGAAGATCTTGGGGTCCTGGCTGAGCGCCCTCGCGATCGCGATGCGCTGCTGCTGACCGCCGGAAAGCTCCTCCGGGAACTTGCGCTCGGTGCCCTGTAGTCCGACGATGCTGAGTACCTCCTCGACCTTGGCGCGGGTCAGGCGGTCGACCCCCCGGGTGACCCGTAGACCGAACTCCACGTTCTCGAAGACTGTCATTTTGGGCAGCAACTTGTAATCCTGGAATACGATCCCGATCTTGCGACGAAGGTGTGGCAGGTGGCGATGCCGCAGCCGCCCGAGCTCCTGGCCGTCGACGTAGATCCGCCCGATGGTCGCCTTCTCCTCGCGGATCAGAAGGCGCACCAGGGTCGATTTGCCCGCCCCGCTGGGACCCACCACGAAGACGAAGTCCTGCCGCGGAATCGCCAGGTTCACCGCGTGCAGCGCCTGCGTGCCGTTGGGGTAGGTCTTACTTACACCTTGGAAGCTGATCAGCGGAGCCTCAATGGGCTCCACCTCAAGCCTGGTCTCGGGCTGTAATGACGTGAGCAAAATCTCCGTGACCCCGGTCTAACGGCGGGGAGGCAGCCTCTTGCGAAAGGCCGGTTCGAATGAGGCTATCCCGGCCTCGACATGGCTTTTCCAGGACCCCGCTACTATAGCACCCGCGTATTCGGCTCGAATACGATGAACCAGCTTAGAATGTGGCCCGTGGCGGCAACCTCCGATCGCGGCTGTCCCATTGACTCTCTCGACTCTGTTCCCGCAGGACGCCAGCGCCCGTCTTCCCTCTACTGTCGCCGCCTTTGGTTTGCTCCTGGCCATGGTGAAGACGCTGGCCATCGCCGCCGCCACCCCTTCAATGGCAGGGGCAACAGCGGTCCCGACCGCGGCGTCAAAAGCCTCCCCCGGCGGCCCGTCAGCGACACCACCGGGTTGGTGCTCGCCATATCCGCGTTGCTGGTCGGCGGCTTCCTCCAGGAGCTACTCCTCCTCAACGGGCACGCCGAGCTCGGCATCGTCTCCCTGGTTCCGTTGATGATCCTGGTCGGGTGGCTGTGGCGCCCTGGCTGGGCCGTCCTTGGAGTCATCGGCATCAGCCTCGGTGTGGCGCTGCTCCTCCCGCTGCAGACCGGGGGCGGACGCTACCAGGACTGGCTGCTTCATTACGAGATGGCTCTGCACTACGCCGGGCAGCCCAGCCACGTACTCGCCGCCGGTCTTCAATGGCGCACGCCGCTCTACCAGCAGCTCAACGCCGGCATCCTCGCCCACAGCCCGAACTACTGGACCCTGCAGGTGGGATCGGTCCTGCTGAATTCGCTGTGGCTGTGGCCCGCCTCGCTGCTTATCCGTGAGCGAGCCCCCGACTCAAGCGGGCTGCGCCTACTAGCCGTGGCTTTGACGCCTGTAGTGATCGCCTATTCGACCTACACGTGGCCATGGAATTTCGCTGGCTTCTTCCTCCTCAGCTCGCTGTGGCTGCTTGGTCAGAGCGGCTTCGTCGCGCGGATCGGGATCGGGGTTTCGCTTGGAGCTGCCCTGCTGGCGCACCCGGCCACCTCCGGGTACGTCCTCGGCATTGGCCTGCTCTGGCTGTATCGGCACCGGGCCCGGGTCCTGCCGGGTGCAATCGCGTTCGCGCTGGTGCTCCTGAGCGCCCTGCCATGGATGCTGTCGGTCACCGGCGGCGGCGGTCCACAGAGCCTGGTCAGCGGATCCATACCAGTGCTGTCGGCGACGACGCCGGTGCTCTGGGCCGTCTCACGGCTCCTCATCCTGGCGCACACCTTTTTCCCGGAGCCGATCGTCAACGCCGACCGGTTCTGGCCCAACCTCGCGCTCGAATTCCTGTTGTTCAGCCTGCCGGGGGGACTGATAACAGCGTTGGCAGCTGGACGTCTGCAGCGCCCACCAACCGCGGTAGTCATCTGCCTCGTCGGAGGGGGCCTGGTCGGACTGGCGCTCTTCCCGGCGGGCGCGTACAGAACAGGGATGCTCAACACCCTTTACCCGGGGATCCTGGTCCTGCTGACCTTTGCCGCCGGAGCAATGAGCGCAACCAGCGCGCGGCGAATGCTCGTCGCCGGCGCCGCCTTTGGCGGGTGTTTTGTGGCTCTGCTGCTCTGGGTCTCGACGTCACCTATCGCGGGCGACCCAAATCTTGACCTTCGCAAGCTGTACGGGGTGACCTTCTTCGTTCAGCGCTGGGGCGTGCTTCCGGGCCTTACGATCCTGTTGGGCGCAGTCCTGGTGTGCGCGCGAACAGTCGCCCGCGGTTGGGGGCTGACACAGCCCGGGGCTGCGGCGGGCTGATGACGTCGACAGCCGCGTGGGGTTGCGACCCGGGATCGGGTTCCGCCACGGTGCCGCTTGTCGCGGCGCTCTCCGCGGGTCAGCCGGGGTCGGGGTCGTCTTGGTCCTGCTGCTCTTGGCGGCGCTGCCGATCGCCTATACGCCGAGGCCGCATGATCGACCCCGGCAGCTAGATCAGCCCTGCGAGGCCGACTGGCTGGCTTCCCAGCGCAGATAGGCCTCCATCAGGCCGTCGAGGTCGCCGTCGAGGACGCCGTCGGCGTTGCCCACCTCGTACCCGGTGCGGTGGTCCTTGACCTGCGTGTATGGCTGGAGAACGTAAGAGCGAATCTGGCTGCCCCACTCCGCCTTGACGTGCTCGCCCTTGAGGTCCTGGATGTGGTCGAGGTGCTGCTCGTGGGCCAGCGCCGCCAGCTTGCTGCGCAACACCTTCATCGCCATCTCCCGGTTCTGGTGCTGTGAGCGCTCGTTCTGGCAGCTGACCACGATCCCGGTGGGCAGGTGCGTGATCCGGATCGCGGAGGAAGTCTTGTTGACATGCTGGCCGCCGGCCCCGCTGGAACGGTAGGTGTCGACCCGCAGGTACTTCTCGTCGATCTCGATCTCAGCCTCTGAGGAGTCGTCCAGCTCCGGGACCGCCTCCACCCGGGCGAACGAGGTGTGCCGGCGGTGGGCGGAGTCATACGGCGACAACCGCACCAGGCGATGGATGCCACGCTCGCCTTTGAGCCACCCGTAGGCGCGCTCCCCCGCAATCACCATGGTGGCGCCCTTGATTCCGGCCTCCTCTCCTAGGGTCACCTCCAGCACCTCGACCTTGAAGCCACGCGACGACGCCCAGCGTTGGTACATCTGGAGCAGCATCTCGGCCCAATCCTGGGCATCGACCCCGCCCGCGCCCGCGGAGATGGACACCAGCGCCGGGTTCTCCGAGTAGGGGTCGCGGAAGAGGACGTCAAGCTCCTTGCGGTCCAGTCGAGCCTTCAGCTGATCGAGGTCGCCGGCGATCTCGCTGGTCATCTCCGCGTCGGGCTCGGTGGCCAGGATTTCGAGGAGCTCGCGGGCCTCGGTCGCGTCGCGATCCAGCCCTTCCAGCTCATCGATGCGGTTGCGCAGACCCGAGGCCTCCTGCGTCAGCTTCTGGGCCGCCCTGGTGTCATCCCAGAGCGCGGGGTCGTTCAGTCCAGGCTCGAGCTTCTCAAGCCGGGCGCGCTGGCCGGGCAGGTCAAAGGTGCTCCTTGAGTTGCTGCACGCGCTGGTATGCCTCATCGGCACGAGCCGCCAGCTCCGCCACGCCAGGGCTTTCCTGTTCGGTCTTTGGCGTCGGGCGATCGGCGTACATGGGCGCCAGTATAGCCGCGGCCGCGCGTGCAAATTATGATTCCGCTTGTGCACGCGGCGAGCCTGACCGAGTGGGTCCGCCGGCGATACACGTCCGAGCCAAGGTGGCGCCTTGCCAGGTTCTCCGCAGTCGTGGCGGCAATCGTGTACAGCGCCCGTGCGGTGCAGCAACTGGTGACCCCGCTGCCCTCCACCACCCGCGTCAACGTCGTCGACTTCGCCCAGTATTTTCGCGCCGCCGGGGACCTCAACGCAGGGCGCGACCCCTACCAGTACTTCCTGCAAAAGTGCGGGAATCAATGGTGCAGCGGCGGGTACATCTCCCCCCCGCTGCACGCGGAGATGCTGCGACCATTGGTCGGCCCGGCGTCGAAGGCGCGGCGCGGGTTTGGTTAATTGTCTGTCACATCCTGCTGCTCGCCAGCATCGTCCTCGTGCGTCGCGCCCTGGGCGGGTCGGCGAGCCGGACCTCACAGGCGGTGCTGCTGAGCGCGGCGCTCCTATTCCTGCCGCTGTACCAGAGCCTTTATTCGGTGCAGGTAGGCGTCCTGTTGGTGTTCCTCCTGGCGGTTGTCGGCTTCGGAGTCGTGCGCGGCAGGGAAGGCCTCGCCGGGGCCGCCCTGGCCGGGGCGGTAGTCCTACGCCTGACCCCGCTCGCACTGGTCCCCCTGCTCGTCAATCGTCGGTCGCGCTCTCGACCAGTCGGCCTCATCGCATTCGTAGCCGTCGCCGTCGGCCTGCTCTTGGGCCTTGAAGCCCTCACGCCGGCGACGTGGGAATACTTCACAACGGTTCTACCTAAACTCGGCGCGGCACCGCCTTCCTCGAGAACCAGTCGTTGATGGGCGTCGCGCAGCGCGCCGGCAACCTGCTCTTCGGCCGCGCCACGCTGATCGCCCCGATCGCCGCGCTAGCGATCTCGGCGCTGCTGATGCTGTTCACCTGGCTCCTGAGTCTGCGGGCGCCAGCGCCCGGGGCCCGACCGATCGCGTTCGCTGCGTTCGTGGCATTGATGCCCATCGTTTCGAGCCTCACCTGGCAGCACCACCTGGTCACCGAAATCCTGTCGATAGCCTTTCTCACGCCGACTTTGATGAAGCCCGGCCACCGGCGGGCGCTCGGCCTGGTGCTGGCGGCCTACCCGCTGCTCTGGGTTGACCGACACGTGACCGACCCTCTGTCCGCACTGCTTGCGCTCACCTCGCCCCGCGGCTGGGTGATCGCCCCGTTTCTCGTGGTCACTGGCCTCAACCTGCTGGGGATGATCCTGCTCTGGATGGCCAGCGTTGACTGCCTATGGAAGGCGCGGAGCTCGGAAGGCTAGACGCCGCTTACCTGCCATGGCAGCGTTTGTACTTTTTCCCCGACCCGCATGGGCAGGGGTCGTTTCTGCCCACCTTGCCGGGGCGGTTGCCGACAGCGGCCGCGGAGGTCGCGCTGCCGCGAGCGGTCTCAGGGAAACCAGCAGCGACGCCGGTGGGGACGGGCGCGGGTGTGGCCTTGGCGCCGTTGCCGGCGGGCGTCGGCGACGGCATACCCGCACCCAGCGCTCCCGTGACCCCCGTGGCCGGGGTGTCCCCCGGCCCGCTGGTCTGCAGGTTGGCCGGCGTCTGAACCGGCGGCGGTGATGCGGGCTCTAGTCGGACCCGGAAGATGGTGGTGGCGATCTCGAACTGGATGTCGCGCTTGAGCTGCTCGAAGGCCGAGAAGGCCTCGTTCTTGTACTCCACCAAGGGGTCCTTCTGGGCGTATCCCTGCAGCCCAATTGCCTCCTTGAGGTGCTCCATTGTGGTCAGGTACGCGACCCAGCGCTGGTCGATGACGTGGAGCATGGTCCAGCGCTCCATGTAGCGGAGCGCCTCCGACCCGACCTCCCGCTCAAGCGACTCATAGGCCTGCTCAACCATGTCGTAGACGGCGTCGATGACCGCCTCGGGGCTGTTCCCCAGCGCGTCCCGGTCGACCGCCTCGAACGGCGGCAGCGGGATGATCTGGCCCAGGTGCTCGAACACCCCGGGTAGGTCCCAGAGGTCCTTGTGGCGGGCATCGCAGTAGCCGGGAACGGTGTCGGCGATCATGTCGCGGATGAAGCCCAGGACGTTGCTGCGCGTATCGACACCCTCGAGGATCCGGCGCCGTTCGCCATAGATGATCTGGCGCTGGGTATTCATCACGTCGTCGTACTCGACAACGTGGCGGCGGGCGTCGAAGTTGTAGCCTTCGACCTTGCTCTGGGCGCTCTCGATCGAGCGCGACACCAGCCTCGACTCCAGCGGCACGTCCTCCTCCATGAGGCGGCCGACGCGCTCCATATTGCTCCCGAAGATGCGCATCAGCTCGTCCTCAATGGAGATGAAGAAGCGCGTACTGCCAGGGTCGCCCTGGCGACCGGAACGGCCGCGAAGCTGGTTGTCGATGCGCCGGGACTCATGGCGCTCGGTGCCGATGATGTGGAGGCCGCCGAGGTCCACGACCCCCCCGCCGAGCTTGATGTCGGTCCCGCGACCCGCCATGTTGGTGGCGATCGTCACGGTGTTCGGCTGGCCGGCGTCCTCGACGATTTCGGCTTCCTTCTCGTGGTACTTCGCGTTGAGGACGGAGTGAGCCACGCCTCGTTTCTCCAGCAGCCGTGAGATGCGCTCCGACTTGGCGATGTCGGTGGTGCCCACCAGCACCGGTTGGCCGGTGGCATGACGCTCGGCGATCTCCTCGACCACCGCCCGGTACTTCGCCTCTTCGGTCTTGTAGATGACGTCAGGGAGGTCCTCGCGGATCATCTCCTGGTGGGTCGGGATCACGACAACCTCGAGGTTGTAGATCTTGCTGAACTCCTCCGCCTCGGTGACCGCGGTACCGGTCATGCCGGCCAGCTTGCGGTAGATCCGGAAGTAGTTCTGGAAGGTGATGGTGGCGAAGGTCTCGGTCTCCTGCTGGACCTTGACGCCTTCCTTGGCCTCGATCGCCTGGTGCAGCCCGTCCGACCAGCGCCGGCCAGGCATGGTGCGCCCCGTGAACTCGTCAACGATCACCACCTCGCCGTCCTTGACGATGTAGTCCTCGTCGCGATGAAACACGGCGTGGGCCTTGAGCGCCTGATTGACCTGGTGGGCCTCCTCGACGTTGTCGAAGTCGTAGATGTTCTTGATGCCGGTCCACTTCTCGACCTTGGCGATGCCCACGTCGGTCAGAGCCACAGAGCGCGTCTTCTCGTCGACGGTGTAGTCGGTCTCCCTTTCCAGGCGCGGGACGACGCGTGAGTACTGCTGGTACTTCTCGGTCGAATCGGTGCCGCCCCCGCTGATGATCAGCGGGGTGCGGGCCTCGTCGATCAGGATCGAGTCGACCTCGTCGACGATGGCGTAGTAGAGCTCACGCTGGACGCACTCGCCCAGGTCGCGGGCCATGTTGTCGCGGAGGTAGTCGAAGCCGAACTCGTTGTTGGTCCCGTAAGTGATGTCGGCCTGGTAGGCCTCGGCGCGGCTGCACGGCCGCAGGTGCTGCAGGCGTTCGTCGTGGTGGGTTTCGTCGACGTATTCGGGGTCGTAGATGAAGGACTGGTTGTGCCCGGGGCCCTGCTGGGGCGGGCCCATGATGACGCCGACCGACATTCCCAGCGCGGAGTAGACCGGGGCGTTCCAGCCGGCATCGCGGCGGGCCAAGTAGTCGTTGACAGTCACCAGGTGGGCGCCCTTGCCGGCGAGCGCGTTGAGGAACAGCGGCAGGGTTGCGACCAGCGTCTTACCTTCGCCGGTCCTCATCTCCGCGATCTTGCCCTGGTGGAGGACGATGCCTCCCACCATCTGGACGTCGAAGTGGCGCATCCCAAGCTTTCGTCTGGCAACCTCGCGGACCAGCGCGAAGGCCTCCGGAACGACCTCGTCAAGGACGGCGTCGCTCGCCTTCTCCCTCTCCTCGGCGGCCTCGGCATCGGTCTGCTCGATCTTCTCGTCGCCACGGGCGGCGACGGCCTCGCCGCGTGCCTCCCGCACCCTGGCGCGAAGCTCGTCGGTCAAAGCGCGCAGCTCCTCGTCGGAGCGGGCCTCCATCTCCGGCTCGAGGGCGTTGATCTCCTCGACGCGATTCAGGTGGCGCGCCACCTCTCGGTCGTTGGGGTCGCCCAGGATCTTGACAAGGAAGCTCATGCCGGCCTCGAGCCGCGGTGGGCGGTGAGCCGTTCCTTACGGCGGCGCAGCTGCTCGTCGAGCTTGTCGATGACGAGGTCGACGGCCTCGTGCAAGTCGCGAGCGCGGACCTTGGCGCTGAGCAAATTACGGCTGACGTGCACGTATAGCGATGCCACCTTGGCGGGGTCGACGCTCTTGCGGCCGTCAAGGTCGAGCTCCAGCCGAGCGTCGACGATGCGATCGAAGTGCCGGTCGAGCCTGCGGAGCTTGGCCTCTGCGTAGTCCCTGAGGGTCTGGTCGAGGGGGACGTTATGAGAGTGGATGGTGACGTTCACAGGCTTCCCGAGAAGTATATGCGGGGTCTATTCGTAGCGAATCGAGGCGACCACCGAGGCCCGCGATGCCCGGCGAGCCGGCAGCACCACCGCCAGCAGGCAGCCCAGGAAAACCACCACCACGACCGCGCCGATGACCCCCCAGGGCACCGAATAGCCCGGCTGGAATCCCAGGCTCGCCGCGGCGCGAACCATCACCGCCACCAGGACCAGCCCCACTAGGGACCCCATCAGGGCACCACAGAGCCCGAACAGCGCCGACTGGGTGAGGATGATCCTGCGCACTTGCGAGCGAGTCGCACCGACGGCGCGAAGCAACCCGAACTCACGGGTGGACTCGCTGATGTTGAGGAGCATCGTTGTCACCACGGACATCAACCCAAGAATTACCCCAACCAGTCCGACGGCAATCAGCAGCACCAACAGGGAGTCCACGCCCTGGCGCACCCCCGCCCGCACCTGAGCCAGAGTCTCGGCCTGCATCCCGTACTTCGCGGCTGCCTCCCCAAGCCGTGAGTCGAAGCCACTACCGGCGTTCGCGGTCGGGACGACCTGGAGGATATTGAATCCCTCGATGCCGAAATCCTGGCGGGCGTTGCTGAGCGAGATCAGGGCCGTCTCGTCGCCGCTGGGCGAGGGTAGGGTGTGGTTGACGATCCCGGCGACCCGGTAGGACAGGTCTCCCCGGGCCGAGGTCAGGATCAGGTGGTCGCCCACGCCCAGGCTTCGGGAGTCGGCCAGGCGCCTGCTGATGAGCAGGGCCCGGCTCTCCTCGATGTCCGTTAAAGCGCCCGCGGAGGTCCCCGGGATGAACTGCAGCTTGCCGTTGGCGGCGTACTCCAGCGGGTCGATCGCAGCCATGCTGAGGGCGCGGTCGCCGGCGCGGAGGGCGAAGAAGGTGATCTCGGAGGTCGCGCTGACACCGGTGACCTTGTTGATCTCCTGCCGGATGTCTTCGCTCTGGTGGACCGGTGAGACGATCAGGTGGTCGGAGACAAAGAGGCTGTTGGCCCAGTCTTCGCCCGCCCCCAGCGCCCCCTGGCTGAGACCGGCGACCGAGACCACCAGCGCGGTGCTCACGACCAGCCCCGCGATCGTCAGGGCGCTGCGGTTGGGGTGACGGATGAGAGCGTTGCGGGCAAGGATCGTCTCCGCGGGCGCGAAGAGCTTGAAAGGTCGTGCCAGGACCGCGGTGAGAGGTCGGATCAGGATGGGGGTCAGCGCAAGGGTGCCGAAGAACAGCAGCACCATGCCCAACGCGGACAGCAACAGGCGACCGCCGGTCAGGCCCGGATCGGTGCTGCCCGCGCCCAGCGCCAGGAACAGCACCAGCGCGGCCAGGATGTATGAGATCAGGCCCAGCACCGTGACCCGACGGCGGCTGCGCTCGATGTCGAAGAGGTTCTGGGGCCTGATCGCCTCCAGCGGCGGCACCGACATCGCCTTCACCGCGGGCGCCAGCGCGCAGAGCAGTGTGGCCAGCATGCCGTACAGCGCGACCAGGACCAGCTGCGGAGCGTCAAAGACAAACTGGAGACCGGCCTGCCCGCTGCTCTGGGCCAGGATGCCCACCAGGATCGCGGCCAGGGCGACCCCCAGGCAAATGCCAAGGGCGGTGCCGGCGGCGCCCAGCAGCGCCGCCTGCAGCAGGATCAGGTTGCGGATCCACCCGGTTGTGGCGCCGGCAGCCCGCAGCAGGCCGATCTCGCGCCGGCGCTCGAGGACGGTGACGGCGAGGTTGTTGTAGATCAGGAAGAGGCCGATGCCCAGCGCCAGGAGGCTGAAGAACGTCAGCAGCGGCGTGAGCTCGAGGTAGGGATCGCGCTGGCCGCCGACGAAGGACCGGTTGTCCTGCACCGAGTACTCCTCGGTCGCCTTCACTCGCAGGTCCGACCGGAAGGGCCCATAGGTGCAGCTGGCGTAGTCGCCGCTGCAGGTGGACTTGAGGCCAACGCTGACCTGGGTCACCCGAGCGCCCAGACGGAAGGCCTTCTGTGCCGTCTGGAGGGGCACGAACACCACCGGCCCAAAGGTCGACTGGGCAAAGGCACTGTCTTTGAGCAGCCCCCTGACCACGTATTGGTCAGGGCCGAGGGCGGTGAACAGGGTGATGCTGGAGCCGACCTTGACGCCGTGGTCGTCGGCCCATTTCTGGTCGAGCAGCACTCCGGCCTTGTCGTCGACGGCAAACATCCGGCCCGAGGCCACCGTCAGCGGGTGGAGCTTGGCCTCGGCGACGGGATCGATGCCAAGCATCTGGAACGTCTGCTGTTGCCCGCCTGCCGAGCCGGTGAGACGTTTGGTCACTACCGGCGCCAAGACCTGGACCTCGGGCAGCTTGGCGATCACATTGACCATGTCCTGGCTGAAGCCCGTGTCGGAGAAGGCAAAGACCTCGGCGTCGGCGTGACCCACGATGTCAGCGGAGGCGCGGCTCAGCTGTCGCTGCAGCGACAGGTTGATCAGCTGCGTGCCGAGCGTCAGCCCCACCCCCAGCGCGATAGCCAGGATGGAGAGGAGGGAGCGCTCGCGCCTAGAGGCCGAGTTGCGCCAGGCGAGCGATAAGAGAAGTGGCACTGTGATCCTGGCGGCGGCCGAGCTCGATGGTCTCGATGATCCTGCCGTCGCGCATCGCCAGCACCCGGTCGGCGTACGCCGCAGCCCGGGCATCGTGGGTGGCCAGGATCGCGGTCTGCCCCTCATTGACGCAGCGCGACCAGATCAGCTCGAGGACATCATTCCCGGTGTTGAAGTCGAGGTTGCCGGTGGGCTCGTCGGCGATGACGATGGCCGGCTGGTTGAGGAGGGCACGGGCAATCGCCACGCGTTGCTGCTCGCCACCCGAGATCTCTTCGGGACGGTGGCCCTGGAGGTCGCGCAGGTTGAGGTCACGCATCAGGTCGGAGACGCGGTCCATGGTCCCCGAACGCTGTCCCGCGATGCGCAATGGCAGGGCGATGTTCTCGGCCGCGGTCAGGTTGGGGACCAGGTTGAAGAACTGGAAAACGAAGCCGATCTGCTCCCGGCGGAAGATCGTCCGGCTGCGCTCATCCATGGCCGTGATGTCGTGGCCCTCGATCAGCACCCGCCCGGAATCCGGCGGTTCCAAACCGGCGAGCAGGTGCAGGAGCGTGCTCTTGCCGCAGCCGGAGGGGCCCATGATGGCGACCAGTTCGCCCTCGCCGACCGAGAAACTGACCCGATCGACGACCGCATGTGGGGTCAGCGAGATGCTGAATCCCTTGCTGAGGTTGTCGGCAACAACGATGTCAGCCGAGACGGATTCCGCGCTGGATCCCTCCCCTTCCCTGGCCGTTGCCCTCTTAGACATTCAGGAACAGTCTAAGAACCCGGTCTATGACGCTCTCGAGTAGGCCCTGGCGGGCGGTCTCACGCTCGGCTCCCACCACCTCCTTGCCAGTCGCGCCAGCCGCGGCGCCGCTGGGCGATGGAGTGGCTTCGTCGACGTGGGGGCTGGGGCAAGGGGGCTGGCCGCCATCCGATGTCAGCGGCGGGGCAGGTGAGTTACGGTCGGCCTCGCCAAGCTGGCTGGGCAGCGAGCACAGGCTCGGCGACGGTGAGGGCGTGGGGGCGGGCGCGGCCGGCGGTGGGACCACGGCAACAGGGCTTCC
>OCZT010002397.1_pt1 | contig 19368 bp, 19 predicted proteins | sample 1539031 | NCBI WGS metagenome assembly OCZT01 (sample SAMEA3539308, study PRJEB22396) | soil metagenome | biome: tundra; feature: field; material: soil | place: USA | collected 2010-05 | depth 0.15 m | reverse complement strand
AACGTGATCAGTTCGTTGACGGCACAGTCGCTGATGACGTTTTCGTCGACGATGGTGCTGGGTGTGGTGGGCGGACTGATCATGTACATGGGCGCGCACGAGACGCAGGCGCATCGCCTGGATGTCGGCAAGTACGTGGAGTACACGATGCTGCTGGCGTTCATGATCGCGCCGATTGTGCAGCTGGTGAATATCGGCACGCAGTTGACCGAGGCGCTGGCGGGGCTGGACCGGACGACCGAGATATTGAATGAGCGTGAAGAGGATTCGGAGCCGGGGCGGACGCATGCGTCGGAGGGGATCGTGGGCAATGTCACATTCGACAATGTGGTGTTCGAGTACGAGGCAGGCAAGCCTGTGCTGCACGGCATCAGCTTCGAATCGAAGCCGGGGACGGTGACCGCGCTGGTGGGATCGTCGGGGTCGGGCAAGTCGACGATTATCAGCTTGATTTGCGGGTTCCACACGGCGACCGCGGGGCGGGTGTTGATCGATGGGGTTGACCTGGCGACGATGCGGCTGAGCAGCTATCGTGAGCAGCTTGGCGTGGTGTTGCAGGAGACATTTCTGTTCGACGGGACGATTCGGGAGAATGTGAAGTTCTCGCGGCCGGAGGCGTCCGAAGAGCAGCTGATGGAGGCGTGCCGGATTGCGCGGGTGGAGGAGTTTGCCGAACGCTTTCCTGAGGCGTACGACACGATTGTGGGCGAGCGCGGGGTGAAGCTTTCGGGCGGACAGCGGCAGAGGCTTTCGATTGCGCGGGCGATTCTGGCGGACCCGCGGATTCTGATTCTGGATGAGGCGACGAGTTCGCTGGATTCCGAGTCGGAGGCGATGATCCAGGGCGGGCTGAACCATTTGATGGAGGGGCGGACGACGTTTGTGATTGCGCATCGGCTGTCGACGATTCGGCGGGCGGACCAGATATTGGTGATCGAGGCGGGGTTGATCCTGGAGCGCGGGACGCATGAATCGCTGTATCGGCTGGGCGGACGGTACTACGACCTGTACACGCGGCAGCATGGGCTGGAGACGAATCTGTTTCTTGCGCCGGGTGAAGGGGACAAGGTGGAAGAAGAGGCTACGGCGGGGTAGAATCTCGGGTATGAGCGACGAAGGTGACCGCCGTGAGATTGATTAGGAAGCGATTAACGAAATTCTGGTGACGGACAGACCGGGATTGAAATCATCTCCTTCGCCAAACTGATTGCCATAGCTGATCGATAGCCAGGCATAAACGATGAAGCTGACGATTCCTACGGCTCCAACGAGCAGGTTGAATGGGATACGGCGAAGCTCCCACCACGCGACGATACTCCCGAAGGCCGAAGGGTCTTTTGCTGGGTTGAAGAGAGTTCTGGTCCACGCCTTCGTCATGGGTGAAGTCTAGCTGTGAATGCAAGGATGCAACAACGGCAAGGATGAATGCGGGGATTCTTCGCTTCGCTCAGAATGACAAGCATTACGGTGGGATTACGTGGGGACGACGCCTAGTTGGGTGAGGAGGAAGGCGCAGTCGAAGGCGATTTCTTTGAGGTAGTCGTAGCGGCCTGAGGCGCCGCCGTGGCCTGCGTCCATGTTGATGTGCAGTAGGAGCGGGGTGGCGTTGGTCTTGATGGTGCGGAGTTTGGCGACGTATTTGGAGGGCTCCCAATACATGACCTGCGAGTCGTTGAGGCTGGTCTTGATGAGCATGGCGGGTATGGGTGGCTGATGAAGGCCTGAACCCGTGTCCCGGGGGCTAAAGCCCGGATTCGCGGCGGATTGATTGTCCGGACTAAAGTCCGGACCTATCTCAGAAGCAACGGCCCCTGCGGGTGTCTGAGAAGCAACGGTCCCTGCGGGTGTCTGAGAAGCAACAGCCCCTGCGGGTCGGGACTTGGGCTTGAAGACGTCTAAGTTGTCATAGGGCGAGTAGCTGAGCATGGTGGCGAAGGCTTCGGGCTCGTTGGGGTTGCCCCACTCTTCGTATTCGGCGACGGTGAGGGGAAGGGTGGCGTCGAGCATGGTGTTCATGATGTCGACGAAGGGGACGTGGGAGAGAACGACGCGGAAGAGTTCCGGGCGCATGTTGACGACGGCTCCCATGAGCAGACCGCCGGCGCTGCCGCCTTCGATGGCGACGCGGTTTGCTGCACCGTATTTCTTCGCGGTGAGCTGTTCAGTTACGGCGATGAAGTCGGTGAAGGTGTTGCGCTTGACGCCCATCTTGCCGGCGTCGTGCCATGCGTCGCCTAGTTCGCCGCCGCCGCGAATGTGGGCATAGACCATGACGACTCCACGGTCGAGCAGCGACAGGCGCGTGGGCGAGAAGCCTACGGGTAGGGGATAGCCGTAGGAGCCGTAGCCATAGATGTAGAGCGGGTTGGTGCCGTCACGGTGGAAGGTGTCGCGGCGATAGACGATGGAGACGGGGACGGGCATGGTTGAACCCACCCTTTGCGATGAAGCCGCAAAGGATGGGCCACCCGGCGAGACGGCGCCGGGCGCTTCGGGGTGGTCGCCGTAAGGGGCATCCACCCAGACGCGCTCGGAGGCGTAGAGCGCGGGATCGAATCCGCCGGGGACCTCTTGCTGCTTGAGGAGTTTGGATTGGCCGATTGCAATGTCCGAGTCGGTGCGGGCTACGTTGTACTCATAGACCGATGGCGGCGAGACCAGCGATTGGTAGCTGTAGCGGAAGACCTGGGTCGAGAAGATGCGGTTGACGTGCGGTGCGGCGGAGTAGGTGGGTTCGGGGAAGGCTATGGCGACGGGTGCGGAGAGGGTCGGTGGCGAGACTTCTTCGCTCTCATTGGAATTTGCGGCGGCACTGGCAAAATACGGGGGTTCTTCGCTTCGCTCAGAATGACAATACTTATTTTCCCCCTCCAATTCTCCAGCCGCGTTATCGCGGAAGCGGAGGACTTCGAGGGTAGGCAGGCCGAGCTTGCGGCGGGTGGCGACGGCGAAGGACTGGAACAGGTCGAAATCTTCGAGAGGGTGTATGGGGTCAAGGGCGATCAGTTCGGCCCAGTGCTCGCGACCGGGCGTGGATGGCGGTGCGGTGACGACACGGAAGTTCTTGCCGGCGTCGTTGGTGCGGATGAAGAAGAGGCCGCCGGTCACGGGCGAGGAGCGGTGGTCGACGTAGTATTCCTGATCGTCGACGCGTTCGGCGATGAGCTGGAAGTCGCCGGTGGGATTGGCGGATTTGAGGAAGCGGTATTCGTTGGTGGTGTGGCTGGCCGCTTCGATCATGAGGTAGAGGCCGTCGCGGGTACGGCCGATGCCTACGTTGAAACGCTCGTCGGACTCTTGGAGGACGACTGCGTCTTCGGACGCGGGTGCGCCAAGGGTGTGGCGGAAGATGTGGTCATGACGCTTGGTGGTCTCGTCCTCGGTGGAGTAGAAGAGGGTGCGCGAGTCGGCCGCCCAGACGACCGAGCCGACGCGCTCTGCGGTGTCGGGGAGGTCCTGTGCCGTGCGCATGTCGCGGATGTGCAAGGTGTATTGGCGAAAGCCGGTGGGATCGGTCGAATAGGCGAGCAGATTTCCATCGGGGCTGATGGCCATGGCTCCGACGGCCATGAAGGCCTTGCCTTCAGCGAGCGCATTCAAGTCGAGGATGACGTGCTCGGGCTGAGCCGGGTCGAAGGCTGAATTAAGGTCGGGGCTGGCAGCGGGGCTGGCAGCCGCACGGCGGCAATGGATGGGATACTGGCTGCCCTCCACGGTGCGGGTGGAGTAGAACCAGTTGCCGAGGCGGTAGGGAACCGACTCGTCGGTCTCCTTGATGTGGGAGAGCATCTCGGCGTAGAGCCTGGTCTGTAGCTCCGCGGTCGGAGACATGATGGCGGATGTGTAGGCGTTCTCCGCTTGGAGATAGGCAAGCAGCTCGGGAGAACTCTTGTCGCGCATCCAGCGGTAGTCGTCCTGGAGGGTGACGCCATGAAGCGTGGTGGGCGTGGGGTCGCGACGGGCTACTGGCGGCTGGACCGTCGTGTTCGATGCGGTGGGAGCGCTGGCTTGGGGCATTCCTGGATGGGACTCCTGGGTGCTTTCAATCGAGCTGGATGAGTATAGCGATGGGGCGACGGAGAAGGTTATTGCCACTTGTAAGCGTATAGGGATAGGATAACGCTCCAAGCGGAAGGAATGCGGAGGGCTGGTTCCATCAGGCAACTTACGCCGCGATTCCAGGCACCTAGCAGATGTGTGGCCGGGAGCATTTTGCTAACGCCATGATTTGCTGGGACTTTTGAAGATTGCAGGACCGGATGAAGCCAGATCGAGGGGTTTGCTCAATGAAAACGAAATGCGTGCGTATTGCGGTGTTTGCGGCGGTGGTCCTATTGGTGCCGAAGTTCCTGATTGCCCAGGTAGATCCGAACGCACCCCCCGGCGGCATGAGCGGCGCCAATTACCCACAGTCCCCGCAGAATATGAATCAGCCGGCCGGCATGCCAGGTTCGACTGCGCCGACTGGAGCGCAGACAAGTCCGTCGACCTCGATGCGCGACTCGCTGGGCGCGCCCGGACTGACAGGGCAGCAGATGTTGGACAAGCAATTTCTGCGTGCTGCTGCTGAGGGTGGCATGGCCGATGTGAAGCTGGGAATGCTTGCGGTCCAGAAGGGTGGACCGGATGTGAAGGAACTGGCGCAGCGGATGGTGGACGACCACACGTCGATCAATCGGGACATGGCTAGTGTTGCGGACTCGGTGGGCGTGATGCTTCCGAAGAAGATCGGCAAGGACGAGCAAGCGGAATACGACAAGCTGAATGGTCTCTCGGGCAAGGATTTTGACGCGGAGTACCTGACCTACATGGCGAAGATGCACTACCAGGAATTGCACAACTTCCACATGGAGGCTTCGGTGGCGTCCGATCCCGAATTGCAGTCCGAGGTGGTGAAGGCGATGATGACGATGCATGAGCATCTGGGGATGATCGCGAAACTGGCCAAGGAGCAGGGAGTCACGCTGCCGCTGCGTCCCGCGCACCCGGCTCCGGGAGCTGTAGCAAAGCAGTAACGATTGTTTGATAGCGCTAGCAAAAAGAGGGCCTATAGGGTCCTCTTTTTGTGGGCTAACTCTGCCTTGTTGGTGAAAAGCCGGCCGTAACACTTCTGGGTGATTGTAATGCCACTTACTAGGTATACCCTCGGGTTGATCGTCAGGGACTCGCACGTCGGGGGTGGGACGAAAACCAGAACGAGGGAAACAAAAATGAAGAACATGAAGCAGCTTTTCAAAAACCTGATGACGGAAGATTCCGGTCAGGATCTGATTGAGTACGCACTGGTCGCAGCGCTGGTAGGTCTCGGCGCAGTCACTTCAATGAACGGCCTCGCCAACTCCATTGCGAACACCTTCAACGGCGTGGGCAACGCCCTTACCAGCGCCGTCGCCTGACCTCGATAAGCGTCTATGGAATTGTGTTCAACGAATGAATGGAGGCCCTAATCCCCAGAAAGGGGAGTTAGGACGCTACCTTTTTGTTGGGAAGCGCCGCGCGGCATAGAATGAAGGGAATGTTTCGCATCGTGCGCTGGCTGATGGTCGTTGTTCTGCTGGTGGCGCCTGCCCGGGCGATGCGCGGAGAGACCGTCGCCGGACTGCCGGCACCCGCTGGTTATGTAAGTGACTTCGCGGGTGTGCTGACGCCCGAGACGCGGCAGAGCCTGGAAGACCTGTGTACGCAGGTGGACCGCCAGGCACACGCGCAGATCGCGGTTGTAACCATCCACAAAATTGACAGCGATTCATCGGGTGCGACTCCTTCGATCGAGGAGTTCGCGACGGCGCTTGAAGATAAGTGGAAGGTCGGGAAGAAGGGGACGGATCGCGGTGTGCTGATGATCCTCGTGATGAGCCCGACCCACGGGCGCATCGAGGTTGGGTACGGGTTGGAAGGGATTCTGCCGGATGGGAAGGTGGGAGACATTGGCCGGGAGATGGCCCCATACGCGCAACGGGGCGACTACAACCAGGCGATTCCGCTGGGCGTGCGCGAGATTGCGCAGGATATAGCGACAGACGCGGGGGTGGACCTGGGTTTGGGTTCGAGTGGGGGGCAGACAGTACACCATACATACAGCCGGCAGCAGCCGCAGGCCCAGTTGAGCATGTTCCAGGTGTTGCTGTTCGGGGGCATCGGGCTGGTAATCATAGCGGTGCTGATCGGTACCGGACACATTGGGCTGCTCTTCTTCCTGCTGTTCAATCTGCTCGGCGGTGGTGGTCGCGGCGGTGGCGGGGGCTTTGGCGGAGGCGGTGACAGCGAAGGCGGCGGCGGAGGGTTTGGCGGGTTTGGCGGAGGAAGTTCCGGTGGGGGCGGCGCAAGCGGAGACTTCTGAGATGATAGGAAACAGGGATCATGGAACAGGAAAACCAGCAATGGCGTACATAGAACAGAAAGGTAAAAGATCATGAAGGCTTCGTGGGTTTTGCTGGGCGTGCTTGGGTTGATTGTGCTGGTGGCATTGTTTGCCGGCGGAAGCTATGTGAGCGCGAGGAATCAAATGGTTCAGAAGAGCGCGGATGTAGATGCGGCATTCTCGAACATCGATGTCGATCTGCAGCGGCGGGCGGATCTGATTCCGAACATCGTAGCGACGGTGAAGGGCTACGCGAAGGTGGAAGAGAGCATCCTGACGGCCATCGCGAATGCGCGCGCGGGTCTGATGACAGCGCAGACACCGAACGAGAGGCTGGCGGCGAACGATCGGCTGAACGTGGCGCTGCTGCCGTTGATGCGGATGCAGGAGAACTATCCGCAGTTGAAGAGCAACGACCAGTTCATGCGGCTGCAAGACGAGCTAGCTGGCACGGAGAACCGGATCGCGGTTTCGCGGCTTCGGTACAACGCTGCGATCAAGGACTACAACGTGTTCATCCAACAGTTTCCGAACAGCATCTGGGCGAACTTCGCCGGCTTCCATCCGAAGACGGAATACTATAAGGCCGACGATGCGTCGAAGACGGTGCCGAAGGTAGATTTCTCGAAATAAGAACAGAGGCTGGACGAGGAAAGGCCGCCGAAGGATTCGGCGGCCTTTCTGTTTGTGGAGGGATCGCCGGGAGCCGCGTAAGCGCCACGCCGCTCCCGGCAAGGTTAAGCGAAGGCGGCGACCGCGGAGGCCTCGTCGTCCTTGATGTCGAAGACGGTGTAAAGCTTGGTGATCTGCAGCAGGTCGTGGACCTTCTTGGTGAGGTTGAGCAGCTTGAGTTCGCCACCCGCATTCCTTACCGAGGTGAAGGCGCTGACCAGTTCGCCGATGCCGGAGCTGTCGATGTAGCTGATGTCTCCGAGGTTCAGCAGAATGTGTTTGGATCCCTTAGCGAGCACGTCATGGACGGCGTCGCGCAATGTAACACTGCCTTCCCCCAGGGTGATGCGTCCACTGAGGTCGAGGATCGTGACTCCGTCCACCTGGCGGGTTGCGACTTTCATGCTCATGCTTTTATCTCCTTTATTCCGAAGCCGGCGGTTGGGCCGGCGCTCGGTGTTTGATCAGGGTAAGTTCAGTGCCGGGATGTAACTGGCGAAAGTGTACCTCATCCATGAATGCTCTGATGAGGAAGATGCCCCGGCCGGAGCCACGGAGGATGTTTTCCGGGGCAAGCGGATCGGGGAGGTTGCTGGGGTCGAGGCCTGGGCCCTGGTCTGCGACACGGACGATGAGGGATTCGGTGTTGGCCTCGAACGACACGGTGATGTGCTTCGTGGGGTTGTAGGCGTTGCCGTGCAGGACAGCGTTGACAGCGGCCTCTCGCACCGCCATGGCGATGTTGGGGACGGTGTCTTCGTCGAAACCCGCGCGGGCGGCGAAGTCCTCCGCTGTCTGCTCCACCGTGTCTACGCTCTCGAGCGAGGAGCCTAACGTGAGCGAGACACGACTTGTGGTGGAATCAGGCAATCTGGTCCCTTCGGCCAGCACCGGCCGGCGAAGCGGACGGCTAGGGCAATGATGGCAGTTTGCTTGTGGATTTCTCGAATGTCAAGGTTGCGGCGCGGTTGCCCGGCCGGGCGGTTGTCGATGTGAGTGACAGCCATGCACAAATCTGTGGCAGCACGGCAGCGGCACCGGCTACTGGGGTAGGATGCGGATGAGGGGGTTTGCCCGCGCGAGCCGTCGGCGACCCATATTGTATGACCAGACAAGCCCACCAGTTGACCAGTGTCTCCGCGCTAATGGGCGTGGCTGTGGCCGATGCGAGCGGGAAGACGGTCGGGCATGTGCGCGAGTTCGCCGTGTGCCCCCCGGTGGATGCGAACCATGTGCAGGGCCTGGTGCTGAGGCCGCTGGGTGGCGGGCGCACGAAGCGGCTTTCGATGGCCTCGGTCACGGATCTGGAGATGACTTTGGCGGGAGGGCTGCGCATGCGCGGGGAAACCAGTCTCGCGCCGATGCCCAAGGAAGATTCGTATTTGCTGCTGGAGCGCGACCTGCTGGATCAGCAGATTATCGATGTGCACGGTCACAAAGTGGTGCGGGTGAACGACGTCGAGCTGGTTTGGGAGGCGGTTACAGACGCCGGTGCCGAGGCGACGGCGTGCGGAACCTTGAATCTCACGGAAGGGTGCTCGCTCTCGTTGCGCATCGCCGAGGTGGAAGTGGGGACGCGGGGCGCGGTGCGGCGGCTGCTGAAGGGGCTTCCTGCCGCAACCGTGGAACGGGTGTCGGGGAAGTTTCGCACGAGCGTGATTCCCTGGGACTTTGTCGATTTGATCGACCGCGATCCGGCACGCCGTGTGCGTCTGAAGATCGAGCAGGACAGGTTGGCGAAGATGCATCCGTCCGATCTTGCCGACATTCTGGAGGAGCTTGCGCCGGCGGAGCGGCAGGCGCTGTTTACGTCGCTTGATGAAGGGATCGCCGCGGAGGCGCTGGAAGAGGTCGAGCCGAGGTTGCAAAAGGCGCTGACGGAGTCGCTCGATTCGGAGCATGTCGCGGGCATCGTGGAGGAGATGGATCCCGCTGCGGCGGCTGACTTCCTGGCCGAGCTGCCGGACGAACGGTCGGAAGCGATTCTGGAGGAGATGGACCCGGAGGAACGCCAGGATGTCCAGGAGCTGCTGGAGTTTTCGGGGGACTCGGCCGCGGGCGAGATGACGAAGGATTACATCTCACTCAGCCAGGGCGCGCTCGTGAGCGAGGCAACGGCGGCGCTGCGTCACTTCGAGGGCGAGGGCGATGTCGAGACACTGACACACATCTTCCTGGTGGATGAGAAGGAGCAATTGCGCGGCCTCGTGCCGCTGGTGAAGCTGCTCCTGGCGTCCGAGGGCAGCGAGCTTGCGACCCTGGCGGACAGCCACATCGTGTGGTGCGACATCCATGCGAGCGGAAAGAAGGTGGCGGAGCTGTTCGACAAGTACAACCTGCGCGCGCTGCCGGTCGTGGACGATGAAAAAAAACTTACCGGCGTGATCTATGCGGAACAAGTGATTGCGCAGTTGCGCACGAAGCGTTGAGATGATCGGCGAAGACTCCTCCAGGGTGACTGCTACGGCGGGTGCGGCGAACTCGATCACGCACTCTGACACTTCCGTGAACGCTCGTCCGCTCAAGATCCTCTATGCCGCGGGGCTGTCGCAGAACGATTCTTCGCTCTACCGTCTTTGGGCGCTGGAACGGCTGGGGCATAAGATCGTGCCGCTGAATGCGTACGAGTACATGCCGCGCAATGCGCTGCTGGGCAAGGTTACGATGCGTCTGGCAGCGGGCCTTTCGGTCAATCGGCTAAATGGCGATTTGATCCGGATTGCGGAGCGGGAGAAGCCGGATGTGGTGTGGACTGACAAGCTATTGTTTATGCAGCCGAAGACGCTCGAAAAGCTGAGGGCGATGGGTATTGTCACCGTGAGCTACATGATCGACAACCCCTTTGGCACGCGGAGCGATCCGGGCTGGCGGCTCTACATGAAAGACATTCCGTTCTACGACCTGCACGTGGTGCAGCGGGACGCGAATATCGCGGACTATAAAGCACGGGGGGCGCGGGATGTGATCAAGATTCAGACAGCGTATGAGCCGGCGATTCACTTTCCACCGCCTGCGGGGTGGACGGATGCCAATCGCGACCGGGAAGTATCGTTCATCGGCACGCCCTATGACCAGCGCGGCGAATTCCTGACGCGGCTGTGGAAGGAGTTCGGTTTTCCGGTCACGGTGTCGGGCGGCCTGGTGTGGAAGCAGCATCTGTCCGAGGAGGCGAGCGCGGCGATGTATCGCGGAGATGGAGAACTGTTTCGGGACGCGTACCGCGAAGGGATATGGAAGTCGAAGATTAATCTGAGTTTTCTTACACACTCCAACAAGGACGAATTTGCGCATAAGAGCTTTGAGATTGCGGCCTGCGAGGGATTCCTGCTGGCGGAACGGTCGGATGGGCACGCGCAGCGGTTTGGCGAGGATGAGGAGGCGGTGTTCTTCTCGACCATCGAGGAGTGCGTGGAGAAGATACGGCGCTATCTTCCCGACGAGGCGGCTAGGAGTCGGATTGCAGCGGCGGGGCGGATACGGGCAGAGCGCAGCGGGTATCACAACGACAGGCAGGTCGGGCTGATCGTCCAGCGGGTGCGGGCCATCATTCCCGTGGTAAAGACGGCCGCAGGTTGATTCGCGATCTCGAACGGCAGCAGTCCGTCGGTGGGTTATGGTTGCAAGAGGGATTTCGGGGACAGGCGATGGAGAGGATCGAGCTGGGAACGACGGGAAGGACGACGACTCGCCTGGGCTTCGGGTGTTCCAGCCTGATGGGGGCGATGGGTCGTAAGGAATCGATCGCGATGTTGGAAGCCGCGTTCGACGCGGGCATCCGCCACTTTGATGTTGCGCCGATGTACGGGTTTGGACAGGCGGAGAGTTGCCTGGGGGAGTTCCTCAGCCGGCATCGAGCTGATGTCACGGTGACGACGAAATACGGCATTCCTCCGGCGAAAAATCAGGGACTGATAGGAGTGGCGCGCATGCTGGCGCGTCCGGTGGTGAAGGCTCTGCCTGGATTGAAGCGTGGGCTGTCGAATGTGGCGAGCAGAGCGACTCAGCCTGCGGAGAAGGCCAGCTTTACGGCGGCGCAGGCGAAGGAGTCGCTGGAGCGAAGCCTGACGGAGTTGCGGACGGATCACATCGACGTATGGCTGCTACACGAGGTGACGGCGGGTGATCTGCGCGATGACGGGCTGCTACGTCTGCTGGAGAATTCCGTAGCATCGGGAAAGATTGGGAGCTTTGGCGTGGGCAGCGAGCGGGAAAAGATTGGGCCGCTGCTGGCAGGGCGACCTGAGTATTGCCGGACGGTGCAATTTGAATGGTCGGTGATGGATGCTCCCGTAGATGCGATGAAAAGTTTCCGGATTCATCATCGCGCGCTGACGGAAAATTTCCGCGAGTTACATGTGGGGCTCGTTCAAGACAAGGCACGGTCGGCGCGGTGGTCGGAGCAAGTGGGCGCCGATCTGTGCGACGGTGAGGTGCTGGCCTCACTGATGTTGAAGGCCGCGCTGGTGGAGAATTCGCAAAGCATAATTTTGTTTTCGTCCAAGAGCGCGGAGCACATCCAGCACAACGCAGATGTGGCTGGAGACGTGACGTTGGAGGCTCCGGCACGCCGCCTCTACGCGCTGGTTCAGAGCGAGATTTCGATGCAGGATCAACCGAGAGTACGGGTGGCCGGATGAAGCTCTGGAGGCAATGGCGAGTCCGTCTATTCCTGTTCCTGGCGGTGCTGGGACCGGGCTTCATTACGGCCAATGTGGACAACGACTCGGGCGGCATCCTGACCTATTCGCAGGCGGGAGCGCAGTTCGGCTATACGCTGCTGTGGACGATCATTCCGATCACGCTGGCGTTGATCGTGGTGCAGGAAATGTGCGCACGCATGGGTGTGGTCACAGGCAAGGGTCTGAGCGACCTGATCCGCGAAGAGTTCGGCTTGCGCATGACCTTTGTGATGATGTTGCTGCTGGTGGTCGTGAACTACGGCAACGTGGTCGCGGAGTTCTCCGGAATCGCCGGCTCCATGCAACTCTTCCACATCAGTAAATACCTGAGCGTGCCCATCTGCGCGGCGATCGTGTGGGTGCTTGTGGTGAAGGGCGACTACAAGAGCGTGGAGAAGGTCTTTCTGGTGGCCAGCGTCTTTTACATCGCATACATTGTGGCCGGCGTTCTGAGCCAGCCGAACTGGCATGAGGCGATGCGGGCGACGGTGACGCTTCCACCACGCTCGGTGTGGAAGGACAAGAACTATATCTACCTGACGATCGGTGTGATCGGAACGACGATTGCGCCGTGGATGCAGTTCTATTTGCAGTCCTCGATTGTGGAGAAGGGGATCACGATACGGCAGTACAAGGCGTCGCGGCTGGACGTGATTGTGGGCTGCATCTTCACCGATCTGGTGGCGTGGTTCATCATCGTGGCTTGCGCGGCGACGCTCTACGTGCATGGGATGCGCGACATCGCGGTTCCGTCGGACGCGGCGGGAGCGATGAAGCCGCTGGCGGGGGACTTTGCGTTCATCCTGTTCGCGGCGGGGCTGTTCAATGCGTCGGTGTTTGCCGCGTCGATCCTGCCGCTCTCGACCGCGTATACGGTGTGCGAGGGGATGGGATTCGAGAGCGGGCTGGACAAGAGCTTTAAGGAAGCGCCGTTCTTCTACTGGTTCTATACGCTGTTGATCGCGCTGGGCGCGGGCGTCGTGCTGATTCCCAGCTTTCCGCTGGTGAAGGTGGTGATTCTGTCGCAGGTGCTGAACGGAGTGCTGCTGCCGGTGATCATGATCTTCATGCTGAAGCTGATCAACAAGCACGAGCTGATGGGGAAGCACACCAATTCGCGGTGGTTCAATTGGGTCGCGTGGGCGACTGCGGGTATTGTGATCGTCCTGTCTCTGGTGATGGTGTGGAACCAGGCGACCGGCGGGTAGAGCGCGTATTGGGCGCCAAGCGTTACAAGATTGGGCCGCGTCTAAAGAAGCTTGCCTTCGGAGAGCTCGCGGATCAGGCCGAAGTCCGCGGCGAGGAAGTCGTACGTTGGGAGCGCGCTCAGAGTGGACCAGCGGAGATCGTTGAAGATGCGGTTGTTGATCTCGCCGGTGAATTCTCTGACGGTAAAGAACTGAAGGTCGATGGCGCCGCCGTTGCGATACTTGTGGCGCACCTGCGCGACCCTGGGGCCGATGACGGCAGCGATGCCAAGCTCCTCATCCAGTTCGCGGGTGAGCGCCTGCTCGGCGGTCTCACCGGCCTCGATCTTGCCGCCCGGGAACTCCCACTTGAGGCTCATCGGCTGGTCCGCCCGGCGCTGACAGACGAGGACTTCGGTGCCATCGTTCGTGTCAGTGGCCTGGCGCAGAATGAGGGCCGCGACCACCAGCCGGAGAGGCTTGCCGTTTGCGTTGCCGTGTTCGTCCAGTCTGCGGATGCGCTCTTTCACTCGTCCCTTACCTCTGCCAATTGTGTGCCTTCAGGGCCGATAGAATTCCTCGGCACCTTTTACTTAGACGGCGGGTCGGCGGCTTTGGACTTGGACGTCAGGCTGACAAACTAGGGTCGCCTCGCGGAGGCGCTGGACACGCCCATCCCGGTGAGCTTGCTGCGGGCCTGGGCGGCTTCGGGGGAGTTCGGGAAGCGTTGGATTAGAGCCCGCAACTCTGTTATGCCGGAATCGCGGTCCTTGAGGGCGAACAGCGCCATGCCCTTGTGCAGGCGCGAGACCGGGACCTTGGGGTTAGCGGGAAACTGGTTGACGACATGGTCGTAGTTCTTAATCGCGGATGGGTACCGGCCGTCTGTGTAGTCGATCTGGCCCAGGTAGTAATACGCGTTGCCGGTGAGCGGGTCGTCGGGATAATTGCGAATGACCTCGCCAAACTCGGACGTGGCGAGCGCATACTTTGCAGCCATAAAGTCGCTGAGGGCCGTCTTGTATAGGTCGGCCACAGGTTGCGCAGCAGGGTCGGCGACCGTGGACGGGACGCCGGATGGAGGTCCCTGGTGCGCGGGGAAAGGAACGTAGGCCGATGGTTTGCCGCCAGCATTCGCACCCGGAGCAGGCTGCATGGGCGCCTGATTGCCGACGGAAGGAACGCTTGCCGGAATGCCGCCGGTGGAGCCTGGAGTCGAGCCGGCCGAGCCGAGATTTTGCAGGGCAGCATTGATCGACTGCTGCTGGCTCTGGACGGATTGAACGCTCTTCTCGAGGGAATTCAGGCGCGCCTTGACCTCGTCGAGCGAGTCGTTAACCGATTGCACCTGACCGGAGACCTGATCGATTTTTCCCCCTGAACCTTCCTGCTGGTTGTGCATCTGTTGCTGCAGTGCCCCGACGGCGAGTGACATCTTGTTGACCGAATCCGCGCTCTGCTGCACCAGGTCTCTTAGGACGCCCATGCGCTCGTCATTGGATTGCTGGAGCCGCGCGATCGAGTCCTGCAGTTCGCGGACCTGGGTCTGGAGCTGAACCATATCCTTGTTGACCGCGAAGGCGGGAGTCGCGGCGAGGGCGAGCGCAAGGAGAGCGCAGGCAAATGGGGTCTGCTTGGCGACGCGGTGTTCGATCATAGAATTCGTCCCTCTTATGGGGTTGGCCCGGGTGAAGAGCGGGTACCCGGCGAACGCCCCGATTGATAATCGGTCCGTTTTGTCCGGAGAGCCAAAGCCAAAGCCTTGGATTACCAACGCGGACCTAATCCGATGGTTAGCGACGCCGGCCCCGGGAGACCGGCGATCCGTTTAGCGATCGAGCGAGAACTGGGCGCGCCGGTTTTGCTGCCAGCAGGACTCGGTCTCCTCGGTGCAGAACTGCTTCTCCTTGCCGTAGCTGATGACGCGGATGCGTGCGGGCGCAACTCCCGCGTTGGCCAGTGCGGTCTTGGCGGAGTTGGCGCGATTTTCCCCCAAAGCCAGGTTGTATTCCGCGGAGCCTCGGTCGTCGCAGTAGCCTCCGATGACGATGCGGATGTCGGGGTGGGCGACCAGGTAGGCTGCGGCTTTGACCGCGGAGGTCTGCCCGTCGGGCCGAAGGGCGTAGCTATCGTAGTCAAAGTAGACATCTGCAACGTTCTTGTGAAAGACGGCTTCCGACCCCATGTCGGCGGTCCCCGTGTTCCCGGTTTCGACGGGAGCGGTGGGTGCTGTCGGCACGCGGACGGTCACGCGGACGTTGGCTTCGGCGGTGCCTCCATCGCCTTTGGCTACCAGGTGGAAATTAGTGGAGTTGGACGGCGACACGGTCTGAGTACCGTTGACGTTGACTGGACCTACGCCGTCGATGGACACCGAAGTGGCGTCGGTGGTGCGCCAGTTGAGTACGACCGACTGGCCGAGATCGATGGCGACCGGGTCGGCTGTGAGGTTCGCGGTGGGCGCCGGGGTCGCGCTCGTCGGCCCCAGGCTCGCAGGATTGACGGAGCTCGACTTCTTATGGCACCCGGTGATGGCGGCGAGGCCTACGGCCATTAGAAGGGCGGCGCGAACCGACCGGGTGAGAAATGCTTGCGGTTGAAAACTTCGTGTTGCGATCATCGCTTGCTCCTACGTTGCCAATGCTGTGTCCATGGTATTACCGAAATCCAAGATTATCGAGAGAGGGGTTCCGCGCGAGGTATCAATGTTGCGGATTCGGGATGCTTATTTCCAGCTCCAGTTCGGCATATCGGCACCGGGACCGGTGAGTGGATGCCTCTGTGTGCCGTCGGCGAGCATGCTCCAGATTCTCATGTGTTCGGCTCGGCCGTCGGAAGAGTTCGCGTATACGATATGTCTGCCGTCAGGAGACCAGGACGGGAAGTCGCATCGTCCTCCGTCGTGGGTGAGTTGGATCCACTTCTTGGTGGCGACCTCCATGACGTAGATATCTTGACCGCCGGGGGCGCCGGGCCCGTATTTGCGGTCCCACGCGAAGGCGATGACCTGCCCGTTGGGCGACCAGGAGGGCGAGGTAGCGTATCCGCCGTCGGTCATGGGCTGGACGCCGGAGCCGTCGGTGTTCATGGTGTAAAGCTGGGGCAGTCCGGTGCGGCCACTGATCCAGGCGATCTGGGCGCCTGTACGCGGATTGTAGGCAGGCGAAACGTCGGGTCCGCGGAAGCTGGTGACACGCCGGGCGAGATTGCCGCTGGCATCGGCGATCCATATTTCGGGATCTCCGGTACGCGATGAGGAGTACGCGATCTCGCGTCCATTGGGCGCCCAGGCGGGTGACACATTCGTGCCGCCGACTTCGGGAAAGCTGATCATGCGGCCGAGCACGAGCGAGTACACGCGAATCTGGAAACCGTTGCGGCCGAGCGAGGAGAAAGCGAGCCGGGTGTTATCGGGCGAGACTCGGGGCGAGATTGAGATGGTGTCGAGATGGGTGACCTGGTGCTGGTTCGCGCCATCGTAGTCCATCGCCCAGATCTCTTTGTTCCCGCTGAGCAGCTTGATGTAGTAGATCTTGGTCTCGGCGATTCCGGGTGTTCCGCCGCCGAGTCGAAGGATGATCTCATCGGCGAAACGGTGTGCGATCTGGCGCGCCGAGTCCTCTGTGGGCTCTTCGCTGTACTGCTTGGCGAGAACTTGCGGGTACTGGAGATTCTTGGCGTCAAACAGGAAGCCGTTGCCGACCAGTCTGCCGCCAACCACTCCAATTGAACCGAAGGTGACAAAGGCGGCGCTGGCGGGCGCATTCGAGTAGTTCGCAAGCTGAACCTCCGAGGGCGCTCCGGGCGTGCCTGGCGGCATCATGCTTTTTGAGACGATGTCGAAGATGCCGGCGGCAGTCAGGTCCGCGGAAAGTGTGGTGTCAAACGTCTGCTTGAATGGGGCGGTTTCGGGAGCGCCGGAGAGCGGCTTGAAGTCGGCGACGGCGATGCGGATGGAACTCGCGCCGGTATTCGTTCCGGTGAAGATATTGTCCTGACCTGGAGCGGACGGGACGAACAGGCCCAGCGTCGCGAGCAGCAGAACGGTGATGGTGGATCTAGAGGAACGAAGCGACTGACGGGATTTGGGGGTCCTGCTGACCATGCTCTCTATGGTAGACGTTTGCGATGAATTTGGGTTGTTGTGGCGATTAAGGGTGAGGGGGAGGATCAAAGTAGTACGTGACATTGACGAAGTTTCCCTGGTATCCATCGGGCAGGGGGCCGAAGGTATCGATGTGCCGGACGGCGCTCAACGCGGTCCGGTCGAGGGTCGCGTCGCCGCTGGCCTGGGCGATGCGGATGTTGGTGGGTGTGCCGTCCCGCTGCACCTGGAAAGCGATGTAGGCGCGGTGTCCGGCGGCCTGCGGGTCGAGCATTCCGGTGAACCATTGCTGCGCGACCTTCTGCGTGATCTGCTCACGGTAGTAGGCGAATCGGGCTCCGAAGCCGGCGTCGGGGATGCTGACGCTTACGGTTCCGGCGCGGGTCTCGGTGCTGCTCATCGCAATGCGGACGCCGGTCGCCTCGCCGGTCTGCGCTTTGTTGGGGTCAGCCTTGATGGGTTGCGGATGCAGCGGCGGAGGAGGCGCGGTCTTGTCGGCGATCTTCGCCGGTTTGGTGGGCTTGAGCGGGATCGGGATCGCCTCGGGCTTCGGCACTTCGACGGTATGCGGCGCGGGCGCGATTGGCGCGGGACTCGGAGATTCGGTGGCGAGGACGTTGTCCTGGTTCGTGGGCTGCTTTGGCGGCAGCGGAATGGCGTTGACCATCGTCGCCCGAATGGCTCCGGAAGTGGCGCTGGCGCTGCCCCAGTTCTGTCCCGAGTGTGAGATCCAGGCCCAGCCAAGTAGAAGCGCGGCGGCGGCGGCGTGGAGCACGATTGAGCCAGTGAATCCGCCGCCAAGCTGGTCGTTGCTGCCGGCGATGCTGGAGCCGCGAGTTGTGGTCTGCGTTGCCATGGTTGCGAGCGTTTATACGGACCGGTCGATCGTCGCGAGCTATTTTGCGGCGTTCTGGGATTCGACCGGCTGGGTCACGATGCTGATGTTGGTGATGCCTGCGCGTTTGACGGCGTCCATCACCGAGGCAAATGCGCCGAAGGGAACTTTTTCATCCGCGCGCAGATAGATGGTGCGTTTGGCGGGATCGCCCTTGCCGGTGTTCCTCAGACTGGTGGTGAGGTCGGTGAGGTTGATCGGCCTGTCCGCTCCGCCGGCCTGGAGGAAGACGTTCTGGTTCTTGTCGATGGTCACGACGGTGCGCTGCTCGGTGAGTTGCGCGACCGAACGGGTGTGCGGGACTGCGACATTAATTCCAGACTGGAGCACCGGCGCGGTCAGCATGAAGATCAGCAGAAGGACCAGCACGACGTCGACCAGCGGCGTGATGTTGATCTCGGCCAGCGCAGTCTGGGTGCGGATCTGACCGCCGCTTCGGGTGGAGAAGGCCATGGCTAGAAGGTCCTCCTGCGGGGCTGCGCGGATACCTCTTCGGGCGGCGGCGGCGCGAGCATTGCGGCGTTCTCGATTGCGTTGAGGAGTTCGCGTCCGAAGTCGTCCATGCGCGCGGCGAACTCGCGAAGCTGCGCGGTGAGCTGGTTGTAGCCGACGACCGCGGGGATAGCGACCACGAGGCCGGCGGCCGTGGTGATGAGGGCTTCGGAGATTCCCGGGGCGACGGCGCGCAGGGTTGCGGCTCCGGCGGTTCCGAGGCCGTGGAAGGCGTCGATGATTCCCATGACCGTCCCAAGCAGGCCGATGAAGGGAGAGATGGCGGCGATGGTGGCGAGCCATGTCATGCGCTGCTCCATCGCGGTGAGGGCTTCGGAGGACGCGGTTTGCGCGGCCCGCTCGAGGGCGGCGGGGTTGCGCGGCATTCCGCGGCCTCCGCTCTGGCGCTGGTATTCGTCGTTGATCTCGGTGAAGACGGTGACCAGCGGGCTAGGCTGAAACTGTTCGGCGACGGCCGCGATCTCGGACAGCCTGCCGGACTTGCGGAAGACGCGCAGAAAGCCCTGGCTCTCTTTTCGTGCGCGAGTGAACGCGCGCCATTTTGAGAACATGATGGCCCAGGAGAAGATGCTCGCGGCGAGCAGCACGATCAGGACGGCGAAGGCGACCGGGCCCGAGTTGCGGACCATTTCGACGAGCGCGCTGCCGGGCGAACCTACAGGCACGGAGGGTGCGGAGGCGTCATCCTGAAAGAAATACATGGCAAGGGCGATCGGGGAGGCAAGGCTATGCAAAATCATTACCCACTATTGTAAGGCGTTGCGGACGTGTGAGCGGGTGAGGGAACCGAGGCTGGTTCTGGCGGTGAGACCGCGTTGCAGGTTGTCAGTTGCAGGTTGCGGGTTGGCGGTTGCGTGGATCGCGGCTAAGGTGAGGGGTTGGAGTGGGAGAACGGGGTGGACGTTTGTCGTTCTACGTTGTCCGTTGTTCGTTGTCCGTTGCGAGGAGCTTTGTGG
>OCZT010002396.1_pt1 | contig 19369 bp, 16 predicted proteins | sample 1539031 | NCBI WGS metagenome assembly OCZT01 (sample SAMEA3539308, study PRJEB22396) | soil metagenome | biome: tundra; feature: field; material: soil | place: USA | collected 2010-05 | depth 0.15 m | reverse complement strand
GCAAGATGGTCCGCAGAATTGCTCCGGTACATGACCGCCTGGAACGGATCGCAACTCCGGATGGGGACCATGTGACGCTCGTGCGGATGGGCACGATCGCCAAGGGCGTGCCGCACCTGTTCATTCTGCACGGGCTCGAAGGAAAGATCAGCGCGAAGTACGCACACGGACTGCTCGAACAGGCGCGACGGATCGGATGGAGCGGCGACATGCTCATGTTTCGCTCCTGCGACGGCGAAGTGAACACAGTCCGGCGCTTCTATCACTCCGGTGAGACGTCGGACCTCGATCTCGTAGTGCGCCGGCTGATCGTGGAACATCCCGAGGTACATCTCGTGATGTGCGGAGTATCGCTTGGCGGCAACGTGCTGTTGAAATGGCTCGGCGAGCACGGCGCCGGTGTGCCGGCACAGGTCAGACGCGCCGCGGCCGTGAGCGTCCCGTATGACCTCGAGGCCGGTGCGCGCTTGATGGAGAATGGCTTTGCTCGCGTCTACGTGCGCCACTTTCTCTCCACTCTCGTCGCGAAGACCACCAAGAAACTGGAGTTGTACCCGGATCTCTGCGATGTCGGGAAGCTGCGCGCGGCACGCACATTCTTCGAATTCGACGACATCCTGACGGGCCCGGTGCACGGCTTCACTGGCGCGCACGATTACTATCACCGGTCGAGTTCCATCCATTTCATTCGCGATGTTCGCGTTCCGACGCTCCTGTTGAACGCCCGCAACGACCCGTTCCTCCCACTTTCCGTTCTCGAGACGGTTCGAAGCACGGCGGAGGAGAACCCACAACTCTTCGTCGAATTTCCGGCCACCGGCGGACATGTCGGCTGGGTGAGTGGCCAGCCATGGTCACCGCGATATTTCATGGAAGAGCGAGTCGTCGAGTGGCTGTCGGCTGGTAAGTAGCCTTCCAACAATGGGTTGATAGCGAAGGCTGCTGTTGCCTTCGCAGTCGTTCAGCGGTCCGATTGCTTCGCCGACTTTGCCAGCTCTGCCGTGTGTCGAATCAAACATCCCTGGGTTGCCTCGCTGAAACGGAGCGGCATTGTTGTGATTTAAATATGTGTAGTTAGTATGTTAATTAATGACATACCATCAAATGGCCGTCGCCACCCGTTCGGATCGTACATGGCTGAACAACGCCCGCCGGATCCTCGCAAGACGATTGCACCGCACGCCGAGCGGCGCTCGATGGTGGGGAATGGTGAGAATGCTCAGCCACGAACTCGGCCTGCCATTGAAATCGGCGGCTCGAGTAGCCGATCTGGTGCTGCACGGATCGGCGGCGCCCCACCGTATCCGCATAGCCGCGAGCTCAGACGGGGCAATCGCGCTTCGCATTGACCTTGAACGGTTTCATTCCACCGCGAACGCGGCGCTTTCCGCTGCATTCACTTTCGGTGAGTCGCGAGCGCCGGGGCGGCCGCCCAGGCCGCGACGCCGCAGGCCATTGATGGACCTGACGCCTGGCGTCAGGGAGATCCGCGTTGAGAGTGCCCCGGACAAGCTCGAGCGACTGAGTCGGCAACTGCGTGAGTGGAACGCCTATCCGCGAGGCATCCAGCCGGGGCTTCCGTTCATCATGGACGCCGCCACGTTGCGCGCCGTGACCCGCCTTCCGCTTTCCACGAGCAGGGGGGACGTCGACGTTCGGCTCGTAGAAATACGAGATGCAAACGGTCGGCGGGGCGCATAGCTTAGGGTTCGCGCGCTCTCTTACAGGAGGATTGCACCGATGCGTCGTTCACGAGCCCTTGTTCTCGCCACGATGTTCCTGACCGCGTGCACCCTCGAGCGCTGGCAGCAGGACAGGGCCGCACCTCTCGACGATCATATGATGCTCATGAGCGCCGCGGACATGCGCGCGCCGGCGGCTTCGCTCGTAACGGCTTCCGGGAATCCGCAGGGAACCCCCGGCCTGCCGCCGAGCAACAACAGCGCCGCGGCTCGCTTAGCGGCGAGTCCTCGTCACGCTGAGTGGGTGAAGATCGCGTGGCAGCCCGGCTCGAAGGATTCGATCATGGCCTGGATCGTGTACCCGAAGACGAGCGGCAAGGCGCCCGTCGTGGTCGTTGTGCACGAGATCTTCGGGTTGTCGACCTGGGTTCGCGGCGTGGCGGACCAGGTCGCCGCTGAGGGTTTCATCGCGATCGCTCCGGACTTCCTGTCGAGGGCACGAGGCGGCCCGTCGACCGTCGAGCTGAGTGGTGATTCGGCGAGGAAGCTCATCGTTGGCTACAGCGTCACAGACCAAACGGCAGTGATCGATGCCGCGGCGAACTACGCGATGATGCTTCCAGCCGCCCAGCAGAAATACGCGGTGATCGGTTACTGCTGGGGCGGCACCGCCACGTGGAGTCACGCGATCAATGGCGGCGTGATGGGGTTCTCGGGCGGTGTCGCGTTTTACGGCACGCCGTATATCGCGGGTGGCGGACGGGCGACGGCGGGCACGCCGGCGGTGCCGGCCACGATCGTTGCCGATTCTCTCGCAAAGATCACCAAGCCGGTGGTACTGCTTAGCGGATCCAAGGATGCCCGGATCGGCGCGCTCATGCCCGCGATCGATTCCAGTATGAAGGCGATGCACAAGGAATACGACTCACAGAACTATCCTGGCGCCATTCACGGCTTCCTTCGGGCGCAGGACGATCCGAAACCGGCGGCGGCGGATGCGGCCGCGGACGCCGTGAATCGCGCCGAGGAAGCCGCAAACCTCACGGCCACAAAGGACGCCTGGCCGCGGACGGTCGCCTTCCTCAAGAGGACGCTTGGGGTGAAATAGCTCCCGGCGGAAGAGTTCGAGTGGCCGGCGCGCGTGAATCGTCAGGAAGTCGCGGACCGGCGATACTCAGCCGGAGGCTTCGTTGCCGCGGGAGAAGACGCTGACCGACAGCCACTCGGGCCAGTTGCCGCTCATCTCGAAGAAGTCGTCGAAGTACACGAGGCCGTTCTGCTCGAACGCCTGCACCAGCGAGGCAAACCCTTCTTCGTCGAAGATCGGGCCGATCGCCACGAGGCCTTGTTCGACGCGAAACTCCTCGTCAGTGAGTGTCAGAGTGAGGTCGATCTGTGCGCGCGCAATTCCCGCGCGCTCGAAGGCGGCCTTCGTCACCACGAGGGTGGGGGCGCCGGAAGAGAGTGGCAGTGGCATGCGAGAAGGCTAGCTTTCGGGCGATGAACGGAGCAACCGGGCTTCTTGAGTTCGACGTCATCGTGGTCGGCGGCGGACACGCGGGCGCGGAAGCCGTGGTAGCCGCGGCGCGTGTCCTTGGCGCGGACGCGCGCGTCGCGCTGGTGACCAGCTCGCTCGATACGATCGGGCAGATGTCGTGCAATCCCGCGATCGGCGGCGTCGCGAAGGGCACGGTCGTTCGCGAGATAGACGCGCTCGGCGGCGTCATGGGACGCGCGACCGACATGGCGTCGATCCAGTTCCGGATGCTGAACCGGGGCAAGGGTCCGGCGGTGTGGGCACCTCGCGCGCAATGCGACCGCGCTCTGTACCGCAAAGCGGTTCGGCACCTCGTCGCATCTCAGCCCGGCGTTTTGTTGGTCGAGGGCACCGTGCGACGGCTCCTGTTCGAACACGATGAGACGGCGTGGGGCGGTGTGACCGGAGTGGAAACGATCGCCGGCGTCCAACTTCGTGCGCGCTCGGTGGTGATCACGACGGGCACGTTCCTGCGCGGCCGAATTCATATCGGCACGGACACGCAGTTGAGCGGCGGGCGCGCCGGCGAGGAAGCCACCACGCACCTCGCGGAACAGATCGCAGGACTCGGCATCGCCACCGCTCGTTTCAAGACCGGAACGCCGCCGCGCATCGAGGGGAATTCGATCGACCGGTCGGTACTCGATCGCCAGGATTCCGAGATCGGCGACTTCGACTACACATGGTCGGCATTTTGGGACGCGCGACGGACGTTCGCGCGACTGGAGCAGGCGCCGTGCTGGATCGCGTTCGCCGGCGCACCGACCAAGGAACTCGTCGCGGCGCATCTCGGCGAGTCTGCGATGTACGGTGGCGCAATCGGCTCGCGCGGGCCTCGTTACTGCCCCTCCATCGAGGATAAGGTCCTGCGTTTTCCGGACGCCGAACGGCACCAGCTTTTCCTGGAGCCGGAGGGACTCGGCACGAGCGAGATGTACGTCAACGGCCTTTCGACATCGCTTCCCGCCCCCATACAGCTTCGAATGTTGCGTTCGGTCCCTGGACTTGAGCGCGTGGAGATGACACGGCCCGGCTACGCTATCGAATACGATTACTATCCGCCCACGCAGCTTTTTCCGTGGCTCGAGGTGCGGGCGATCGCCGGATTGTTCTTCGCCGGCCAGATCAACGGCACCACCGGCTACGAGGAGGCGGCCGCGCAAGGCGTCGTGGCAGGACTGAACGCCGCGTTGCGGGCGAGCAATCGCGACCCGCTGACGTTCGGCCGCGAGACCTCGTACATCGGCGTTCTTTGCGACGATCTCGTGATGCGTGGCGTCGACGAACCATACCGCCTGTTCACGTCTCGATCGGAGTTTCGCCTCACGCTGCGGCAGGATAATGCGCTGCGGCGACTCTCGGGAATCGGCCTTTCGCTCGGCCTCTACGACGAGAACGAGCGGCAGGTCATCGCGCGCCGAGCAGGCGACGAAACGCGGGTGATGCAGCTCGCCCACGAGACGCAGGCTCGCAGCGCCCAGGTGGATGCGCAACTCGTGGCCGCCGGCACGGCGCCACTCGTGCATTGCGTGCGCGTAGCGGAACTCACCAAGCGCCAGGGTGCTTCGCTCGGCGCATTGTTAGCGGCGACCGGCGTCCTCGAAGATCTCTCGCGCGACGCGCTCGTCACCGTGGAGCTCGAGCTCAAGTACGCGGGTTACTTCGCGAAAGAACGCTTCGCCGCGGACCGGCTGCGGCGCATGGGAGAGTATCCACTGCCGCACGATGCACCGTACGAACGCATGCTCACCCTGTCCGTTGAGTCCAGGCAAAAACTCGCAGTGCGCAGGCCGCTGTCACTCGCGCAGGCGGCGAGCGTGCCCGGTGTAAGTCCGGCCGACCTGCAGAACCTCATACTGGAGATCGAACGATCGCGCTCCTGATCGCGATCGCCCTGGCGATCCTCGGATTCCTCCCGATCGCCAATTGGCTTCCCGGTGGCGAGGTTGACGACGCGTACGCGCACCGTCTCGTCGAATGGGGATACGGGACGACGATTTGCCTCGGCATCGCCATCGTCGCGGCGATATTGTGGGGCCGCGCCTTGCAGCGCACGGCGGGCTTGCAGGACGGCTTGGCAACAGGTCGTGACCGATCGAGTCGATTCACGCTCTTCGAGCGTCTCGTTCCGTTCGGCGCGTTCGCGCTCTATGCGATCATCGCCCGGCTGGTGTTTGCCGGAAGGCCTTTGTTGATCGACGAAGTGGTGCAGCTGTTACAGGCGCGAATCTTCACCTCCGGCCACCTCTGGTTGCCCGTCGCTGCACACCGCGAGTTCTTCTCGATTCTCCATCTCGTCGACACGGGCGAGAAGCTGTACTCGCAGTTTCCGCCCGGCGGACCGGCGATGTTGGCGCTTGGCGAGCTCGCGCACGCGCCGTGGCTCGTGGGCCCGGTCTGCGGGGCAATTTGCGTTGCGCTGTTCGCGCGATTGCTGGAATGGACGGATCCCGGCGCATCGCCTGCGTTTCGTTTCGGAACAACGCTCCTGTTCGCTGTCGCGCCGTTCGGCGCATTCATGTTCGGGTCGCACATGAATCACGTCACGACGCTGATGTGGCTCCTGGTCGCGACCCTCGGCCTCGCGCGAGTGGTGAGTAGTGACGGGCCGCGGACACGATGGGCTTTCGTGAACGGCTTCGGACTCGGCGCCGCTGCCACGATTCGACCGCTCGACGCGCTCGCGTTCGCAGTGCCGGCCGCGGCGTGGCTGCTCCTACTCGCGTGGCGCGACAAGCGGCGGTGGATTGACGTCGTCGCGTCGGGAATCGGCGTCGCCATTCCGTTCGGAGCGATGATGTGGGTGAACGCGCGGACGACGGGTTCACCATTCCTATTCGGCTACGAGGTGCTCTGGGGAAAGGCACACGGTCTTGGGTTTCACACGGCTCCGTGGGGCGCGGCACACACTCCGTCACGCGGCATCGAGCTGATATCGCTGTACGTCACGCGACTGCAGACCTATCTCTTCGAAACACCGTTTCCCTCCATGCTGCCGGTGATCGCTTCGCTCGCGCTTACCAGGCGACTGTCCGCGCTCGATCGTTATCTGCTGGCGAGCGCGGCGCTGCTCGGTGCGCTCTACTTCGCGTACTGGCATGACGGATTCTTTCTCGGACCGCGTTTCGTATTCCCGTGGTTGCCCGTGCTCGTTCTGTTCGCGGCGCGACTGCCTCGTCTCGTGAGGGAACGATTTGGCCGCGGCCGCGTGTGGGTTGGCACGAATGCCGCACTTGCAACCGGTGCCGTAATGGCGGTGGGTTTTTCGCTGCCGGAACGTGTGATGTTGTACGAAGGCGCGCTCACGTCGATGCGCGCGGATTACACCACGGAGTCGGCGAATGCTGGAGTGGGGAATGCGCTCGTGTTCGTGCGGGAGAGCTGGGGCGCGCAACTCACGGTGCGCATGTGGGAGCGCGGAATCTCGCGAAGCGCAGCAGCGGCGCTCTATCACGGCGTAGACGCGTGCCTGCTCGATAGGGCACTGCGAGACGCCGAGGCACGTGATGTACGTGGCGCGGCTGCGGAAGCGCAGCTTCAGCCGCTGCTCGCCGACTCGTCGCGCGTGATTGCCAGCACGCTATCGGTGGATGTGACGGAGAAACTGCTCGAGGGAACACCGTACAACCGGACTTGCCTGGCGCGCATCGATGAGGACCGGGTCGGGTACACGCACCTCGCTCCACTGCTGCTCGAGCGTGGTAGCGGAAACGTCTATGCGCGCGACTTGCACGCGCACGATTCACTCATGACGGCGGCGTATCCCACACGAGCGGTGTACCTGCTGCGCAGGCGAGGTGCGATGCCGGATTCGGCATTTGAGTGGTTGCCGTTGAAGCGTGATTCGCTCGTCGCCGCCTGGCGGAATGGCGCGCCATAAGAACGTTGTTTCCTGATATTTAGTAGCATATTGATACTATTAATGCGAGCAAGATCGAGGTGGGTGATGTGGTCCGAGCTTACCTTCTCGAACGAGTGTACATCATAGCGACACCAATTCCTCGCAAAGGCAGTGAATTGTTCCACGTGAAACACTTTGCCTTGCCGATGGAACGACCGCCGGTCTATGTTCAGTGGTCGACTCCCATTTTTGCCTCAGCATAGGATTCCGTGGCCAGGATCATTGCGATTGCAAACCAAAAAGGTGGTGTAGGTAAGACCACGACCGCAGTTAACCTCGCTGCGAGTCTTGCCGCTGCGGAACGACGTGTTCTTCTTGTCGACGGAGACCCCCAGGGTAACGCCACAAGCGGAGTGGGACTGCAGAAAGAGTCGCTCGGGGTGACTGTCTACGATGTACTCCTGGATCCCAGAACGATAACCGAGGCCATCGTACGAGAGGTCCAGTTCAAGCATCTGGATGTACTCCCATCAACACCAGATCTTGCCGGTGCGGAAGTTGAACTCGTACACCGAGAAGGTCGCGAGCTCTCCATGAGCCGAGCATTTGAGCTGGTCCGCGACTCGTACGAGTTCATTCTCATCGATTGCCCGCCGTCGCTTGGTTTGATCACCGTGAACATGCTGGTGGCAGCCGGCAACGTGCTCATTCCTCTGCAGTGCGAGTACTACGCGCTCGAGGGTTTGTCACAGCTACTCAACACCGTTCACCTTGTGCAGCAAGGACTGAATCCGTCGCTCGGAATTGACGGCGTTCTCCTGACGATGTATGACGCGCGTCTGAATCTTTCACGCCAAGTCGCAGCCGATGCACGCGAGTACTTTGGCGCGAAGGTTTTTCAGAGTGTCGTTCCCAGAAACGTCCGTCTGGCTGAAGCTCCGAGTTTTGGAAAACCGATCATCCTGTACGATGTCGCATCGGTGGGGGCGAAGGCCTACATGGCCGTCGCACGTGAGTTGATCGAACGGGGCTTATCACAAACACGCGTAAAGACACAACACAATCAGTAACTCATTGTTAAACAAAATGTTGCGTTATAATTTTACAATATATTATGTCAACCGATAAGCCGCGGCGATTGGGTAGAGGGCTGGAAGCGTTACTGGCTGGCCGGCCGACAGCCGGTGATCGAGGAGATGGTCGCGAAAAGGCTCCGCAGAGTGCGTTCCGCTCTATTCCGATCGCCCAGATTCGACCGAATCCGCATCAGCCTCGAAAGGAGTTCAGCACCACGGAGCTTGGCGATCTCGAGTCGAGCATTCGTGTGAACGGTCTACTGCAGCCGATTACCGTGCGTGCAGATTCAACCGGTGCGGAGTTCTTCCTCATCGCCGGCGAGCGTCGATTTCGCGCGGTGCAGAACCTGGGATGGCGTGAAATCCCCGCGATTGTGCGTGAACTGACGGAAATCGACGACAAGATGCTGCTCACCCTCGCGCTCGTCGAGAACCTACAGCGCACCGACCTCAATCCGATCGAAGAAGGTGAAGGCTATCAGCAGCTCATCGCACAATTTTCACTCTCACAACAGGAAGTCGCGAAGGCCGTCGGCAAGGATCGCTCGACAATCGCCAACACACTTCGCCTTCTTGCGTTGCCGTTGCCGGTGCGCCGCCAGGTGCGCGAAGGTGAGCTCACTATCGGGCATGCGCGTGCGCTGCTCTCGCTCGGCGATGATCAACGCATCATCGAGCTCGCGAAGATCATCGTCGCCGAGGGGCTGAACGTTCGCGAAGTCGAGCGTCGAGTGCGTGAAGCCGGGACGCGGCGTGCCGCAACACGAAGCAGGACATCGCGCATCGAGCTCAAGAGGCCGCCGGAAGTCGCGCGAATGGAAGAGGAACTGCGCCGGCGCCTGCAAACAGACGCCAAGGTTCATCTCACCTCCAAGAACTCCGGCGAGTTGCGCATTCCATTCTATTCGGCGGATGATCTCGAACGGTTACTCGATCTCGTGCTCGGCAGCTCCATGGAAACACTGTGACCGCCAAGACTCCATCGGCCTGGCAATTCGAGGATTTGCACTAATCAACAGACCGACCATTGTATAAACAAATGTTTACAATCGCAACATAATAGTCAATTGAAAAACAGGTTAACAATCATATATCGTGCCGTATGTCTCAGCTCAATGTTTGTTATAAACATTGGAGTGGGAAGTTTTTCGGCCTGTTCCAGCCCCCCACGTTCCACCTCCGGTTCCAAAAAGCCGTTCAAGGTAGCGCTCCTGACACCAGGTCCGATCTCGGATCAGTCCTGGAACGGAAGCGCCTACGCGGGCCTCATGCGCATCCAGGATAGCATCGCCGGCGCGAAGGTCAGCCACATTCAGACGAAAACTCCCGCAGAATTCGAGGAGAACTTTCGGCAGTATGGTGCGGCCGGATATTCGCTGGTGATTGGGCACGGCTTCGAATTTCAGGATGCCGCCGCGCGAGTCGGTCCTGAGTATCCAGGAACGATCTTCATCACGACGGGAGGAAACACGATCGGCGCGAATGTCGCGGCAATGAGTTTTTCATTTTCCCAACCGTCGTATCTCGCCGGAATCGTCGCTGGGTCGATGACCAAGTCCAACGTGCTCGGCTGTATCGGCGGAACCGAGCTTCCCCCAGTGAAGGCTGCGTTCGCCGCGTTCGCCGCGGGCGCCAAGAGTGTGAATCCGAAGGCGACCGTACTCGTGTCGTACATCGGCAACTGGGAGGATGCGAGTGCAGGCAAGGAGCAGGCGCTCGCACAACTTGGCCGCGGGGCCGACGTGATATTTCAGGATGCCGACGCCGCTGGGTTGGGGGCGTTTCAGGCGGTGCGAGAGACACGACACGCGTATATCATCGGCTCGAATGCGGATCAAAACGCGGTCGCTCCGGAAGTCACGCTGGGCAGCGTGGTCATCGACCTGCCGCATGCGTTCATGCTCGTCGCGCGTGAGGTACACAGCGGGCGATTCAAGCCAAGAGTCGTGCAGATGGACATGACGCTCGACGTCGTCCGCTGGACCGTGAACCCGGCGCTCGCGTCGAAGATCCCCAGCGACGCCGTGCACGCCGTGGATTCGGTACGCGCGTTGATGCTGGCCGGGAGGTTCGTACCGCCCACCGGAGCGAACTCGAAATGAGCGGCGTCCCGCTCCACACCATCGCGGCACATCTCGACGCCCTGCTTCGCGTGCGCGAGACTCCGGATTATCCACAGGCGTTGAACGGTCTTCAGGTGGAGCACCGCGGCCCGGTGACGAAAATCGCCGCGTCCGTTGATGCTTCCGCGAGGACGATTCGCGGCGCAGTGGCGGCTGGCGCGAACCTCGTCCTTGTGCACCACGGGTTGTTCTGGGGCGGACTTCAGCCGATTACGGGGCCGTACTATTCCCGTCTCCGGCTCTTGCTCGATCACGATGTGGCGTTGTACTCCGCCCATCTTCCGCTCGACACCCACCCGACCTTCGGCAACTCGCTCTTGCTCTCTCGGGAACTTGGGCTGCAAGCCGGCGCCGGGTTCGCGCGCCACCAGTCGATCGACTGCGGAGTGCGGGGTACCAGCGACACCGCCACGGCCGATCTCGTGTCGCAGTTGACTGTGTTCGCCAGGTCGCACGGAGGCTCTGTGGTCGCGAGCGCGATCACGCCTGGCCGACGCACGCGGCACTGGGCGATCTGCTCCGGCGCCGGCGTCAACGCAGACACGCTTCGCGAGGCGCACGAGCTAGGCGTCGACACGCTGATCTCGGGCGAGGGCCCGCATTGGAGTGTTGTGGGCGCCGAAGAGAATGGGCTCGTCATCGTCTATGCGGGCCACTACGCCACCGAAACCCTTGGGGTGCGCGCGCTGGCGGAGCATTTGTCCGTGACGTTTGGCGTGCCGTGGGCCTTCGTCGCCGCGCCGACGGGGTTGTGACCGCCGCGACCCTCGCACTCTCTCTTCGCGATGTCGGAAAGAAATTCGGCAGCACGGTCGCGCTCGACGGTGCGCGGCTCGACGTGCGGACGGGAACGCTGCACGCGCTGCTCGGCGAGAACGGGGCGGGCAAGACGACCCTGATGCGCGTCGCATTCGGGATGCTTCGCCCCGATGCCGGCACGATCGAAGTGGATGGGGTTCCGTGCCATTGGCGGTCGAGCGCCGACGCGATCGGCGCCGGGATCGGCATGGTGCACCAGCACTTCATGCTCGTGCCCTCAATGACGGTGGTGGAAAACGTCTCTTTGGGAGAGCGCGGTCTGTTGCGTGGCTTCGATCCTCGCGAGGCCGCCGGTCGTGTTCGCAGGATCGAAAAGGAGACCGGCCTCGTGCTCGACCCGGCCGCTCGGGTCAGCGATCTTCCGGTCGGCGCCCAGCAACGCCTCGAGATCATCAAGGCACTCGTCCGCGAGGCGAAGATCCTGATCCTCGACGAACCGACCGCGGTGTTGTCACCGTTGGAATCCCGTGAACTCTATTCGTGGCTTCGCACGTTCGTCGCTCGCGGGCGAACGGTAGTGCTGATCACGCACAAGGTGCGTGAGGCGCTCGCGGTCGCCGACGAGGTGACCGTGCTGCGACGCGGGCGGACGGTGCTCTCCGGGTCATCGGCTGGGCTCGACGAGTCGACGGTGATCACGGCGATGGTCGGCACCTCCGTGGTGATCGAAGGACGATCGTCGGCACTCGATTCGACCTCCGGCGCAACACACGGCGATCCGGTGATGTCCCTCGAACATGTTTCGTTGACCGACGCGCGCGGTGTGCGACGGCTTCGCGACGTGTCGGTGGACGTTCGCGCCGGAGAAATCGTGGGAATCGCCGGCGTCGAAGGGTCGGGCCAGCACGAGCTGCTTCGCGTGCTCGCGGGCCGGCTCGCACCGGACGAGGGAGCCGTTCGAGTTCCCACGCGGATCGGATTCGCGCCGGAAGACCGGCTGCGTGATGCCTTGATCCCCGCAATGACGCTGGTCGAGAACCTCGCGCTCAAGGAGGCGGGCGCCGCTCAGGGGCCGATGCGATGGAACTCGTATGGCGTGCGTGCGCTGGCCATCGTTCGCGACCACGACGTTCGCGCTAGCGGTGTGAGCTCGCTCGCCGGCGCGCTTTCGGGAGGGAACCAGCAGAAGTTCGTCCTCGCCCGGGAACTCGAAGGCTCGCCCGAGGCGCTGGTCGTCGAGAATCCCACGCGCGGACTCGACATTCGCGCGACATCGCACGTTCTCGCCGCGCTCCGGACGGCCCGCCTGTCTGGCGTCGCTGTGGTTATGTACTCCAGCGACCTCGACGAGGTGCTTTCCTTGGCCGATCGAATGATCGTCTGCTTCGAGGGCCGTGTAGTGGAAACACCCGCCGAAACGGACGCCGTGGGACGTGCTCTGGTGGGACTCGCATGACCGTTCTCGCGCGGTTCGTCCGCACGCCCGCCGGCGCAAGCCTGACGGTCACCCTGTTCGCGATTGCCACCGTCACGCTCGTGGTGATCGGCGGCGGATACGACATCGGCCGTGCGGTGGCCGCGCTATGGAACGGATCGTTCGGCAGTTCCTACTCGTTCTTTTCCGGAACATTGCTGCGCGCCACGCCGCTCATCCTGGTCGGCCTCGCCGTCGCGGTGGCGTTCCAAGCCGGAGTCCTGAACATCGGCGTCGAGGGCCAACTGCTTGCGGGAGCGGCCGCGACGATTGCTGCCGGCCTCTCGCTGTCGAACTGTCCGGCGTGGATTGCGATTCCACTGGAGTTCGCAGCTGGTGTAATCGCGGGTGCCGGGTGGGCAGGAATTGCCGCCTTGCTCAGGCATCGCTTCGGCGTCCTCGAAGTGATCAGCACCCTGATGCTCAACTTCGTCGCGCTCTTTTCCGTGAGCTATCTCGTGCATGGTCCACTTCAGGAACCAACACACGAGTTTCCGCAAACGATGCCGCTCGCTGAATCCGCGCGGCTGCCCGTGATCATGCCAGGACAGCGGCTTCATCTGGGATTCGTGGTGGCGGTGCTGCTGGCCGTCGCCATCTGGTGGTTTCTTCGCTCGACGGCGAGCGGATTCAGGATTCGCGCGGTGGGCGCCGGCGCGGCAGCTTCGGCCAGTGCGGGACGGGTGAACGTCGGCCGCGTGGCGTTCGGCGCGTTTCTCGCAAGCGGGGCGATCGCCGGCCTGGCTGGCGGCGTGCAGGTGACGGGCGTGACCTACGAGTTCTTCGAGGGCATCTCACCGGGGTACGGATACACGGCGATCGCCGTCGCGCTGCTCGCCCGGCTGAACCCGCTGGCGGTGATCGTCGCCGGGATCTTCTTCGGCGGCCTCGAAGCCGGAGGGGCTGGAATGCAACGCGATGCCGGCGTGCCGGCGGGATTCGTGTCGGTGCTCGAGGCGCTGGTCCTGCTTGGCGTTCTCGCCGTAAACCGCGCGCGGGCCCAAGCCAGCGCGCGCGTCCGGTCCAGCAACGGAGTGGAACCGGCGTGAGCACCGGAACATTGACCGCCTTCCTCGATGCGGGCGTGCGCACCGCCACGCCGCTCGCGTACGCCGCTCTCGGTGAGCTCGTCGTCGAGCGTGCGGGGGTGATCAACATCGGACTGGAGGGCACCATAATCGGCGGTGCGTTCGGCGCACTGGTGTTTGCGGGCTCGGGGAGCGTTCTGCTCGGATTCACCGGCGCGGTGTTAACCGGCATTCTGGTGGCCGCGCTGTTCGCAGTCTTCGTCGTCAGTTTGCGGACCGACCAGATCATCACCGGAACCGCCATGAGCATGCTCGGACTCGGGCTCACCGGAACCCTGTATCGCACGATGTATGGAAGCGCGGGCGCGTCGTTGCACACGCCGACGATTGCACCGGTCGCGGTGCCGGGGCTGAGCGCCCTCCCCGTCGTCGGCTCCGCCTTGTTCGACCAGCCCGTCGTCACGTACGTGCTGTACGTGATCACGCCGGCGCTTGCGTGGTTGTTCTATCGCTCTGCCGCGGGACTCGCCCTGCGTTCGGTGGGAGAGCATCCCGAGGCGGCGATGGCGGCGGGGATACCTCCCGAACGAGTGCAGTGGACGGCACTCCTTTTCGGTGGAGCGATGGGAGGGGTCGCGGGCGGCACATTGGTACTCGCACAGGTGGGAACGTTCGCCGAAGGAATGTCCGCGGGGCGGGGCTTCATCGCGATCGCGATCGTCGTGCTCGGACGATGGACTCCGTTCGGAGTGGCCGGCGCCGCCCTGGTGTTCGGTGCCGCGAGCGCGCTACAGACCCTCGTACAAACCACGGGATGGGCAATGCCGTATCAGTTGCCGCTCGCATTCCCATACGTGCTCACCCTCGTCCTGCTCGCGAGCGCGCGAGCGCGCACCGCCGCGCCGGCCGCACTCGGAAGGGGCCTCCCCTGATTGTACCGTGCACGGCGGCCTGAAGCACGCCCGCGAGAAGGATGAGGCGGCGAATCAGCCTTGCGGTGGCAACCAGGGGCCGACGAGATCCCAGTGCCAGGCATCGCGCCGAACCCGATCCCGGGGATCACGCAGCGCCTTGTACTCCAGCCGTTCGCGGTTCAGCCCGGCCTTGCGGCCGTAGGCAACCAGAAGTCCACGACTACTGGAGATGAGATGCGCCATCGGATGCCCAGCCCAGATGTGGCGGTGCAGCCAAAGACCGCCGGACATCGCATAGATCATCCCCTCGCGACGGTCCTCAAACTCACGCCACCAGAGAGGCGACGGCGTGTGCGTTACTGGCAGCCGATGAGTCCTTCCACCGTCGCGGGCGCCTGCGCCGTCGTCGCACCACCCACGAAGATCGCGCACGTCAGCGGGAACGATTGCGGGTGGGTGGCGGTCGCCGACCAGCCCGACCCCGACGCGTTCGTGATGTTCACCACGACGCCCGGCGAACGCTGGTAGGTCAACTGGGTCAGCACGCTCGTGTACGTGTCGTAGTCGAAGAGGTACGCCTCTTCCGCTTGGGAGAGATTGCGGAGATCCGACTTGAGCGACGTCACGAAGGCCTTCCCTTTCGTGTTCTGAAATTTCGGAATCGCGATCATCGCCAGGACGCCGATGATCACGGTTACGATCAGGAGCTCGATCAAGGTGAAGCCTGCCCGTTTCGCCGTCATGGTGCCTCGCATAACCTCGCTTCCTCCAGGAAATGGCTTCAGCTGCATATAGGAATATTCGAACAGCCGAACCGAAACGCAGTTACGCCCTTCCAAAAGCAATCCAGAGGCCGTCGTTTGGCCAATTCCGTAACCTCTTGCATGAAGACGAGTTACGGCACCTGCTGGCAACAGGGCGAGGTGGTTGACCGTCTTTTTCGCGATGAACCTCGCAGTCTGCAAGGGCGGGGGTTGCCCCCTCAAAGCTTGGTCTCGAGCCAGTTCACCCCGGTTCCAACGTCCACTACCAGCGGAACATCGAGTTTCACGGCGGTGGTCATCTCGTGCACGGCGAGTGCCTGAAGTTCAGGCAGCTCGTCGGGCGGACATTCGAACACAAGCTCGTCGTGTACCTGAAGCAGCATGCAGCTGGCCATCTTCTTCGCAATGAGTGCGTGATGGATCTTGATCATCGCGACCTTGATGAGATCGGCGGCGGAGCCTTGGATCGGGGAATTCTGCGCGGTTCGTTCGCCAAAGGCGCGGATATTGAAGTTTCGATCCTTGAGTTCCGGGATATATCGCCGCCGCTTGAAGATCGTTTCGACGTAGCCGCGTTCGCGCGCCTGTTCGACGGTCACGTCGAGAAACCGGCGCACCCCTGCGAAGCGCTCGAAATACGTCTCGATGAACGTCTTCGCTTCGGTGTGCTCAACCTTGATCTGTCTCGAAAGCGAGTGTGCTCCCTGCCCGTAGATCGTCGCGAAGTTGATCGTCTTCGCGCGACTGCGCATTTCCGGCGTGACCATGTCGATTCCCACGCCGAAGATGATCGACGCGGTCTGGCGGTGAATGTCGCCGCCGGCACGGAATGCCTCGACGAAGGCCGGGTCGTGGGAGAGGTGCGCGAGCAGCCGCAGCTCGATCTGTGAGTAGTCGGCGGCGAGCATCGTCCATCCGGCCCGGGGAATGAAGCCACGGCGAATGTCCTTTCCAAGCTGCCGGCGAATCGGAATGTTCTGGAGGTTTGGGTCGCTCGACGACAGGCGTCCCGTGCTCGCCACCGTCTGGTTGAAGGATGTGTGAAGCCGGCCGTCATTCGGGTTCACGAGCGCGGGCAGGATGTCGAGATAGGTGTTCTCGAGTTTCGCGAGCTCGCGGTACTCCATGAGGAGTGAGGGAAGCGCGTGCCCTTCGTCGGCCAACTCCAGCAGCACCGACGCGTCCGTGCTCGGCCCCGTCGACGTCTTCTTCTTCACCGGCAGGCCAAGCTTCCCGAACAGGATCGCCGCGAGCTGTTTGTTTGATGCGATGTTGAATTCTTCGCCCGCCGCGTCGTAGATCTGACGCTCGACCTGTGCGCGCTCCTTCATGAATCGCGACTTGAGCGAATGGAACCACGGGATGTCGATGGTGATGCCGTGCCACTCCATTTCCGCGAGCACGGCGATGAGCGGAAGTTCGAGGTCGCGCAGCAGCGCCGTGGCCTCGACCTCGGCGAGCTTGGGTTCGAGCAGCTGCCGCAGACGGAAGGTCAGGTCCGCATCCGCGCACGAGTAGTCTCGCGCGGCCGCGATGGGCACTTCGTCGAACGGAATCTGGTTCTTCCCCTTTCCGGTGAGCTCGTCATATCCCGTCATCGGCAGCTGCAGGAACTCGATGGCGAGCGAGTCGAGCGCGTGCGAACGGCGGCCGGGGTCGAGTAGGTAGCTCGCCAGCATCGAATCAAAGTCGAGCCCGGCCAGTTCGACTCCCGCGCGCCGCAGGACCAGGAGGTCGTATTTCGCGTTGTGCGCCGTCTTCCGGACCTTCTTGTCGGCGAGCAGCGCGCGAAGCGGCTCCATCTCGGGCGAAAGGATCGCCGGAAGATTCTTCACGGATTGGGGGCCTTCGACGAGCATCCGCGCGGCGATGCTCGCGGCGACCGTCTTATCCCCAGCCTTCGACGGAGCGCCGAGCGAGAGATCGCCCTGCGCGACCTCGCGTTGACGATGCGCGAACGGCAAGTAGAACGCCTGGCCCGGAGCAACGGCGATGGACACGCTCACGAGATTCGCGCGCAACGGCGTAATGATCGGTGGCGCGCCCGCGTCGAGGACCGTCTCCGTGTCGACCGAGATGAACGGCGCCCTGCGTGCCAGGGCGACGAGCGCCTTGACGCCTTCGACCGTGTCGACGACCCGGTACGTCTTCGCGACGGCCGGTGGTGTCGCCGAAGCTACCCGCTCGGCCGCACCCGACGGCCCAGCGACCAACGGAGTGCCTTCGGCTTGCGCCGCCGCTTCCTGGGCGTTGCCACGGAACTCGAGCTCCACGAACAGGTCGCGGAGGCGGTTCCAGTCCGGCGCCTCGAGCGCGAGCGCCGGCAGGTCGAGCGCCATGTCCAAGTCTTCCCTGATTGTCACCAGTTCCTTCGACAGCACCCCGTTGGCCCCGAATTCCAGCAGGGCGTTGCGTGCGCGCGTGGGCTCCACTTCGCTCACGTGGGCCAGGATCGCTTCGAGCGGTCCCCACCTTTCGATGAGCGCGTGTGCCGTCTTCTCACCGATCCCCTTCACTCCCGGAACGTTGTCCGAGGTATCGCCGAGCAGGGCGAGATAATCCACAACGCGTTCCGGCGGCACGCCGAGACGTTCGGATGCGTTGTCGAGATCGTACCATTTTTCCGTGGTGAACCCGGGACGCCCATGCCATGGATTCAGGATCCAGATTCCCTGGTCGATCAGCTGTACAAAGTCCTTGTCGCCGGAGACGATCACGGCGTTGACACCGTTGGCCGCCGCTTGTTTCGCGAGCGTTCCGATGACGTCATCGGCCTCGTAACCCTCAAGTGAGAGCACGGGGATCTTGAAGGCCTCGAGGATCTGCGTAATGCGCTCGACGCCGGTGTCGAAATCAGCCTGCATTCCCGGCTCGAGGCGCTCGCGCGTCGCTTTGTACGCGGGATACCGTTCGTGCCGGAACGACAGGCCGGCATCGTGCACCCAGCCAAGGTATTCGGGTTTGTGCTTCTCGATGAGCCGCTTTAGGAAATCGTGCGCGCCGCGCGCGATCGACGTGTTTTCGCCCTTGCTGCTGATGAGGGGCTGAGCACCATAGGCGAAGAAGGCGCGATAAATCAGCGCGTAGCCGTCAACCAGGAAGAGTCGCGGACTCGGGGCGGGAGGCATGGCGGCAAGTTAGTACGCCGCGGGCCCGTCCATCTGCGTTGGTCGGGCCCGCGACGATCGGCTATCGGGTGGTCTGTGCCGCGGCGTCAGGCCTTCATGACGCTGTTGGCCGCGAGTCCCTTTTCTCCCGTCTTGAGCTCGAACTCCACCGGTTGCCCTTCCGCAAGCGTCTTGAATCCGTCCATCTGAATCGCTGAAAAGTGGACGAACACGTCCTCGCCCTGCTCTTGTTCAATGAACCCGTATCCCTTGGTGTCATTGAACCACTTCACCTTTCCCTTCGGCATCGTTCGCCTCCTGCGGTACTCCTGTTGTGCAACGTTCCTCGCGTCGACGCGGCGACTAGCGTCTCGTCCGCATCTCTTTCTTACGATTTCCAGGCATGTTTTGTCAAGCGAGCAGTTGCGCGGCGGCGCCCGCTGCGCCCGCGACCAGCACATTGTCATCCAAGCCGAGCGGAATCGCTTCAGCCGCGGCGCCCGCCGCTGCGATGATCGCCGCTGTCGCGGGCGGGTATCCTGCAAGCATCCAAACGCCCATATACGAGACAGCCGCGCATGCGAGTGTTCCCGCGATCGTCTTTCCGTTCCTCGAGCGAGAGCGTGGCCGACGGGTCGCCGTCCACCATCGGCCAGCGATTGCCGCCGCGGGATCACCGACCGCGACACACCACAGCGCCGCAATGGCTGCTTCGCGCGACAGCACGAGCACAACAACGAGACATGAAAGACTCAACCATGTGGCGCCGGTAATCGACTTCCGTTCGTGCTCGCGCATGAAGGGGCCGAACGTGCGGTAGATCTTCGCGTCGACCGTCGTGTTCACGCGGCGCAACAGCTCAAGGAGCAGTGCGCCCGCGCTCGTCAGTAGCAGAAGTGCTTCGAGTACCTGGCGAGGCGCGCCCATCGAGTACGCGACCGGAAGCAGGCCCGCCGAGAGATGCAGCGCCTTTCGAACGAATTCGTACCGCAGCCAGAATGGTGGCGAGCTCAACGTGTGACGCGTCGGCGCCACGCAGCCTCGAACGCGATCGCGCTGCTGTT
>OCZT010002395.1_pt1 | contig 19370 bp, 16 predicted proteins | sample 1539031 | NCBI WGS metagenome assembly OCZT01 (sample SAMEA3539308, study PRJEB22396) | soil metagenome | biome: tundra; feature: field; material: soil | place: USA | collected 2010-05 | depth 0.15 m | reverse complement strand
CCGCGTAAACCCAACCGACCGGAAAATGCCGAGGCCCGCTGCCTCGGCATTTTCTTTGCGGGTGGCGAGATGGAAATTTCTCGACAGTGACCTTGCTGTTACGATTCTTCCCATGAAGGGACTAGCGATTCGACGAGTAGTAGCTATTCTGGCAACTTGCCTGTCTTGCGCTGCAACTCTTCGGGCCCAAGCGTTGCCAACAACCGAGCCCATCCAACAACTCCAAAACACAATAGCGGAACTCGCCCACGCACCTGCTGATGACTGTGGATGGGAGTCCGACGTCCCACCGCTTTTTTCAGCAGATACTACAAAACTGGAGAGTGAGCTTTTCGACCAAGCCGATGCCGCGCTATTGAAGGCTCTGAACGCCTCAGGAGGAAGCAGTAGAGAAACCATCGTGCAGGTGCTTGATACGATGCACGAGATTAGTGAACGTGCAAACAAAACGTGGCCTGCGGGTCGCAGATTTCAATATCAGCTTCTCCATGTTGAGCCAGTGTTCGTTGTGCAATTTCACATTCGTAGCCGCTCTACATTCTCTGTTTTTGCCGTTCCCGCATTGCCGCCTTATCCGAAAAAAGGCAAGAATACGGAGTGGTTCCGTGTGGGCGGAGACGACGAGCGATGGGGAGAACACAACAGTGACGAGAGCGTGGAGTTGTATGAACTCGCGAGGGGACCGTCCAAGCTTCCAAGATTTCTTTCGAAGTCTTCCCATGTCAGCTGTGGCGACGGGCAAACTGGAATCGAATACGTTGGGTACGAGTGGAATCCCTCGTCGACTGGCGATCTCCACGAAGTCTTAAGCCGCAAAGGCGCCGTCAGCGGCGAGGTATTTCCGGTGATTGGAAAGCTCGAAACGAAGGGACCAAAGATAACATTGCCTTATTGTTGGTGGTCTGCAATCGATTCGTCTGTCTGGGCCACGCTGTGCAGTGTCGATACTTACGATTTGTCGGGCGATTACGTTCGCTTCTTGAGCACGAGTACAAATCGCCCAGATTTAGAAACTGTAGCCAAGGTTATCGAATATGCCCAAGCGCGTGACTTGCGCGCTGTTATGTCGTACAGCGCCTCACAAACAGTCGCAAATAAGCTCGTAGAACTGATGCCACCATTTGTCTTTAATGCTGGTGGGTTCTACAGCGAGCCAGCACGGGACAGGGAGACCATTGACATCGAAGATGGCGAGCATCTGAGATTCGCCCTTGAACGGCGCAATGGCCGTTGGCTTGTTGTTCAGTTTGCGTTAAATCCTTGAGGTAAGCATGTCCACTGCGAGAAGCACTAAATACTTGTTGCAACTGTCCATTTCACCTCTGATCACTGTATGGGAACCTGACGCTCTTATCGTATGCAAGCGGGTACGTTTCGTTGCAACCGTGCTGGGGCGTATGCTACTTTCAGTAGATTATTAGAGGTACGCCTTGCGCGCTCAAGTGCCGGCCGGGCTGAACCGCAAAGAGGCCGAGATTTTCTCCCACCTCGATCCGGAGCGGCTGCCCCACCACATCGCCATCATCATGGACGGAAATGGCCGTTGGGCCAAACGCCGCCATTTGCCCCGCATCGCGGGACACCGCTCGGGTGTGGCCGCGGTGCGCTCCACGGTTGAAACGGCGGCAAGTATCGGTATTCCTGCCCTCACCCTGTATTCGTTCTCGACCGAAAATTGGAAGCGGCCCAAGGGTGAAGTCAGCTATCTCATGAACCTGCTGCGCCGTTACCTCAAGATGGAGCTGCCCACCTTGATGGAAAATAACATCCGGCTGCAATACATCGGCCGCCAGCAGGAGCTGCCCCAGGAAGTTCAGGAGCGCATGGCGTGGGCACGCGAGATGACCGAAAAGAACACCGGTATGGTGCTCACCCTCGCGCTCAACTACAGTTCTCGAAGCGAGTTGGTCGATTCCTTCAACGCGCTGGTGCGCGAGGCTTCACGCAACGGAGGAATCGAGCACCTGAAGATCGACGAGAGGTCGATTGCTTCCCACCTTTACACCAACGGCTTGCCGGAGTTGGACCTGGTGATCCGCACCAGCGGGGAGATGCGCCTGAGCAACTTCCTGCTGTGGCAGGTGGCATATTCCGAAATCTACGTTACCGAAACACTGTGGCCCGATTTTCGAGGGGTGCAGTTGCTGGAGGCCATCGAAGCTTTTCAGAAGCGCGAGCGCCGCTTCGGCGGGTTGGGCAACGATAACGGGCACGCCGCGTGAAACGAGTCCTGACCGCGGTCATCCTGATTCCACTGGTGGTACTGGCGTTGTTCCGTGCGCCGCTGTGGCTCTTCACGCTGCTAGTTTTGGGAGTGGCCCTGTTGGCGGCAAGGGAGTATCTGGATATCGCCGCGGCCACCGGCTTCAAGCCGTTTCGTGCGCTGGGCTATTTGTTTCTGCTGAGCTTGTTTGTTACGTGCGGCGCGTTCGTCACCAGCGTTGCCGATTCGCAGGTTCCAGTTACCGTCCGTGCAGACTCCAGCATGGCCGCAGCGCTGGCTTTCTTAGTTATATTGAGCTCTCCTTTTGTGTTCCTGATCGGAAGCTTGCGACGCGAGCCGCTCTCGGGGGCGCTGGGCGACTCCTGTGTCTCCTTTTTCCTGTTGCCCTACATCGGTTTCACCTTGTTCGGCCTGCCCATACTTCGCTCCTATGACAATGGCGCGATATTCATCTTATTTGTCATGCTAATCGTTTGGGTCGGCGACATTGCGGCGTTCTACTTTGGCCGGGCACTCGGCAAGCATAGACTCGCGCCGCGGGTCAGCCCCGGCAAATCGTGGGAGGGCGCGGTCGCCTCAGCCATTGCGGCCGTCGTGGTCGCCATCCTGCTGTTTCGCTTTCTGACCCCCATGTGGCAGGCCCTGCATGGCCTTCACTTGGCTTCGGTATCCGGCTACGCTTACTCCATGCATTCTTTGGCAAACGCGAGGCCCGACTTCCTTCGTGCGCCGTGGTGGGCGGCTGCTGGGTTCGCACTTTGCGTCAACCTCGCGGCGCAACTCGGCGACCTCGTGGAGTCTGCGCTGAAACGAGGGGCCGGAGTGAAGGACTCGGGAAATCTATTGCCCGGACATGGCGGCGTACTCGACCGCATTGACGCCCTGCTCTTCGCCGTACCGATGGGTTGGCTGTTCTACGTCGCAGGCTACTCCAATTACTTCACGTCTCGCGGAATCTTGATAAGCTGACCCATTGATGAAGCGTATCGCCATCCTCGGCTCGACTGGTTCCATCGGCAAGAGCACGCTCAGCATTGTCGAGAGCTTCCCTGATCGCTTCTCCGTGATCAGCATGGCAGCAGGCAATAACGTGGGTCTCGCCTTTGAACAGGCACGGCGCTGGCGTCCGCGGATCTTGTCGATGGCAACCGCCGAAGCCGCGGACCAACTCCATGACAAGCTGAACAAGGCGGGGCTGGGAAGCGCGGTTGAAACGGTGCATGGATCGGCTGGATCGGTCAGGGTTTCGACTCATCCTGACGCTGATTTCGTGGTCAGCGCCATCGTGGGCGTCGCCGGACTGGAAGCCACTTACGAAGCCGTCAAGGCTGGCAAGACGGTCGGCTTGGCGAACAAGGAGTGCCTGGTCGCCGCAGGCGACCTGATCACCGCCGAGGCCCGCCGCCAGGGCAAGCGGCTGCTACCAATCGACAGCGAACACAATGCGATTCACCAGTGCATGCGCGGTGGCCGCCGCGACGAGGTCCATCGGGTTTGGCTGACTGCCTCCGGCGGTCCGTTCCTGAACACGCCGTTGGCACAGTTCGCCAGCATCACGGTCGAGCAGGCGCTCAACCACCCGACCTGGAAGATGGGCAAGCGCATCACCATCGATTCGGCAACCCTGATGAACAAAGGCTTTGAAGTGATCGAGGCTTGCCGGTTGTTCGACATGCCGCCGAGCCAAGTCAGCGTTCTGGTGCATCCGCAGAGCACGATTCACTCCATGGTCGAGTTCGTGGACGGCAGCCTGCTCGCGCAACTCTCGGTAACCGACATGCGATTACCGATCCTGTATGCCCTCTGCTATCCCGATCGCATCGAGTCTGACCTGCGCTTTCCGGTGGAGGAGCTGCGGCGGCTGGATTTCCTGCCTCCCGACTTGGAAAAGTTTCCCTGCTTACGTTTGGCTTACCAGGCAGTCGAAGCCGGAGGCGCCAAGACCATTGCCTTGAATGCCGCCGACGAGGTGGCGGTGGCAGCATTCCTCGAAGGTAGTATTGGATTTCTGGACATTCCGGCTACAATAGAAGCGGTTGTCAGGGAAACGTCAGCGCGGGTACCCGAATCTATAGAGGAAGTATTAGCTGTCGATGATAATGCGCGTCTCCGAGCCCGCGACCGCATCCAATATGTGGGTTCCAGGATGTGACGTCCCCGCCCTCGCCAAAAGATGGCTAGAACGGGGCACCCCCGGCACAAGTAGCTCCCCGCAGTAAAGAGGTTTATGGAATCGTTTCTAATCGCGGTCGCTTCAATGGCGGTCGTGCTCGGCATCATGATCCTGGTGCACGAGTTCGGCCACTACGCCGCTGCTAAATGGTTTGGTGTGCGAGTCGATGTGTTTTCCATCGGTTTCGGCAAGCGTCTTACGGGCTTCCGGCGCGGTGGAACGGACTACCGCATCAGCGCACTGCCGCTCGGCGGATACGTGAAAATGGCGGGCGAGAATCCGCTGGAATCGCGCAGCGGCGCGCCTGACGAATTCATGTCGCATCCCCGCTGGCAGCGCTTCGTGATCGCCATCGCCGGCCCAGCCATGAACATCATTCTGGCCGTCGTCCTTCTGACCGGCGTCTTCATGGTGCACTACGAGCATCCGGTATATCTCGATCAGCCTGCGGTGGTGGGATGGGTGATCGAGAACTCGCCGGCAGCCAAGGCAGGCATCGCGCAGGGCGACCGCATCGTGCGCATCGACGGGCAGCAAAATCCCACGTGGGAAGATGTCCTGCTGAAGGTGGCTATCTCTTCCAAAGGACCGATCGATGTCGCCATCCAGCGCGGCAACCAGATTCTGCAAAAGCAGGTCCAGCCCGAGGTTGAAGGCTCGGACCCATACGGCGCCGTTGGCTGGTTGCCCGACCAGCCGATTACGGTAACCGAACTTGAACCCAACATGCCGGCGGCGCAGGCTGGGTTGAAGCTGGGCGACGAGATCGTGGCGGTGAACGGCACTTCGATGCGCTCGCTGCTTTCCGTAATCCATTACCTGCGGCAAAACGGTAGCAAGCCGGTGGACGTCACTGCGGTCCGCAACGGGCAGCAGTTAAGCTTCAAGATAACGCCCGTCCAAACCGACGACGACGGACAGAAGAATTATCGTCTGGGTTTCCAATCGCGGCCGGTGCAAATCGATAAGTTGCCCTTCGCTCAGGCGCTCAATCGTTCCCTCGAGGAAAACCGAAGGTATTCGCTGCTGATTGTGGATTTGGTCCGCAAATTGGTCCAGCATAAGGCGTCCATCAAGCAAATGGAGGGCCCAATCGGCATCGCCCGCGCTTCCGGAGATGCGGCGCGTCAGCCGGGATGGACCCCTCTGCTTAGCCTGATGGCAATGATCAGCCTCAACCTTGGCATCTTCAACCTGCTGCCGATCCCCATCCTCGATGGTGGCATCATACTGTTGCTGATCATCGAGGGCGTACTACGACGGGAGATCAAACCGCGCATCAAGGAACGCATCTATCAAACCGCATTTGTCTTTCTGATACTGTTCGCGGCCGTCGTGATTTACAACGACCTGATGAAAGCGCTTCCCGGACTGGCGCAACGGCTTCCCTGACCGCATAACTTCATGGATCATGAACGGGGCGCATCATGCGCCCCGGTTTTATTGTGGAATTTTGTCGCACATCCTTGTGCGGAAATTACGACTGTCACATGGGTCTGCGGCCCACTCATAGGAAATTAACCACGGAGACACGGAGAGCACGGAGAAAACTTGATAGAACCCAAAACTCCGTGCCCTCCGTGTCTCCGTGGTGAATGATTTTCGACGGCGCTGGACTACACGATTTTGAGACCGCCCTAGTGGTTCTTTCCAACGCCGGTGATGCGAGTGCCATCGAATTTGGTGAAGGAGAAGCCCGCGAAAGGTTCGTTCCAGCATTGGGCCATGTCGTTCAGCATGGAGATGGCTACGGCCTCGCTCAAGTTCGTGCGGAGATGAAATGCCACAAAAAGTTGTTGATTCCCGACATGGGAAGAAGCCCAGGTATTGCTGGGTCGAATCCCGCTGGCACTGGACCGCCCAAAAAAGGGAAAGGCTCCCGTATTTTGGGAGCCTTTCAGTTCAGTGGGCAACGAAAATGTCGTTTACGACTGCGAGCCGTCGTTGCGCTTCAGCGTGGGACGGTCGTCGTCGGTCTTGTTGCCTGTGCCGCTGCCGCTATCGGTGGAAGGATTGTCGGCAGTGGCACGCCGTAACGTCGGACGGTCTTTGTTGTCCTTATCGTTCTGCACCTTGTGCCGGTTCTGAATCGACGCCAGGCGCCCCTTCACGTTTTCGAACTCCGAGGTGTCCACGATGTACTCATCCCGCGCGGGCAGAACAGTTTTCATTTCCTGCTGCGCGGCCGCAACGCGATCATCGGTCATAGGGTGGGAAGAGAACGCCTTGGCGATCGTGCCGGGCTTCTTCTTCTCCAGAGCTTCGACCTTCTCGAAGAACGAGATGAACGACTGCGGATCGTATCCCGCCTTGTACATGTATTCCATGCCCAGGAAATCAGCCTGCGCCTCGAAGGTGCGCGAGAACTTCATGAAGGCCGCCGGCACGCCAATGCTCAGCGCGGCCTGCGTCCCCTCATACACCGCCCAGCCGCCGGGAACGAAGATCAGCGCGATGCTGGCCAGGTTCGCGATATTGCCGCGCGTCTGCTCGCGGGCCACGTGGCACGCCGCAACGTGGCCGATCTCGTGCGCCATCACTCCAGCCAGTTCGGCCTCGTTATCGGCGGCCAGAATCAAGCCTGAGTTCACGTAGAAGAATCCGCCGGGCAGCGCGAAGGCGTTGAGTTCGTCGGTATCGATCACCTTGATGATGAATGGCACCTTCGCATCCGAGTTGCGCACCAGGTTCTGGCCCAGCCGGTTGATGTACTCGGTGACCACCGGGTCGTTGACCATCTTGGCGCTGTGCTCCACTTGCTGCGAGTACGCGCGCCCCATGGCCACCTGCTTGTCGAGCGAGTACCAATTGCCCATTCCCTTGTTGCAGCCGACGTTGCGGTTGCCGATGGCGTCAATGTTGTTCATGGTGCTGGGACTGGGAGCGTTTTTGTCCGGCTTCTCTTGAGTTTGATTTTGAGCCAGGCCGGCGGGAACCAGCATGAGTGCAAGGGCGCAGCAGCCGAGGTAACGGGATAGGTAACGCATGATGTACACCTTTTTGGGGCCGGATCGCGGGGCCGGATATAGACTCCAACCTTTTGATACCCTAAGCCCTGTTATAAACCCAAATCGGACCGATTTGTCGCCCGGTGAACCTTTTATTTTCGTGGGGTTACCGGTAAAAATCCCACAGCAGATTCGGGAATTTCATCGGTAAGATGAGCCTCCTCTATAAAAGGTTCCATGTATTGGACGGCTGAGTTCCGAAATTCGTTTCAGTGGGCCCGATCTAATGGCGCCTGTCCCAAGCGCCAGGACCTCGCAGCAGCCGTGTTAGACTTTTAGTAGTCCCGTATGGCTCAAATTCAACGCAGAAAAACTTACACAGCTTTAGTGGGCGGAGTGCGGGTCGGCAGCGATGCACCAATTGTGGTGCAATCCATGACCAATACGGACACCGCCGATATTGACGGCACCATTCGGCAGTGTGCAGCCTTGGCCCGCGCAGGTTCCGAACTGGTGCGCGTCACCGTTAACAACGACGCCGCCGCGGCTGCCGTGCCTCACATTGTGGACGGACTCGACCGCCTTGGCATCCCGGTGCCGATCATCGGCGACTTTCACTACAACGGCCATATCCTGCTGAAGAAGTATCCCGCATGCGCGCAGACGCTGGCCAAATATCGCATCAATCCGGGCAATGTCTCGATTGGCAAGAAAGACGACGACAACTTCCGCACGATGATCGAAGTCGCCATCGAAAACAACAAGCCGGTGCGCATCGGAGTCAACTGGGGTTCGCTGGACCAGTCGCTCTTGACGCGCCTGATGGACGAGAACTCCAAGCTCGCCGATCCCAAGGACGCGCGCGACGTGACCATGGAAGCTATGGTCCTGAGCGCGCTACGCTCCGCCGATCTCGCAGTCAGCTACGGTTTGCGCAAGGACCAGATCATCCTCAGCGCCAAGGTCAGCGGAGTGCAGGACCTGATCGACGTCTATCGCGAACTGGGCCGCCGTTGCGAGTACCCGTTGCACCTCGGTCTCACCGAAGCCGGCATGGGAGCCAAAGGCATTGTCAGCAGCACGGCTGCGCTCGCCGTGTTGATGCAAGAAGGCCTCGGCGACACGATTCGCGTGTCGCTCACCCCCGCGCCCAATGGCGACCGCACCGAAGAGGTCACGGTCGCACAACAGATTCTGCAATCCATCGGCATCCGCAGCTTCAATCCGCAGGTCACCGCATGTCCCGGTTGCGGGCGCACTACCAGCACCTTCTTCCAGGAGATGGCTGAGCAGATCCAGAGCTATCTGCGCGAGCAGATGCCGGTATGGAAGAGGCGCTATTCCGGCGTGGAAGAGATGAAGCTCGCGGTGATGGGTTGCATCGTCAACGGCCCAGGAGAGTCCAAGCACTCCAATATCGGCATCTCGCTGCCGGGCACATTCGAGGAACCGAAGGCCCCGGTTTATGTGGATGGGCGCCTGATGCTTACCCTCAAGGGCGATCACATCGTCGAGGAGTTCATCAAAATTCTCGACGAGTACGTGGACTCGCACTACGCGGCGAAAGAGCAGAAGCTGGTGGGGATTAGCAGCAGCAATTAGCAGCTAGCAATTAGCTCTTAGTTTTTAGTGATCGGGTTTCAGCCCATCTGGTGGAGCGGCGCTTTATTCAATGCCGCGTCTCGCGACACTTTTTCATTCTGTCATCCCGACCGAGGGCTTGAGCCCGAGCGGAGGGACCTGCTTTTTTCCGTCCAGCCGCTGCCACTACTTGTTGCTCGTATCCTCAAGAATCCCACCCAAGCAAAAGCGGGCGTGGGAGAGGCTCAGATTCCTCGGCCCGTCGGCAATGCTCGCAATTTTTCACCGCTCCCGCGTCTGTTCGCGAAATCTACTCTAGAATTTCCTTATCGGTTCATCTTCTTACTCCGCCATGAAACTGTCCGCGAAAAAGACGACGAACGTTAACGGCGCCAAGCCCGTCTCTGCCGCCACGCTGAAGCTGCGCCTGCTGAAGCGGCTCAAGTGCACGCTGAAGTACGAAAAGCTGGCGTGGGACTCGGGCGCAAAGCTCGTGGCCGGCGTGGATGAAGTCGGCCGGGGATCGCTCTTCGGACCGGTGGTTGCGGCCGCCGTGATTCTCGACCCGAGCTATCGCATTCGCGGACTGCGCGATTCCAAGTTGCTGGATCGCGAAACGCGCGAAAAGCTGGCGCCCCGGATTCGCGAGCACGCGCTGGCTTGGGCGATCGCCGCGGTGGACGTCGCCACCATCGATCAAATCAACATTTATTGGGCCTCCAAGCGCGCCATGGAAGTGGCTGTCGGAAAGCTCACGCTTCCTCCCGACCACCTGCTGATCGACGCCATGCGCATTAGCTTCGAATGCGCGCAGACGCCCATCATCCACGGAGACGCGCTCTCGGCCTCCATCGCCGCGGCCTCCATCATCGCCAAAGTCGAGCGCGACGCCATGATCACCGCCTGGGACCCCGTCTTCCCGGAGTACAGGCTTGCGTCCAACAAGGGGTACAGCACACCTCATCATCTGAAGATGCTGCGCGAGAAAGGGCCAAGCCCGCTCCACCGTTTGTCGTTCGCCCCGGTGTGGACGTCGTCAGCGCCGCAGGAGGTGCTGGAGTTTATGCTGGAAGGAAAATAGCACTCAGCACTCAGCATTCAGCATTCAGCATTCAGCATTCAGCATTCAGCAAAGACGACTGCGCCAGACTGTCATAGGTCGCATTTCTATGGCGTTCCAGACTTGCTGCAGCCCGGGTAGAGCCTGGCCTTCAGAGCGTGTGTGAGAACTCGTTTTGAGTTGCCTCGGTGGATCGATTGCGCAAAATCCAGCCCCGCAGGGGCGGAACAATATTAGCCCAGGACGTAAGTCCTGGGTAAAGTGGGAAAAAAAGACGAGTCCCTTCAGGGACGGCACAATCCTCACACCCTCTTCAGGCCGGCGTCTAGGGGTACAACTGTTGGAGGGGTCGCGGCGAACGCGACGCTAAACCGCCGCTCTACCCGTACTCGCCTGACTATGCCAATTTTGAAACTGCTTCTCGTAAGTCCCGGAGAAGCTGTGCGCTCCGTTCGAAGCACTCGCAACGAGTCGCCCGCTCGCGCATCTTATCGAACATGCCTAATACAGAGACGGCGATTCTCGGCGGCGGATGCTTCTGGTGCGTGGAAGCGGCTTTCCAACAGTTGGAAGGAGTCCATGCGGTGGTGTCGGGCTACATGGGCGGACGCGTTCCGAACCCGACCTACGAGCAGGTCTGTAGCGGACGCAGCGGCCACGTAGAGGTTGCGCAGATCACCTTCGACCCGGCCACCATCAGTTACGAAGACCTGCTGGAGGTGTTCTTCACGGTTCACGATCCGACGACCGTGAACCGGCAGGGCAGCGACGTCGGCGAACAGTATCGCTCGGTCATCTTCTATCGCGATGAAGCGCAGCGCAAAACCGCGCAGGCGGTGATCGATGAGCTCACCAAGGAACACGCGTTTGCGAATCCCATCGTGACGGCAGTTGAACCAGCTTCGGCCTTCTACGCTGCCGAGAACTATCATCAGGACTATTTCAAGAACCATCCGTACCAGCCGTACTGCATGTTCGTGGTCTCGCCCAAAGTGAAGAAGATTCGGGAGAAGTTTGCGGCTCGCCTCAAAGCTGGGGTCTAGAGGTTCAGACTCAATCGCCGTGCTTATGGCGATCGGGCATGCCGAGACTTCGGACCGTGTCGTTTTCGAAGTCAAATTCGATCAGCACAGCCGGCTCATTCCCCACCACCCAGCCATCGTGACCCGGCTCGATGACGACAACTTGAGGAGCGTTGAACTCCACGATGCAGCCGTCCGCGTACTCGATGTGGATCTGCCCCGAAGCCAGAAACCCGGCGTGCGCGTGCATACATAGATCGGTACCGGTGACGGGCTTCATGTCCTTTGACCAGCGAAATCCTGGCGGGTAGATGACACGTTTGACGCGAGCCGCGCCGGCGGCCACGATGTCAAGCTGCACCCCACCGACTTCCCGGTGCTGAGTTCCCTTCATGGGTGCGAGGAGAGGATTGGCATCACTCATGACGATGTCCTCCGAAGTCTGTGCGGACCTTTGAATCGCTTCACGGCCCTTGTGTCGTATGGGCGCGCGTCCGGCGTGTTTTTGCGGATACCCCAGCCCGCCAGCGTCCGCCAGAAACCGAGAGAAGAAAAGGATTTTTCTTTTCACCACGGAGGACACGGAGATCACGGAGTTTAATTCTTGTTTTTTCTCCGTGCCCTCCGTGTTCTCCGTGGTGACAACGTTCTTCCCCTCTGTGCCTCTGTGGTAGGACGTAGCAATCAGACATAGAAAAATGCGCGGCTGCTCGCTTTTTGGACCTCCCGCTGCCCTTCCCCTACCGAACTCTGTGATTCCAGGGCAAATCCAGCTCTTGACATTGCAAATTGCAATACTATAATTGCATATTGCAATATGAAGCTCGGCGAAAAAATCCGCTACCTGCGGCTGGTCGAAGGCACGTTGCGCGGCACGGGCCGCGAGATGACCCAGCAAGACCTGGTGGTTGCGCTGAAGAAGGAAGTGGGCAGCGGGCTCAGCCAATCTTACTTGTCGCAGATCGAGAGCGGAGCCCGCCCACACCTGACCAATGCATCGCGCATGCTGCTGGCGCGCTTCTTCAAGGTGCATCCCGGCTACCTGGTGGACGATCCCGAGGGCTACCACACGGAGCTGACCAGCGACCTGCGCGCCATGGAAGACCGGCTCGACCTGTGGCTGATCAACGGCGCGGAGCAGTTTGCGCGCGATGCCGAGGTGAGCCAGGCACTGTTGCAGGTGGCCAAACATAAGGACTCACGCAAGTGCCTGCTGCTGCTGGGCGCGATTCTAGAAGCGCCGGAACTAGTGGACCGTTTGACTGAGGTGTTGAAGCCGGGCGCTGGCGAACCGCATGGCGGCGCCCAAAGAAGGAAATCGGCGGGAGCAATCCTATGACGTGGGAAATTTTTTATTTCGTGTGCTTTCTGTTCGGAGTAACGATGATCGGGCTGTCGTTCCTGGGCGGAGGCCTGCACCTGCCGCACTTCCACTTGCATTTGCCCCACGGAGGTCCGCACGTCGCGGGTGGAACTCACGGTGGAGGCGCAAGCGGCGCCGACATGCCCTTCTTCAACCTCGGAACGATCACGGCATTTCTGGCCTGGTTTGGCGGAACCGGCTACTTGCTGACACGCTACTCCTCGCTGGTGGTGGCAGGGGTATTGACGCTGGCTATCGTCGCTGGAGTGGTGGGCGCGACGATTGTCTTCTGGTTCGTAGCCAAGGTGTTGCTCAAATATGATCGCGATCTTGATCCGGCGGATTACGAGCGCGTGGGCGTGCTAGGCCGCATCAGCAGCCCGATTCGAGCGGGCGGTACGGGCGAAATCATCTTCTCGCAGGCAGGCACCCGGCACACCTGCGGTGCCCGTAGCGAGAACGGCGAAGCCCTGCCGCGCGGCAGTGAGGTCATCGTTACCCGATATGAAAATGGCATTGCGTACGTGAGACGGTGGGAAGAAATGGCGGGGGAAGAAGAAGCAATTAGCTTTTAGCTTTTAGCTTTTAGCTCTTAGCTCTTAGCTCTTAGCTCTTAGCTCTTAGCTCTTAGCTCTTAGCTTTTAGCTCTTAGCTCTTAGCTTTTAGCTCTTAGCTCTTAGCTCTTAGTAATCGGTGCAAGGTATCCGATCGTGAAAGACACAAGCGTAGCGCGGAAAACAAGCAATCAAGAGCAACCTTGAGTACTGAAGCTAGAAGCTAAAGGCTAAAAGCTAACGGCTACTTGCTAATTGCTAATTGCCTTTAAGGAGGCTTATGGGGTTCCACATACCAACTGAAGTACTGATTATTGCCTGGACAGCAGTAGCTGCGGTCGTGCTGTTGATCAGCGTCTTTGCCAAACTCTACCGCAAGGCAGGACCGAACGAGGTCCTGGTGGTGTATGGATTTCGTGGCACCCGCGTGGTCAAGGGACACGGCACGGTGATCTTCCCCATGGTGGAGACGTTTCGCGAGCTATCGCTTGAGTTGATGTCCTTCGACGTCGCGCCGCAGCAGGACCTCTACACCAAGCAGGGCGTTGCTGTCACCGTCGAGGCGGTGGCGCAGATCAAGGTGAAGTCCGATCCAGAATCGGTCTTGACCGCGTCCGAGCAGTTCCTCACCAAGGCGCCGCAGGACCGGGAAGCGCTGATCCGGCTGGTGATGGAGGGCACCTGCGCGGCATCATTGGACAGCTCACGGTGGAAGAGATTGTGAAGCAGCCCGAGATGGTGGCCGACCGCATGCGCTCCACCTGCGCGGACGACATGAACAAGATGGGGCTGGAGGTGATCTCGTTCACCATCAAAGAAGTGCGCGACAAGAACGAATACATCTCCAATATGGGGCGTCCAGACATCGCACGCATCAAGCGGGATGCCGACGTCGCCACGGCCGAAGCGGAGCGCGACACCGCGATCAGGCGCGCCATAGCGCTGCGCGAATCAGCTATCGCCAAGGCGCAAGCCGACCAGGAGCGTGTCGCCGCCGAGACAGCCTCGCAGGCGCGGCAAGCGGAGGCGCAACGCGATCTCGAGGTAAAGAGGGCAACCTACAACGAGATGGTGAAACGCCAGCAGGCGCAAGCTGACAAGGCGTACGAGATTCAGACCAACATAATGCAGCAGCAGGTGACCGCCGAAGCCGTAAAGGTGCAGCAAGTCGAGAAGGAACAGCAGGTGAAGGTGCAAGAGGCGGAGATCCTGCGCCGCGAGAAAGAGCTGATTGCGACCGTGCTGAAACCGGCCGAAATCGAGCGCCAGCGAATCGAAACGCTCGCCAGCGCCGAACGGCAGCGGCTGACGGTCGAAGCGGAAGGCCATGCCAGCGCGATTCGTGCGCAGGGCGAGGCGGAAGCCGAGATCATCTTCAAGAAGGGCGAAGCCGAAGCGCGCGCGATGAACGTGAAGGCCGCGGCTTACCAGGAATACAACCAGGCCGCGGTCGTGGACAAGCTCTTCACCAACATGCCGGAGATCGTGAAGGCGCTGGCCAGTCCGCTGGCCAATGTCGATCGCATTACCGTGGTCTCCACGGGCGACGGCAACTCGACTGGGATGCACAAGATCACCGGGGACATTGCGCAGATGGCGGCGCAAGTGCCGGCACTGTTCGAGGCGCTTTCGGGCATGAAGATATCGGAGCTGCTGAGCAAGGTAAGGACACTCGGCGACAAACCGAATCGGCCGGACGAGCTGCCGCCAAGCGAAGGCGATGGCAAATCAAAGGGAGCAGGGGCGGGTAAGTGAAGTGACAAGAGACACCCACCCTTTCGCCAAAGGCAGGCGAAAGGATGGGGCACCCAGGCAACCAGGCAACAAGGATGGGCACCCAGGCTCTTGAATTGTCATTGGGAGCGAAGCGAGGAATCTGCTGTTGTTTGGGCTGAGAAGGACGGCTGGGAAACAGCAGATCCCTCACGGCTAAAGAGGCTGCTGAAAAATGAACCAAAGTAGTAATTCCGGGCGTTTCTTGACTCAAAAGTCACTCGTAAGTTATTGAATCGTCGTTGCGCAAAATGCCGAGTTTACTTGTTTGAGTCTTTTTTCAGCAGCCTCTAAAGCCGTTCGTGATGACAACTTAGAAATCGCGAAACCGGGCCTTACGTATGTAGCGCTCTTTAGCCCGTTTCTTCCAAACTATCGATGCGCGCTGAACGCACATCATGAATTCAGCAAGGAGCAGTTATGGCATTACTCGATCGAGTCGCAACCCTGGTGCGGGCCAACCTCAACGATCTCGTTGACCGGGCGGAGAATCCCGAGAAGATGTTGAAGCAGGTCATCCTGGACATGGAAAACCAATTTATGCAGGTGAAGACGCAAGTGGCCATCGCCCTCGCCGACCTTCATCTGTTGCAGAAGCGGAAGATAGAAAACGCCGACAAGCACGCCGAATGGATGCGCAAGGCCGAACTCGCCGTCGACAAGAAAGACGACGAGCTTGCCCGCGCGGCCTTGGAGCGGGCCATGAGCTTCCAGCAACTCACCGAGAGTTTCGAGAAGCAGATCGCCGACCAGGAGGTCCAGGTCGAAGCGCTGAAGTCGGCACTCAAGAAGCTGGAGTTGAAACTCTCCGAGGCCCGTGGCAAGGCTGATCTGCTGATCGCGCAGCATCGCCGGTCGCGAGCGGTAAGCCGGGCCGCCGACGCCCAAATCACCCCGACGGGAGAGAACCGTACTTTCGAACGGATGCGGTCCAAAGTCGCCCGTGAGGAAGCCCTGGGACAAGCCAAAGGGGAAGTGCTGGGCGACGACGTCGATGGCCGGCTCGACGCGTTGGAACGCGAGCAGAAAATCGACTTGCTTTTGCAGGAGATTAAGGCCAAAAGACGCCTGAGCGCGTAGGGAAGCTCTGATTAAGTCGGGTTCTTTGAAGGGGACGGCCTTCAGGCCGTCCGTAAATGCCCAATATAAAGGCTGGGCTTTTAGCCCCTGAGGCACCCCCAATTGGCTTAATCAGACCTTCCTTTAGAGCAATTCCGGGGGTTGGTGTATCTGGTAGTGCGGGCCTTCAGGCCCGCGTTGGCCAGTCCTCGTAGAAATTGGGCTTCAGAGTCTGTGTGAATACTCGTTTTGAGTTGGCTCGGTGGAACGAATTGCGTAAAAGCGAGCCCCGAATGGAGTGAAAGAGCTTAGCCCAGCGCGGAAGCGCTGGGTAAAGTGGAAAATAAGACCGAGTCCCGTAGGGACGGCAGAGGTTCTCACCCAGACTCTTCAGACCCCGGCATCGTGGCGGTAAAGTGCCGCCGGGTTAAAACCCGCTCCGTTCGGGAGGTTCACCGGGACGCGGCGCTAAAGCACCGCTCTACCCGTGCGGGTAGCGACAGTAACTCTGGAACCGCCGAGCTGCTTTTCACCAACGGAATCTCTTGCGGAGCGCTCAAAAAGGCTTTCCCCCACCATGATCCCAGTGCCCCCACCTTAAGGTTGCGTGTCTCCCGACATGTAGCCCCTTTTGAATCTGCTAGTTACCCAGATCACCCACAGATCACCCAGAAATCACCGCTAGATCACCCACAAATCACCGCTGGTGCATTGATCCCGCGAGCAAGCTGACCTATTGTGCGCTCACGAGAGCGGGAAATTGCGAAAGCGACCTGCTCTGAAAAGGGGAACGCTTCCGGAGGTGGGACAACCATCCCGCTTTCGGAAGCGAAATGGGGTCCCAAACCACAACCCGGCGCCGCTCGATTCGACCGTCGCCACAACCCATGACCACAAGGAGGTCAATATGAAAACCCAAGTGATGTGTAAAGACTTTAGCCTCGATAGCGAAACATCAAAATTCCACTCCGAAAGAAAGACAACGAAACACGTAAGGCTTGGAATTTCAGCCATGGCCCTTTGCTACCTGGCTATGGTCATCGGCAGTGCCGTGTTGCCTTGCGGGGCGGAAACCGTCACCAGCGGCACCACCGGGGGCGCCGCAACTGGACCTGTTGTCGTCGCTAACGGTGGGGGCTTTGGAGATTGGGCCGGTTCGCCCGAGAGCAACCCGAACCAAATCACAGTGACGGCAAACGCCCTCCCCGGCGGCGCCTTCTATGCAAACCTCAACTTTGCGTCGGATGGCAATCCCTTGAGGGAGTACGGCATGACATGGAACATGACAAACAACAGCCAGCAGGATTGGTACTCGATGCACTTCACAATTCAATACGCGCCGTTGGAAGACTTTTCGGTGACCTTCGACGCGGGGGAAACCGGTCTGCAGGCGCCCCACAGCAGCGTTTATGGCCTCGACAATTGGAGCGACACCAATATCGATTTCTCCGGCGGAGCCATCTCCGGAAAGCGGCGGGACCGTAAGCTTCTACCTCCCGCTGGACGTTAACGGCCTGTGCTGTAGCGGTAACTTCATCGTCTTCGCGACTCCGGACTACAGCCCCTCCACTCCCGAGCCGAGCAGCTTGTTGTTGTTTGGTTCTGGGATCCTTGGCGTTGGCGGATTGCTGCGAAGGCGCTTCCTCGGATGACGCGAGCGCTACTCCATGGGACAGTCCTGTCCCGGTGAGGAGCAGCTTCGCGGTGAAGTTGCTCCCACCTTCAACCACCACCGCCAACAACCTATGACCACAAGGAGGTCACCATGAAAACGCAAACGATCCATACCAACGAAATGACTCCGCGGCCGTTCTTCGGAGGGCCTGCAAACCAGACCACCCACAACCTAACCAGCGCCGCTCGGCTTTCGGCCGTCGCCGCAACCCATGACCACAAGGAGGTCAATATGAAAACGCAAACGCTTGCTTCCCAACCACGAATGAATGGCTTCACAGCGATCCTAGTCGGCGCTATCCTAGTCGGCCTCAGCCTGATCGCCGGTGCGGGTACGGCATTCGCCGACACCGTCTACAGCAATTTCACGCCAAGTACCGGAAACGGCTACGATGGCGCCACTTTTTACACTCTTTCAAACAACGGCTTGGTCGGTGGGTTCTTTACGGCCACGACCGTAGCGGTGACATTCACAGTTCCAGCAGGTATGGACTACAAGCTGAGCAAGATAGAGGTTATGGGTGCGCAATCGACGGGCTATGGCAGTTTTCTGCACGCATACATCGTGACCAATCCAATATACATAGGAACAGACTATAGCTCGACCTCCCAACTTGCCGCGTCGCCGAGCCTCGTGACTTTCGACACCACGCTATACCCGATGATCCTGAAAGCGTCCCATACCTACTATCTCAAGGTCGAAGTGGATACAGGCAGTGGCCTCAGCGTTGCTAAATGGTACAAGAATAGTGCAAATATCCATGGATCGGTTTGGTACAACGATCCTTCAAACGGGGATGCAACTTATCACAATTTAGGTGCGAATTCGCAATACCCTGTTTTCCGGATCTCCGGGACGCCCCAGACGCCACCGGCTCACTGCAGCCAGAAGGTGACCTACTACGACGGCACCCTTCTGACACCGTGGTGGGACGGCGCTAATTGCTACATCAAACCCGTAGCTACAGGGGCAACTCCTTTCATCTGGAACAATGGATATTACGTAATCCCAGATAAATCGCAGACGTGCCTCGCCGGTACCGGTTGGTTCGACGGTGCTAATTGCGTCTACATGTCGCCGAAGCCCCTGTCGGGCTTCATAGTCAATGACAAGATGTACGTACCACCGGTCAGCGGTAGTTGTCCGCCCGGGACGACGCTCGACGGAACCAACAATTGCCTGGTGAAGGCAGCTCCCTGGGGAACGCACGCTTTCGAGTGGGCAAATAACTGGTACTTTACCACGCTCTTCACGTGCAAGGACGGTGGATATGATGGCGCCAACTGTTACATCATGAAGGCTCCTCCAGGCACAACCCCGTTCATCTGGAGCAACAATTTCTACTATGCGGAGTAGAAGTCGCGCCTACCGTATCAGTAGCTGGCGGGGTAGCCCACCCAAGCTGGTTTTGCTTGGGTGGGTAGGCCGGGGTGCCCCGGCCAAGCGTAGTAGACGTACGTGAACCCTAATCTGAATTCCCTGTTTTAGTCTTCGTTTGGCTAGGGCGGGGCAGTCACGCCCGCAGGCATCACCCCTCACTGCTAGCATCCTTTCCGTTTTCCCCGCCCGGAGGCTTCCTGTTTTCAAGCCTGTCGGCGTGATTGTGCACGGACTTGCCCGAGACTCGACTCACTCGCACCGGCGATCTGCAGACGCGCTAAAATATCGCGATGGCGGACTCGCTTTATCTCAGCATCTGGTTTCCCAGCTTCCGCGAAGCAGAGATGATGGCGCGCGCGGTCAGCGTGCTGCGGCAATTCCCTTTCTCGGCGGTGCGCGAGGGCATCACCTACCTGTCGGTGCATCCGGTGGCGTGGTCAGAGCCGACGGTGCTTGAGCGCCGCTTCAATCCGGGCATCTCGCCCGAGGAAGCCGCCGAGGTGGCCAGCGAATTTGTGCATGACGATTTCGCCTTCGTCTTCGAGGCGTTTTGGGACC
>OCZT010002393.1_pt1 | contig 19372 bp, 20 predicted proteins | sample 1539031 | NCBI WGS metagenome assembly OCZT01 (sample SAMEA3539308, study PRJEB22396) | soil metagenome | biome: tundra; feature: field; material: soil | place: USA | collected 2010-05 | depth 0.15 m | reverse complement strand
TCCACAACTTTGACGTTTTATTGATTATAGCCGTTAACCACAACACTTTAGCGGTTCTATAAGCACTAATTCAAGACTGGTCTAAATTTGAAACCTTTTTATGCGAAAAGGTGTTTTTGTTATGACTGGATTAATATTTTTAATTTTTGACGGAGGTTCCTAAAACCAACCCGATTTTTTATTGACACTTTCTTATGATATACAGAACCAACACAGCTGAGAAAAAATAAACGAAAACTAAAGGAAAATTATATTCATGTTCACAAACTCTAAGGATTTCACCAGAACACACAGTCTTGTAACTAACGAACATTCCCTTTATAGACCAAATCACCAAAATTATCTCTGCTATTAAAAATAAAATCTTTCGAGTTTTCATCTTTTTTATTTTACTCCAGTAATTATGCTCTGGTCAGTTCGTTTACACTGCCAAAATGGCATAAGGAAATTATTACTATATTCAATAGTGATATTTTGATTTGATTCCTGATATTGTTTGAGTTCATCTATAACAACTGGGTCTGTGACACAATACTTATCCTCCTGCGAAGACTGCGTGTTTGTTTTAAAATAAGCACTCGTTGTATGAAAAATATAGCCACTATTTTCTATTGCAGTAACAAACCCTGTGTGTTCCCCATTTGTAGGCGAATGGAAAGAGTTATATACAGGCCACACAAAAATAATAATGACTATGATTACAACTCCACCAAAAAAATCATCCATGGAATTATTCAGTTAATATTTTATTGTAAAGTGCCTCAAATTCCATCTCATTTTTAATTACCCCACCCCCTTGTTCATTTGGGTAACCTACATAGGTTATTGCAGAAAAGTCTCCAACCAGTTTTGGAGGGTTATCTCCTGAATAAATTCTCCAGGCATACAAAACATCCTTGTTTGAAAACAAATCAGTTATACCTACCCACACATCTCCACCTCCAAAATGACGTTCTCTTCCATAAAAGCACTTATTTAGAACAGTATCGTAATGAAAAACTGAATCAGTCACAAGAACCTGACTTATGTCTGGATATTTTTTTTCATAATCACTTTTAGCAGTAGCCCCTAATTGAGCACACTGAAACTGTAAATTTGCAATTGATGTTTGTTGAGTCCCCGCTTGTTTTTTTTCTGGAACTGACGAATTGGCAGTAATGATCGCCTGTTCGCTAGATGTCGCAAGAGTTGATACTGTCTGAACGTTCGATGAATTATTTACAGTACTTTTATTTGACGAATTAGTAGACAATCCATAGACAGTGAAAGCAAGAATTAAAATGGCCACAATTATGGAAACCTTAAACCAGTTTTCTTTTATAAAATTTTTCATAGAAACAAATTACCACTTATAAGATTTCGCATACCCCTTCTTTCCAGTAAAAGGATTAGAGTTACCTTTTGTAGAATAGTTGTCTAATCGTGTCTTGTTTGGTGAAGTCTTATAGTAAGAATTTATATATTTACCAACTGAAGGTTTGTAGTAACTTTTAACCTTAATAGTCTTAGCTTCAACTGAACCTGTAAAAGCTCCTGCGACTAATAAAACCCCTATAAAAATAGCTATGAACTTTTTCATGTTGCACTAACTCTACAACGGAAATGCAAATCTTACAAGTTGATAAACTTTAGTTACAATTTTTCGTCTCCAATGCTTTCTGAATATAAAGTAGTGGTTTCTGAACCTCTAATTCAAGTATTCCGTTATTGAGAATTCGATTTTGTCCTAGCGCTGATAAAATCCTGCGCTTCTTTTCTGGGTCAGCTTCCGTAAATTCCTTTTTAGCCTTTTGAGCAAAATCAAAAGCGTTGCGTATATCTTCAAGCCACTGTGAAGATCTAGACTCCGAAGTTGAAACGATAGTTTGCAATCTTAACTGGTCACTTTCAAATTCAAGTTTCTTTTCTTGATAAAGTTCTGATGTAAGCTCACCTGCCAACCTCATATCAAGTAATGCATTTAATTTTTTAGTAACATCTTCCAGCTGTCGCTTCTGGGAATAAAGTACCGATTTGCTGTCTACTTTCTCCTGCTCATGCATTTCTTGCAGAGTTTCAACTGCCCAGTTATGAAATGATTTTGGAATAGTTATCCTATCAAGGATTTCAAGTATCTGCCTATCAATTTCTTTTTCATTTAGAGATGCCTGAGTACAGCCACTGTTTGCCCTGCCTGTGCAAAAGTAGTACACATAACGATGAACATTTCCATTTTTCTGTCTCTTGATTTTTTCATCGGCCGTAATGCTTGCACCACAGAGCGAACATTTAATAAGTCCTGTGTAAGCACAAGTATGAACTCGGGAACGTGGTCTACCCTCTTGCCCTAAAAGTAATTGCACCATGCCATATTCCTCTTTAGTAATCATTGGTCTGTGAATGCCTTTATACCAATTGCCGGATTTTTCTGGATACTCAAACTCTCCGTAGTAAAAAGGGTTAGTAAATATGTTATAGAGATTGCTCTTGGAAATCTTTCGTTGCTTGTTGTGAATTGTTCTAACGGTCAATCCTAACCGATCGTTTGCAAGTCTTGTAAGCTCGAATCTAGAATAGGAACCAGTAAGCATTAAATCAAATAGCTGACGAACCAAAGGAAACCTTTCCTCATCAACCAATATTTCTTCCTTGCCTTTTTCATGATACTTACTGTTTTTGTATCCAACTGTTGCATAGCATGGCCTGACACCAGCTTCACACCTAGCTTTCATACCTCTCTTGATATGTTTTGCTAAATCTCTTGAATACTGCGTTGCAACTCCGAACTCTACCGAAGCCATGAGCACGTTGTCATCTGGGTACCAATCCCTATCAGAGGCTTTAATATTTTTGACAATTCCCGTTTGAAGTAAATATTTGATAGAGCCTTCATCAATTGGATTTCGGGCTAACCTGTCCATTTTCCAACATAGAATACCGTCAGCTCCTCCTCGCTGTATCAGCTCAATCATTTTTTGGAACTGTTCCCTTTTGTAGGGAGACTTCGCTGACTTAGCTTCTTGAAATGTTTTTACAATTTTCAAACCTTGCGATACAGCCAATCGTTGCATTTCCAAGAGTTGTGATTCAATACTTGCCACTTTTTCTTCCCTATCGGATTTCTCAACAGAGCGACGAGCATATAGAACGTATTTTGTGTCACTCTTAGTTTTATCAATTTGTAAATTTCTTTCCATTTTGTATATATCTTAATTGGACTGCAGACAGTGTAAACACGCCAGAGGTTTCATATACCTCTGGAATGTTAACAATGTTAATTTTGTTAATTAGAACTTGATATCGTCAGGGTTAATTTCGGAGACAGTTTCATCAATAGGGAGTTTTGGCTGAACCTTCGGCATTTCAAATCCAAATCTCCGAGCAATAGCCTCAATTGTTCTAAGCTCTTGCAAGATTGGAATGTAAAACCCTCCACCATCTCTATCGGTTTTGATACCCAAATTACGTACATGTCTACCTATTTTCTTTGGGGAAATAGTCTTCTGGTGGTACACTATGACGTCATCACCACTTTCGACGTACTTGTCTTTTGCCTCTGAATAATCTTCATAAAACCTGCGGTCAAACTCATCGGAAATCTGCTTTAGGTAAATTTTCCCTCGATCTTTGCTTTTATCTCCGCCAGCAACTAAGCCTTGGTCAAAACCCACTAATTCAAGAATGCAATTAATCACATCAGCCTTTGTGTCGGATTTGCGTACAAGTTGCAACTCTCTCTCATAATCAGACAGAAATTTTATAACCTCGCCGTGAACATCTGACCCAATCATGAAAGCTAGTGAAGTAATCGACAGCGCTCCTTGTCTAAGTCTTGGAAATTTCAGGCCAGCAAGAGTAGCCTCGTCAACCGTTATGTAAGGAAGAGCGTTTAGTCTGAATGCCAGCAGATCATTTCTCACAGATGTAGCTCGTCTTTCAAAATCCTTAGGAAAATGAGACGATACTTTAAGGTCATCTTTTGGCAATAAAACCTGTGTCAGACACCTACTCTCCAAAGCTTCGTCACTGAATCTTTCTCTTGAAGCAATTATTTTTGGTCCAAAGACATCGAACACATCCGTTTCGTAATCGCCTGTCTTGCCTATTGGTTTCATTTTTGCCACCGGCGTCCCACTGACATGACCAGAATTCAACACCTTTATTATTTCCGAGTACATTTCAGACGACTTAAAGTTTGCTTCGTCTAAAGCCAACGTGCCGCGTGTTTCGTTTAGAGTGCGGTAAATCGTAGCGTTCGAAACAGTACTGCAGAGCATGGCCTTATAACACAAGTAGGTCATCGTTTTCATAAAATGTGATTTACCAGTTCCGTAATCACCAATAACCCTTATGTAAGGTAAAGTCTCGAATTGGTCATAGACCCAACTTAGCAGGACATAGATTGAGCTTATGACCTTGAAGGACTCTGGCAATTCCACAAATTCGGAGATGAAATCCTTAATCTCAAGATATGTGGTTCGGATATCTTGATAATTTCCAACACCAGACGGGAGTCTGACAAACCGACTTTTTACGAGACCGTGATTTTCAGAAAATGGTAAATATTCTGCACCTGTCGCTGGGTCTGTGTAAGAGTTGAAGATTTTTATACCCTCATCGCTGGAAACGACTAAATTAGTCTCATGCTTTTCATGGTCATAAATGGTCTCCAAAATTTTACCGTCTGGCAAAACTACCGACAACACTCGGTTGTCTTTATCTTTATTCATATTTTAATGTGCTTTAAATTTTTAATAACTACTGAGCAACTTGTAGAGTTCAATGAGTTTTGTTGCTTTTTGGGTTGCTTCTGCAACCGACAACTCAACTCCGAACTCCTTCTTATAGACCTCAATAAAGAGATCGAGACATTTATTTTTCACATACAAAAAAGCCCTCAATCACTTACAAACAAAACCCAATAAAGGATTTAATTCATAAACAATTGAGGACTTTCTCAAATTGAGCCAGTAGATAAACCACTGCGTCACATCGCTTGCTCTGATGAGGAACTTCCTGTCTTACGACAAGCAGATAAGATAAACTTATCAGTCACATCATCTTTTCTAGCTTAAAAGGACTACCAATTAATTAATAATTCCTAAAGTGTATGCCCTATTAATCAAAAAGTCAAGAACTAAAAGCGTCTTCGTTAAAAAGTACAATAAATTTTTTATGACAATCTTTGTATGGACACTTAAAAATGTAATTGCTTTTCGGTTCTTGAAGGACAATTCTCTTTGCCTTTTCATCAAACGCATGAAAAGGACAAAATATACTTGGATAGGCATAATTCTCAAGTTCATTGTCAGCGTCAATCTTTCCACTGTAATTTTTAATCATTACAGTAAAACTATCTCTACTCAGCGGCACAGTCAACTCAAATTCTGAACCACATTTATCACAATGAAGCTCTAAATTTTTAAAGCCATCACGGAATTGACCAATCTTATTGCCACAAGATATGCAGGAAAGACGATATTTTTTATCCATAACAAAATCCTACTGCGTAATCAATAAAAAGCAAATCTACTTATCTAAGACGTACGTTCACTATGTACATAATGAACATTATGAATATCTTTACGTTTTGTGAGCATAAACGCAGTCCTCAACGTTCCAGACGTCAAAGATGATGACTTTCTGTGTATTTTGCAGTATCATTACCCATACAACTGAATAAATGGCCTAAACCTTTACAGGCATGGCCGAAAAATCGTCGTAAACAGAAACCCCAACATTAGGGTGCGTTTACGACGTTACACTGGGAAACTGGTGTAGGCCTTCGGGTCGCCTAGTGTTGGGATTTTTGTATCCACGCACCAGGTTCTGGACTATATGCTCCAAGAACTAGAAAAAATAAATACTGAAATAATCAATGAAGCTAAAACTGGTCAATACTATTTAGGTCGCTTTATTCCAAAGATTTCTGAAACAATAAATACACAAGTTATGTTTGTGGCAGAAATGCCTACCTTCCCTTCCAAAAAAGATAAATGGAATCCTAGGGATAATTTCTTCCTAACGAAGTCAGATTTAAAATTTGTAAAGCTTTTGAATAAACTCGGACTTGCTGGATGTTACATCACCGATGTAGTTAAAAAGTGCGCTCTTGCTGGTGAACCAACCGAAGAAGATCTACAAAAATTCAAACCGTACCTACAAAAAGAAATTTCAACTTTAAACCCAAAAGTCATTGTTTCTCTTGGAGAAAGAACGAGTAAGGTCTTAGATAAACTAAATATTCAGCATATTAATATCTGGCACCCAAGTTATCCAGACCGTAAAAACGAGGACAAAGGTCTTTGGTTGGAGTACGAAAACCAAATACGAGATAGAGTTGTGAACAGTTTACAGACTAGTTAGACCTGATATTAATAACTTATCAATATGAAAAAAATACATAAAGTTTTTGTTGCGATTTTTGTACTAGCAATGGTTATCCCCTCCGTAGCTTTTGCTTCATGGTGGAATCCATTCTCCTGGGGCATATTTTCTAAACACAGTTCGCAAATTGAGACAATGGGCACAACTACGCCAATAAATAAGCCTACTGTTTCGACTTCAACAGCAACAACATCGCAAACAACCGCATCATCTAATTTTACAAACTTTGACGGAACATTATCTGTATCTGCACCAATGAGGGAATGCCCTTCTTCACAGTGCAAATTGATTAGATATTATGCTGAAACAGCAACTGTTAGAGTTGTTGGAAAAGACAATGCCGGAAATTGGTACCGCATACAAGCAAAAGATGATGGTGGCAATTTAATCCAAGGGTGGATGACCACATCGGCATTCGTTAAATCAACAACTCAAACTAAACCACAAACAAAGTATTATCCAACCGTAACGCAGTTCCATGTCGTGTCGACTTCTACCGAGAAACTCCCATCCGTACAAACGGTGGTTTCTCCTAACGTTACTTCTTGGACCGATCTAGAGACTAAGTATTTTGCTGAAGATAAACAGAAAGGATGGACGTCAATCACCATAACAAACGAGGCTGGAGCGAAACATTTTTACAGACTTGAGAATGGTGTATATGTTATAAAAAATACTTTAGCTGAGACACAGCAACCATACCAAATAGCACCTTCTACCAATACAACACTTTGCAATGGCACCAATTACAACCAATGTCCAACGGGACAAAGTTTTGTGTGTCCAGGAGACGGAGGGACAGCGTATTGTCAATTACCCAAACAGAACCCTCCGGTCTTTTTCCCAACATACAACACCACAAACTACACTGACCAATCTTCTCAAAATGCGGCCATTCTTCTCCAACAGCAACAGCAAAAACAACAGCTCCAACAAGTACAGAATTCGTTAGACCAGATAAAATTTCAACAAGAAGCACAACGACAGCAACAACAATTTCAACAGCAACTTCTACAAATGCGACCAAACTGCAATCAGGTTAGTTTTTACGACCGTCTATCATTATCAGGAGGTTGCAATAACTAAGAGTTATGAAAAACAAAAGGAACATAATTATCGGCATTATCGCAGTAGTACTCATTATTGTTTTAACTGTACTTTTCTATCACTCAAAACAAGGACCAGCACAGTGGCAAAAAACTCTAGAGGCAGTAAGCAATAGTAGTCCAGCAACATCAACCACAGATGTCACTCAAGAAAGCACTACTACATCGATAACTCCACCTATTGATTTAAACAATCCAAAAATACTAGCAAATACGCGTTCCTTTATAAAAGACCCTTCAGTTATACACATTCGAGAAATTTTCAATGAATATCTAAAAGGCAATCCAGTAAATGATGACGTTTTTGATACTGGAGACTCAAACATAGAAGCAGACCTCGGTGTATTTGATAAGACATTGTATCGAAGTCGTTTTACTGTTATCGCACACAGTGACGACGCTATGGGTAGAAATTTATACGACTTTATCTTTCTAGATTATCCACAACATGTTTACAGTGTATTGATTTATGTCCAAGGCTACGGGAATGACATCAAACCTAGATTCATGTCATTTGGCATTAATGACAGTTATGCAACCAATTATGGAGAAGAGTTATTGCGTCTAAATCCACGCATTAAAACAGATACCACACTATCAATTTAATAAGCTTAACCGTTACTGGTTTTATAACTACCATTCTTAATGACAAGAGTTGCGATACAGCTACGTCATCTAGCGATACAAAGTAACTTTGACGTGGTAATACCGATGAGTTGAATCGTTGCGTCGTTTCCAACGTTTCTAGAGTCTTCCCTATTTCATTTTTTCAAAACCTGATTGCTCGTCTTTTTTCAAGTTATCAAGTTTTTGGGGTAACTGATTTATGCGCTTTTAATCAATTTATCAGTTTCTTCGAAAGTATGCTATTTTTCAACTTTTCAATATTTTCCCAGCCTTTATTCTGGCCTTTGTTCTTAATGGGAACCTTTACAAGACTAGATTGTATATTATTTAGTTGTTCTGCTACATTAGTCATTTAGAGGCTTGGTTCTTAATTGCTTTCATTGCTTCACTAAAAGTTGTTAAGTTTCCGTATGTTCATTTGGAAACCTCGCTTTTAATCAAATTATCAAACTCGCTTTTTTGAATCTTTGATATTATTTAGACATCTATTGTGATATGTAAAGGCGCGTTCTCATCAACGCTGTGAACTAGAGTATGCGTAGGCTGTCCGTGTCTTCTATCCAAATCGTCTTTATAAAACCTGTAATCCCCTTTTAGAGCTTGAGTTATACCTTTAGAAACCAAGAGAACTTCTATCTGTTCAGGTGTAAGTCCCTGTTCTTTACCCAGTTGAATCAGGGCTTCCTTACGGATAGTGTCATAGTTCCTTGAGCCAACTGGTCTTCCTTTAGGATTTCCAGACTTACCTTTAGGAAATGGCTTTAAGTTTTTAATCCCACTGTTCTTCCCACTGTTCTTAGTGGGTAATCCAATCTCGTTTGTTTGATATTTTGGTACGCTGACAGTATTCTTCTCAGTATTCTTCATAAAATGCCCGTTTTGCGGTCTGGCACTGTTTTCCTCACTGTTATTGGAATGAGGTTTGTCTATCCCGTCTGTTTGACACTTTGACACTTCGGCACCGTTCTTCTCACCGTTCTTTGCATTATTCTTCACATTATTCTTCAAATGCCCGTTTTGTGGTCTGTCATTGTTTTTCTCATTGTTTTTAGTGGGTAATTCAATTTCATCTGTTTGACACTTTGACACTTCTACACTGCTTTTTTCACTGCAAACCACTGACTTTTGAAGATTAGCTAACTGCTCTGTGATGTTATTTTCGAGCATTTCTTTACTTTTAAGTTATTTCCGCACTTCAAGCATATAGTGAAATAGTTCTTTGCACTTGCTTGGAATACTGCATTGCACTTAGGACACTTTTTAGTGTAAACTCGCATGAGTAATTATACAATAGTTTTGCTACTATGTAAATAGATGCACACCCGTATAAAGGACAGGGAAACGTTTTTTACACTTTTTCTACCACAATATCGGCATCTTCTTTTATGATATCCAATAATATTCTAGAACCATGATTACGTCCTGAATAATAGTAGGTCAAAGAGTTATTGCTGAAATCATAATTAACATTTTCTGGTAAAAAATTGCTGATTATTTTCCTACCATCTTTTTGTAATTTTTCCTCTTTACCTTTAGGCAGTGATTCAACATCAAAGAATTCTTGTTTAAATCCATTATACAATTTTGGTAATGACACTTTTAACACCAAAAGTATAGGCAAGTGTAAATTTTTCTTTTGGTGATCGTTTACAGTTCCCGAAAATAGTTGATGTCCAAAAATATAAAAATATACTCTAATCATGGCAGGATAATACCCTTGAGAATTAGACATGGGTTCACGTTTACTCCCTATTATCTTTTCTTTTACTTTTTCGACAAACTCAGAATAGGCAACATTCCCTACCGAACCATTTTCCTGCACTTCAATATATTTATCAAATAATTCTAATAGGTTAAGTCTGAAAATATCCTCTGTTTCTATTTTATATTTTGAAATTGTTGAATGTAAAACATCATATAGAAAAATTCCGGTCTTCTTGCGTAAATACTCACTTTTGTCGTTAGTCCTAACTGCCCATCTATAATCCCAAGACATATTCCCTAAGGCAGAAAAAAGTAGCTTTAAGTTGTCCTGATCGAAAGAACTTTCAAAAAAACTCTTGATATCTTCAAAAAAGGTTTTTATAAGTTTGTCATTATAGTCAACTTTTTTCTCATACCCTTCTTGATTTTTATGAGACATATTTCTCCTATGTACTAATTTAAAATAGTGCCCTACCATTCTAAGGTAAGATAACTGTCCTTGAATACTCAAATGATTAAATCTCACATCATCAAATAAAATTTTTGAATAATTTATGTCTTTGTTATTCAAAAAAAGCTCATCCAAATATGACATAGAGTTTGGGTAAAGGTCTTCGGTCAAGAAACTATTGAGAAAAGAATTTTGATTGTTTAATGACTTTACAAACAGATTATTTATAAATCGGCCTATGTGATACATGTCATCTTGCAAAACACCTGCTGGAGGATTAACGTAAAAATGAATAGTCTTCTCAAACAAAAAAGGATGTTCTGAAAACAAAGTTAAAAAAATGTTACTAGCCAGATATTGATTAAATATCAACTTTGAATCTTCGTCTTTTATAGAATATTTTAATAGAGAACCATAAAAATATGTGATATCTTCAAGGTGTTTGAACAAATCTGTTTGGTTTCTTTGAACCAAAAATTTATCAAGGCTAGAAACAAAAGCCCCAACGTTATACTTAGTAATTTTTTTAACAGGAAAAAAGGTTACATAAGAACAAATACCTATTGCCAAAACAATGAAGGCAACTCCCCACATTTGAAGAGTAAATGACTGAAAAGTATTATTAAATTCTGCTAAAAAAGTTAATACCAGCGTAGACATAAACAATTCAACTGCAACTATACTTAGTATCCTCCTTAATCTAAAACGCAGATTAAATTTTGTATCAATCGAAAAACTAAAGAAAGAAATGAAAATCGAAATTGCTGTTATTGCAACACCTAGATTGAATGAGGAGTACATGACAGTATAGAACTAATTTAATAGACTACAATTCTGTATAAACCAACTTACACCATTAATATTCCCACCAGTAAATGTACCTGAAAAAGACACCGTGTCCCCTTTCCCAAAAAGAGCTAACCTTTTGTCAAGGCTTTGGTCAAACGCACAACTTACTGGATTACCTGAAATGTCTAAAGTTAATACATACCCATCACCAAATCTTGAAATATCGGTATATTTACCAGAACCTTGAACTTGTGTATCTTTATACTTTGCTAAAAAATCTTCTCTTTGCAAAGACGTGCTCATAGAATTAGATCTGCTTAAAACATCAGAAATATTTATAGTACTAGTAGCTGATAATTGTTTATTTGAATTAGTCATTAAACTACCAAAAACTGAACTGTAATTTGAAAATAAATAAATAATGCCAGCAACTAAAAGTGTAGCTATTATCCACATTATTGGGTTATCCATTGAAAACCAAGTTTTCTTAGAAGATTCGTCCTGAGTAATTTTACTCTTTTTACTTATCATATTGCCCTTAACTTTAGCAGTCATTTCCCCATCCTTTGCAAGATTTATGGAGCTACCCTCCATTGCCATATCACCACCAACCTCGAAATGAACACCGGGTTTGTAACCACGTTTTTTGTATCTCAAATCAAGCTCTGTCATAGCCCGCTGAAACCTACTGCCTGGTATATTAGAGTTCTCGTGCAACCTAATAATTCCTTCAAGTTCTTCGTCAGTCATTTTTGAAAAATCGTTGCTCATATCCTCAGTTTTTAAGACATTATTTTTTAATGTATCGAAATCTAATAATTCTTTAACTTCAATAAAGTGTGGTGAGTCCGAGTTTTTGGTTTGGTACAATATTTTAGAAATGGAATAATTTTCCGCACCACTTACAGTAGAAACAATATATAGCGGCACCTTAGGGCTAGAAACAAAAGCTGCGTATTTATCAATCTTCTCTCGTATGTGTGCCGACGTAACCACCACTGGACTTGAGACAATAAACTCAAATACGGCTAATAGTTTTTTACTTTTTGGGTCAAATATAGCCAAACTGTATGCATAGCTATTTTGTTTCAAATCAAAAGACACTGAATCTTCGGGGTAACCCTTTGATAAAAGTAGATCTACTAGCTTAGACCTAAGCCCGTACTCATTGGTAATTTTACTAGCCATAGTTAGTACTTTAGCACCATAACGTATGATTTCAACCCTAACCTAAATTTTTCTTTTTTTCTGTGCAAGAAAACTTCCAAAACTCCATAACAATAGGAGTAACAGTATAAATGGGAAGGCGTCTAAAAAGTACATACATGCTTTAAAAATCAACGTAGGATTATGAGGCATCGTTTTTGGATACTCTGCAGCAAGCGTAAAAACAGTGGCAAAAGCAAGTGGTGGAACAAGCATTACAATACTTATCAGTTTGGCAAGTGAAGCTGTAATATAATTTTCAAAAATCTCAATGGCAATATAATCAACAATTAGAAAAGCTATAACATTACCCCAAGACAAGATTATATGCGTGTAAACTGCTGAATCTGGGTACTGTCTAAACAATGCGTCAATAAGCGTTGGCAGAAAAAGGGTTAACAGTAAAATAAACTGAAGTCTGTTTTTTAGCTTAGAAACGTTATCCTGTCGCTCTGTATTCATGCGCTAAAGATACCACTTCCCTAAAAAAGAACAATTCACATGATTAACATCATTAACATCCCCATTGCCCTACCAAATTTCAAATTGCGTATAATCCTCCAAATTGGTCGGTTCTTAAATCGACCACTCACTTCCACAACAAAAATAAAAACGTCCTTCGGGGCGTTTTTTTGTCTGTGATGATAAGAGAGCGGAATTGAACGGGCGGAGCGATGCGAAGTCGAGCACGACCGAGCCGCGGGCTGGGCGATCAGTAGATCGTGTCGGGAAACAAGCGTAAATTATCGGGAACTCAATTCAACATCTTCAGGGTATTGACTTTTAATAAAAACATGCTATTATTATAGGCAGTAGTTTTCAAAAGCACACGCTGGATAAAAACCAGCTCAACAACATATTAAAATCCTATGAACGAAAAAGGACTGAGTAATAAAGAATTCGCAATCTTCGCATCGGTAATCCTCGCTTTGGTTTTTCTACCGACATTGTGGCAACCCCTCATGTATGTGGAATTACTGATACTCGGTGCGCTTCTGGTGTTATGTATAGTTGCGACCACTTGGGACGGCAAATGTGAAAAATGTGGATCGTGGAATAACTGGCACCATGCGGAACAATTCGATGATCATCCCATGGATCACCCGGACATGACGCTGACGCACCGATTTACAAAATGTGAAAAATGTCACCATGAGGTAGATTACGGTGAAGCCTATGAAGGAGAACTCAGTGGAGACCGATAACCCACGCAACTCTTCATATTAGATGACTCTCTTCATAAAAGCCCCTCGCGCTTTCTATGGTGAGGGTCTTTTTTTATTTTCTCACTAGATTGACATAGTATATAAATTATGTTAAAAACACTTTAGCTTTTAAACATCTGTTTTTTGAAAATCAACTATTAGGACACTTAATGAAAAATAAAAAGAAGACCCAACTACGTCCGGTAAGGAATATACTTCTTGCCGCTCTAGTTGTGACAGGTATCGTAATGATGATTGCCCATTTGTCAGGAAACAAGCGTGTGCACAAGATGAACATTGTCGGGTTTAACGGACCAGTGGAATGGCTCGGGAAATCCTACGTGAAGAATCTTGAGTTCAAAGTGCCAGCTTATTACCAAGACTTCGTGGCGAGCAAAGCACCTCAGAAGGTTAGGCCAGAATACAGCCCTGTTATCATCCTCACCTACCTGAATGGTGAGCTGGAGTGGTTAGGCACCGGTTCAGTCCGACACTTTGCGAATGATACGAATGAGTATGTCTTCACTGCTGGACACCTCTTTGATTCTGACACAGTCGGCACGAACATCTTTCTTTATCTTGATCTTTACGATCCAGAAGGTAGATGTTGGGGTATAGACCATATCAAACAATCGAGCGAAATAAGCGGCATCAAACTCACTGCCGACGATCCTCGCGAGGTAGACATTGCTGTGTGTAGGAAAGGGCCAATCACCCTGATCCCGGGTTATTCGAAAGCGTTCAAAAGTAAGTCACAAAAAGAGTACGGTAAGTTTGCGAACCTCACTGAGGATATCAAACTAACCTCTCTCGTGAGCGGGCGGACTTATAATGCAATTGGATGGTTCAAGGAGTTTAAAGACCAGACTGGTCAGGGTGTGCCCATACCCTATCTGACCTTTGACTACTTATCCCGATCTGGTGAAAGTGGGACAGGTTTCATCAGTAGTGACAATGCTCTTTACGTGCTTCTTGGCAGCACATCAGATCAATCCGCCCAAAATAAATGGACTCGAAAGCCGAGCATCGGTGTTTCGCGCGCCACCCGTATTGAGTTTCATTAGCCAACGTCGACCCTCACTGGAGAAGTACCCATAGCGGTTTCTCCCGTGAGGGTTTTTTATATATTCGATTACCGCTAAGTGGGGTTCCAACATCGTGCACTAATTCCAAATATTGACAAAACAAATATATAGTTGTAATCTAAAAATAGTATAAATGACAGTATCATTGAAACCAAAAGAAATATGAGTATTAATCCAAACTTCGGAAAAGCGCAGTCAATCGTTCGTCAAAAACTTATGGTCTATGAGGAAATGGCTGCAAAAGTCCAGAGAATAAAACAACAACAGGAGGAGCTTGAAAAATCTCTTCTCGCTCAAGCTCCAGAGTCTCTACGGGACTTTCTCGCAGAGGGGTGGCTAAGCTCGACGTTAGATTATGGAACCTGCACAGGTAAAGCGGAGCTGGTCGACTGCAACTGCAAAAGCTACGACGAGGCAAGAGAAAAATTTAACGAGCTCAAAAAAGCGTGGAAGTATGTCATAACAGTATGCTTCCCCACTAAAAAGGACTACGCTAATGCCGGGCGATTGGAATTAAAATTATCAATCAATTAAAATGCTGCGCACAAAACCAGATTGACCCTTCCATTTAAAGCCCCTTGCGCTTTCTATGGTGAGGGTCTTTTTTTATATACCTCTAACCCTCTTTTTCATTTTCTCCACTATTCGGTGTGTCAATATACTGCCGCATGCGCATCGGCCAATGCATAGACGAAATAGAAGTCTAAAAAAACAAGGTACGCTGACTACCTAGAATCGTCAGAATGGGTCACAAGAATTCTTGTGACCTTTTTATGTATACTATAATATGGATATTGATATTAAATACGCACCATGCTTTAATCCTAACTAGCACTCGCCAAATGGGTGAACCTTTAAATACCCCGCTCGGGTATTACGCTCCACTTTTGTGATGGCGTCCAATGACGGTTGAGGTAATTCTGAAAGGAATAAAATGAGCACATTGAAAAATCGAACATACGTCCTGAACGTGGCACAGCAGTTTCTCCAAGGAACGTCGGAGAATCCTCTTCTTAACAAAGGCTGGCTCGATGAAATCTGCGGCAAAAGCGGCAGAGACTCAAACTGCTTCTATAGGAACTTTATAAATGAAGCGGAACATTTCCTGGAAACCTTTGGGCAAGACAAACTTCAGCAGATTTTGTGCGCGGCGCCTCCCCCACCACAGGTATCACCTGTCCCAATGAAAACGCCGTTGATGTATCTCAATCCTGGAATAAGCGACTTACTTAACGGTGATGGTGAACAAATTCTTCAGAAATTGGCGGCATTGTCTTTGGTCGCTGCGGCATATGACCTTTGTTATGCCAAACATCACCAAGGAGGCGTCCGTCCAGTGTGAAACAAATTACCCAAGCCCGAAACGTACGTTTCGGGCTTTTTATATTTACCAAAATCTATTAATTACTACAAATAAGCTCCACGCCACTTGTATTCATATGATACAATTACCCTATGGAAAATCTTGAAAAAGAACTTAAGGATCAGCGCGAGCTGATCGAAAAAATATATTCGTCCGTAGAAAAAACAAGGAAATATTTCTTATGGACTCTTATCGCGACAATCGTAGCCTTTGTATTGCCGCTTATTATCATGGCATTTGTCCTTCCCTCATTCTTTGGAACCTATGTAAATTCGCTGCAAGGTCTTGGGGTGTAGTTAATTAGCAATACACTGATAGATACTTGCTGCTACTGGCTGACCTGTATGTCCATAAATCGTTTGTGTACCAGATTGCACTCTTGAATATCCACTTGGACAAAAACATCCACCGTATGGATTCGTAGCATTTCCCCAAACAGAATATACAGCGGTATAAGTTGCCGATAAACTAATTGGCGTACATCCCCCACCAACTGTTCCACTAGCCGTGCCACCACCACTACTACCACCTCCAGTACTACCGCCTCCGGTGCTACCACCGCCCGTGGATGCTGCAGTTGAACTGATAGTGACTACGCCAGTTCCACTTGTTGGACTAATGGTGATGTGGGTACCAGCAACTATTTTTGTTACGCCAGAGCCACCAAGACTGAGACTGCTTATCGGTACCCACTTAGCGACACCATTTGCATCAGATATAAGAACTTTGTCTGCACCCTGAGTACCATCGGCAATAATAATATGGCCGTTAAACGTTGACGTTCCAAACACAGTGAGCCCAATAGCATTCTGGATGGGAGTAGCTGCGTTTAAGACAAGGCTACCAAGCTTTGTTTGGACAGTAGTACCGATATTGAGTGGTGCTGCTACGTTGCCATTTGGTGCTGTTTGGGTTGCACCGCTCCAGGCTTTGAGGTAGCTTGCGCCGGTGACGAGGATGACTGTTAAAAAAAGTATTTTTATATAATTTACTATATCTGTTTTCATAGCTTAATAATAGCACAATCTACAAAGTTGTAGCAGTGGCAACGATAGTTGCTTGATAGGTACCAGATGGTATGAAGAAAGCGTTCTGTTCAACGGCATAGCAAAGCGTGGTACTTACTCCTGAAGGTGTAGTGGTTGCAGATCGAGTCGCTACAGTAAAGGCACTTCCAGTAAAACCCTTGTATTTTAGGGTTGTTGATGTGGCGTTTGGACCTGCTGCACCGCTACACAATGAGGCTGTTGGTGTTCCCCATGTACCTGTTGGTACATCGGTACCGAAAGCTGAGTAGCCAAAGTATGCTCCGCCGGACGTAGCTACCCAGGTGTTTGGAGTTCCTGATTGGTAGTTGGCAATTGTATTTGGTGTTGTCGTCGAGTTCATTGCGGGCGTCGATGTCGAATTGAAACCAAGCGTATACCCCAACGCATTATTTGTAATCACCGTCCACGTGGTCGTCCCGATAGCAGAGTTTGAAGCAAGGCCAAGTATGGCACTCATCGAGCTATTTCCTGGGGTAGATATCGAGATACCGGTCTGGACAGTCAGAGTAACGACAGTGCTACTTGTTGCGACAGCCGCGCGCGCACCAAAAGGCTCGATGCATGCGTAGAACAAAAGTGACACCAGGGCGATCGAGCCCAAAGAAAAATTGATTCTTGAGAAAAGAAGAAGGTGCTCCACAGTCTAAATATAACAGAGACTACTTTCGTTTACAATAATTAATTATGCACCGCTGCAAACTTAATAGTGCTTGTATTGAATGGTCCAGCCGAATGGCCCATGCCAGCAGTACCAGAACCCTGACTTGTTGAATACCCATATGTACCACCGAGGTTTGTACCGAGACCTACAACAAGTCCACCGAGAGATGTTCCCTGACTCTTCAAAGCATAGAGCTCATCAATAGTTGCTGGACGATAGCCGAGGGTAGCAAGCTTTGCAACTACCTGGGCTGCGGTCATCGTGGGGCTATCATTAAATTTAAAGACCGTAATAGAGACCGTTTTAGTACCAGAGCTTGTATAGACTGAGGTGTAGCCGTACTGTGCTGCCTCTGCGGTAAAGTGGCTGTAATCGACTCTGACAGAGTATGTGGTAGAAGAAGTAGCAGCGTTTGTGGTGGAGCTTGCAGTAGAGGAAGTGGAATTGCTACCACCTCGTTGAGTCGGTACTAGAATCATCTGTGAAGATGATGCGAGAATTTGTATAATCTGTATAGCACTTGCAGAAGGAATGGTTGAAGTGTATCCGGAATCAAGACACAGGAAATATAGGCCAACACTTGGATTGTTGCCGCCCGTATACAATTTTGCTGGATTTAAAATAAGGGCGCGCTGGGCTGAGGTCGCTCCGAGTATGTCTAACATGGCAACCGCTGTATTGACCGGCTGTACATGTTTACAATTTTGAAAGGTGTATGCCAATGCTCCAGCGATTCCACGCCCATACCCACCATTCTCAGAAAAAATGGTGTTCGATAGAGAGTTTCCGTATCTATATCCCCCTGAAGATACTGTTTGTACACCACCAGAACTAGAGCTCGCAAAAGCCGTTGAGGTAGTATCCGACTTTATTTCACTGATAAAATTTTTTCCCTGCTTTGACAATGTCACCACGAGAAGCAAGACAACAAGTGCGGCACCGAGGATAAGTAAATATTTTTTCATTTTATTTTTTATGTGTGATTAAATGTATAAACGATTAAATTGGAGAAGCTGTCCAATTAACCGTCAGAGGCCTCTTCACTACATTAGCAGTAACAAAACTAATAGTATGACTTCCACCAGTTGTAGTTATGTTGTTTACGCCCGTACGGACATTACTACCGAGTAAAGAACACGGAACGGAACCAACTGAACCTCCATCTAAGAAAAAGGTATATAGCATGGAACTAGTACAAATATAATCCTGAGATCCAGAGAAACCTAGGGTGTATGCTCCTGTATCTGGTATGTTAATCGTAGAAAAGACCCCTTCATTGATACTGAAAGATCCTGATACTGCGAGCCTAACAGGAGCTACGACAACTGTGCTTGCTGCTACCCACTTTGCATTTCCATACGCATCAGAGACAAGAACTTTGTTGAGTCCTTGACTTCCGTTTGCAAGAGTGAGCCCGTAGAGGGTTGATGTTCCGAAGACGGTAAGACCTATTGCATTTTGCCATTGGTTCGGAGCAATACCATAGACTCCTGCGTTTAGAGTAAGGCTGCCGTTTTTTGTTTGGGTGCCACTCCCTGTGTTGATTGGTGCTGCTGTGTTACCTGTTGGTGCAGGAAGCGTTGGGCCTGTCCACGCTTTGAGGTAACTTACACCGACGACGAGAATAGCGGCGAGAACTAATATTTTTGTGTAATCAATTATCTTCTTCATGTATAAAGTATATCATGAACATAACTCCAAGATTCATGAGTTCAACAAGTAAGTGCAACACTCTGTTAATCTGAGAGTGCCATGAATTA
>OCZT010002392.1_pt1 | contig 19375 bp, 16 predicted proteins | sample 1539031 | NCBI WGS metagenome assembly OCZT01 (sample SAMEA3539308, study PRJEB22396) | soil metagenome | biome: tundra; feature: field; material: soil | place: USA | collected 2010-05 | depth 0.15 m | reverse complement strand
CCTCGTTGCCGACGACGTCCGAGGCGGACAGCGTCTGTTGCGACGTGCCGACCGTGGTCTTTTCGCTCAGGATGCCAAGCGCCGTCACCGTCACGCCCGTGAGCTGCAACGCGTGCGCGACGAGCGTGATGTCGACCGTGAGGGCGCCGCCGGAGAGCTCGACCGTCTGCGTCTTCATGATGAATCCGATGCGACGCACCGTGAGGAAGGTTCTTCCTCTGAGGCTCGCGGGGGCGGTCAGCGAGTAGCTGCCATCGGCCCTCGACAGCGCGCCGGCTTTCACAGCTTCGATCGAGACCGAGGCGCCTTCGATGGGCGCGCCGGCTTCGCTCATGACGCGGCCGGAAATGACGGTGGGACCTTGAGCCATAGCGGGGGAGGCAGCGATTGCCAGCAATGCGAGCGTCGCTGCGCCCGCGCATAGCGCGCGAGCCAATCCTTTGAGCATGATGAACCTCTCATCACCGAGGGTGGGCGTGTACTGTTCGCCCGCCGATCTCAGGACGTCGGCGGCACGAGAATTCGAATCCTATAGCGTTCGACCCAGATGGTCAATCGTCAGGGTCATGCCACGGTGGTTTCGACACCCCGAGACGGATCCCGGACTCCGGTGCCATGTCGAACCGGGATCGTGCGCTACATCGTGCGCACGACGATGACCGGGCCGGCGTGCGCGCTGGCGCCGAAACGCTGCATGGCCGCGGCCGCGTCGAGGAACCGGATCTCGATCACGGAGCGGACCGCCAGGTTCTTCAGTTCGTCCAGCGCCACGACGCCGACGCCGTCTATGGAGGCGTGGGGCTGCCCGGATTCCGGATCGCCCGGTGTGTTGCCGGCGCTGGCGAAATTCTGTGGGCCGCGAATGGAGAAGAACCGCGGTCGCAACGCGCGGATGGCGTCGTACGCGTTCAGCGAGCTCAGGGAGGGATCGGCAAGTTCCTCCTGCATGATGACATTCGGGTCGCGGCGCGCTGATGCAGCGGACGCGGCCGCCACGCCGGCGGTGCCCGGAGCGGCGCCGCTGCTCGCGCATGCGGCGACCGCTGTGAGCAGGCAGAGACATGTGATCCTGGTCGGCATGCGAACACCTCGGCGCGGTGTGGTGGGTGAGGGCGAGGACGGTGCTGCCAGAAATGATAGCGCATCGGGCGCCATAGGCAGCTCCGCAGGCCGTGGCGGTCGGCACGACTCCACGCCATAATCCTCGTACCACGCGTCATACCTCGATCGGATCTCGTGGCCTTCCCAGAATCTTCGGCTGACGCCGCGCCCGTCCTGGTCTGAAGATCCAACCCGTAACACTGGAGTCATCCGGATGCGAGCCTCACGATTCGTTGTTCCCGCCGCCCTGGCAATCGTGTGCAGCGGTCCGCGGCTGCTGTCTCAGCAACCCACGCTGAATCCGAACCAGCAGCTCGCGCACGACGCGTACAAGGAGTTGATCGAGACCAACTCCTCGACCATGACCGCCGGCACCACCGCCGCCGCGCAGGAGATGGCCAAGCGATTCCGCGACGCCGGATTCGCCGAGAGCGACATCTTCCTCGGCGGCGTCCGCCCCGACAAGTTCAACGTCGTCCTGCGCTATCACGGACGCGGAGGGCCGAGCGCGCCGAAACCGCTGCTGCTGCTCGCGCACCTCGACGTCGTCGAGGCACTGAAGAGCGACTGGTCGAGCGACCTCGACCCGTTCAAGTTCCTCGAGCGCGACGGCTATTACTACGGCCGCGGCACCTCGGACGACAAGGCGATGGCCGCGATCTTCGTGGCCAACATCATCCGGCTGAAGCAGGAGGGGTACGTCCCGGAGCGCGACATCATCATCGCGCTCACCGCGGACGAAGAAGGCGGCTGCTGCAACGGCGCGCGCTGGCTCGTGGCCAACCACCGCGAGCTCGTCGACGCCGCCGTCGTGATCAACGAAGGCGGCGGCGGATCGCTGCGCGACGGGAAGCCGTTCTTGAACAACGTGCAGGCGACCGAGAAAGTGTTCGGGAACTTCACCGTCACGGCCCACAACAAGGGCGGCCACTCCTCGGTGCCGCGGCCGGACAATGCGATCTATCAACTGTCCGAGGGTCTCGTGCGGTTCTCGCACTTCAGCTTCCCTGTGCAATTCAATGAAGTCACGCACGCGTACTTCGAACGGACGGCCGCGGTCGAGACGCCGGAGGTCGGCGCCGCCATGCGCGCATTGTTGAAGAACCCGAACGACGCCGCGGCGTCGGCAATCGTCTCACGCGATCCGCGCTACAACTCGACGCTGCGCACGACGTGCGTGGCGACCATGCTGTCCGGCGGCCACGCGCAGAACGCGCTGCCGCAAACCGCGCAGGCGACGATCAATTGCCGCATGCTCCCCAACACGAATCCGGCGGACGTCCGTGCGGCAATCGTGAAGGCGATCGCCGACACCGGACTCGAAGTGTCCCCGGCGCCGGCGGCGCGGCCATCAGCGCCCTCGCCGCTGCTGCCCGACGTGATGAACTCCATCGAAACGGTCACGAAACAGCTCTTCGGCAACATCCCGGTGATCCCGATCATGGGCACGGGAGCGACCGATTCGCAGCCGTTCCGCACGATCGGGATCCCGGCCTACGGCGTCTCCGGCCTCATGGGCGATCCCGAGGACGTGCGCGCGCACGGCCGCGACGAACGGATGCTCGTGAAGAGCTTTTACGACGGGCAGGAGTTCCTGTACCGGCTGACGAAGGCGCTCACGTCGTCGCGGACCGTGCCGTAAGCGCGCCGACACGCTCGCGTGTCTACGCAAGGTCCAGCACCGCGCGCACCTTCGAGGTCATGGTCGCGAGGTCGAACGGCTTCGAGATGAACTGCGCGCCGTCGACAGGCGTCGCGTGACCGGGACGGGTGGCGGCCGCGAAGCCGGTCATGAAGAGGACCTTGAGTTTGGGGTGCGTGGCCAAGAGCGTTTCCGCGAGGTCCCATCCGTTGAGTCCCGGCATCACGACATCCGTCAGCAGAAGGTCGAACGCGCCGGCATGCTCGCCCGCCAGCCGGATTGCCTCGTCAGGCCCGTTCGCCGCGAGCACGGTGTAGCCGTGCGCTTCCAGCGTCCTGGTGGTCATGCGCAGCACCGCGGCTTCGTCCTCCACCACCAGGATCGTCTCGCGACCGAGCATTTGCGGAACAACCACGGCTGGTGCCGCCGTCTCGGTGGTGCCGATGTGCCGGGGCAGGTAGAGGTCGAACGTCGTCCCCTTGTTCGGAGCGCTCACGGCCGTGATGAAGCCGTTGTTCTGCCGAATCGCACCATACACGGTCGCCAGCCCTAGCCCCGTGCCCTGGCCGACCGCCTTGGTCGTGAAGAACGGCTCGAAGATGCGCGAGAGCACCTCCCGCGTCATGCCGCAGCCATCGTCGCCGACGCTGAGACGCACGTAGTCCCCCGGCACGGCGTCCGGGTGCCAAGCGCAGAAGACCGCGTCGAGCGAACAGTTAGTCGTGGCGATGTCCACCGCCCCGACGTCCGCGATCGCGTCCCGCGCATTGACGCACAGGTTGGCGAGTATCTGGTCGACCTGGCTGGGATCCATCTTGACGGGCCACAGATCCGATGCCGGCCGCCAGGCGAGACGGATGTTCTCTCCGATCAGCCTCCGCATCATCTGGAGCGAACGCTCCACATGCTCGTTCAGGTCGAGCACCCGGGCGACGACCTGCTGCTTGCGGGCAAAGGTGAGCAACTGCTTCGTGAGGTCGGCCGAATGCCGCGCGGCCTGGAGGATCTCCGAGAGGTCCGCGCGCAGCGGCTCCGCCGGCTCCATGCCCGACATCGCGAGCTCGGCGAGTCCGATGATCACGCCGAGCTGGTTGTTGAAATCGTGCGCCACGCCGCCCGCAAGGCGGCCGACGGACTCCATCTTCTGGGCCTGGCTGAATTGCTCCTCCAGCCGCCTTCGCTCCGAGATGTCGCGCACGATGGCGATGGCGTACGGGCGGTCGAGCTGCGCGACCGACACGCTCACCTCGACCGGGAAGGTCGAGCCGTCCTTCCGCCGGTGCACGCCCTCGAGCAGCACCAAGCCCGATCCCGCGGTGGTCTCGATGCGGCGGCGGAACGCCTCGAAGTCGAAGGTCACGGCAAAGTCGCCGACCTTCATGGCCAGCAGCTCCTCCCGCGTGTAGCCCAGCGTCTCGCAACTGCGCTCGTTGACGTCCAGGATCTGGCTGGTCTCGGGGTCGAAGACTTCGATGCAGTCGTTGGTCCGGTCGAGCAGCGTCCGGAAGAGCCGAAGCTCGGCAATCGCGAGTTCGCGCGCGGAGGGGAAGTCCTCGCCGGCGCCCCCGTCCGTCCCGGATTGCGTCACGGCACCACGACCAGCGGCAACTCGACGAAACTCGCCTGTCCCGGCGCGTGCCAGATGCGTTGCGTGGCCTTCCTGTAGTCCGCGGGCTTGGCCCAGAAGATGTTCGGCACGAACGTCTGCGGGTTGCGGTCGTAGAGCGGGAACCAGGACGACTGCACCTGGACCATGATGCGGTGTCCCGGCAGGAAGACGTGATTCGCGGTCGGCAGGGCGAACCGGTACGTGAGCGCCTTGTTGGCCTCGATCGCCTTCGGCGTCTCGAAGCTCTCGCGGTAGCGCCCGCGAAGGATGTCCATCGCGATGGCGAGCTGGTATCCGCCCATCGCCGGCTGGTTCGCGACCTCGTCCGGATAGACGTCGATCAGCTTGACCACCCAGTCGGCGTCGGTGCCGTCCGTGGATGCGACGAGGTTCGCGATCGCCTGCCCGCTGATCTTGACCGGCGACGTGAGCACGCCGGATGTAAACGCGAGGACGTCCGTTCGCCCGGAGGCTTCGCGCTGGTCGTCCACGAGCCACCTGGGCCAGGTGTACGGATCCACGTATCCGGACGGCAATGTGGGACGCGCGCGGAACGGCACGGGCTTCGCCGGATCGGACACGTATTCGTCGTAGGCGCCTGCGCCAGCGGCAGTCGCGCCGGGCGCGGCGAACGCGAGACTGAAGCCCGGCTGCAGATAGAGCGGCGTGGCGCGCACCGCGCACCCGCTCGCACACCCCGCGGGCCACGACGGCAGCCGGCGCCACACGTTGGTCCCGGTCTCGAACGCCGTCACCGGCGCGATGTCGGCCTTTGGCGCGTCGTCCTTGAGGTACTGATCGAGGAACGGGAGCAGCACCTCGCGTTGGAAGGTGCGCGATGTGTTGCTCTCGAAGCGGATCGCGCCCAGCGAACTCCCGTCCTCGATCTCCTGGCCGTGATGCCACGGGCCGAGCACGAGGAAGACCTTGTCGTTGTTGACGTCTTTCGGCTTGATCGCCTTGTAGACGGCGATGTCGCCGTAGATGTCCTCCTGGTCCCAGAGGCTGTGCACGAGCATCACCGGGATCTTGAGCGGTTGCGCGGCGAGCACGCGGTCCATCGCCTGGTCCTGCCAGAAGGCGTCGTATGCGGGATGCGCGAGGATCTTGCGCCAGAATCCCATCTGCTCGAGTCCGCGCAGTCGTCCGAGCGCGCCGGCCGATCCCGCCTGCAGAAACATGTCGTAGTCGTCCCAGTGCGTGCTCCACCACTTCACCGCTTTCGCCGAGTTGTCGCGCGAGCCGTCCTGCTCGTAGATGTACGGCATGTTCTGCTGGCGGAAGGCGCCGTTGTGGAACCAGTCGTCGCCCATCCAGCCGTCCACCATCGGGTTCATCGGCACGCTCACCTTGAGCGCGGGATGCGGATTCACGAGCGCCATGAGCGGGAGGAATCCGTCGTACGAGATGCCGAGGATCCCCACCTTGCCGTTCGACTCGGGGATGTTTTTCACGAGCCAGTCGACGGTGTCGTAGGTGTCGGTCGCGTGGTCGACGGCCGTGGGGTTCTGCGGGCCGTGCAGCGGGCGGTTCATCACGTAATCGCCCTCGGAGCCGTACTTGCCGCGGATGTCCTGCACCACGCGGATGTATCCGCCGCCGATGATCACGTCGAGCGCGTTGTCGTAGCCGTTGAGATTCGGCGCGAGGTGCGCGCTGACGGCGTTGCTCGTGAGGTCGGTCGCGTTGTACGGCGTGCGCGTGAGCAGCATGGGCGCGCGATGCGCGCCCTTGGGCACGAGGATCACGGTGTGCAGCTTCACGCCGTCGCGCATCGGGATCATGACGTCGCGGCGCTCGTGGTCGAAGCCGTAGTTGGTGGGAACGATCTTCGCCGGAGTTTCGCTCGGCAGCGCCGGGACCTGCGCCGGCAACTTGCCGACGGGCGTGGCGGCGACGGACACCCACAAGGCGACCACGAGAGATTTTCGCGAGACCGGTGTGCGCATGAGCGGCTCCTTGAAGCGATGGATTGATCCGTGCAGCGGTCCTCAGCGCCGATGCGCGCCGATGAGGCACACCACCAGGCGGCACGGCTCGTCTCGCCTGTTGCGCCAGGCGTGACGCGTCCCGTTGTGCACGACGGTGTCGCCGGCCTTGAGGTGCACTTCCTTCCCGTCGTCCAGCTCGAGCCAGACCTCACCTGAGATCACGAACTCGAAGTCGACGGTGTTCGTGGTGTGCATGCCGGGATTGCCAGGCTCCATGTGGGCGGCCATGCCGGGCAGCTTTGCCTCCAGTTCCGCGAGCGCGAGCTGGACGTCGAGGTCCTTCTGCAGGGCCGCCGTCCGCGGCGCGACGGTGAAGATGCCGAAGCGGAAGCCGCCGACCGGAGGAAAGTAATTGCGCGCGGGTCGTGGTGAGCCGTCGTCGGGAAAGGCCGGCGCTTCGTCTGCGCCCCAAAGCCGGTGGAACTCCGTGCCCGGAAGGAGATCGAGGGTGATCGCATCGACGTTCGTGTCGCTCGCGACCGTCGCCTTGCCTTCGCTCGTGTGACCGGTAACCACGCGACGCACTTTCATGGCGCCTCTCCTCGCTGATGATCGGGACGAGCCCGCCAAAGCCGGCTCCATCAGCGAAACTACGGGCCGCGGCGCAAACCGCCAGCGGGAGCGAGGCGGCCCCGCGCCTGCGACGCGAGGCCGCCCGGCATCGCCTACCGCTCCGAGGGCGGCAACTTGTCGGAGTGCGCGGACTTGCCGCGCGAATAGCGCAGCTCGAGATCCTGCCGTTCGGACGCCTGCCGCTGGTTCCTCACGTCCGACGATTCGTCGGACCGCGGGTTGGCGATCTCCTGGTTGTGCCGCGCTACCATGTCGCCGTGGACCCGATTGTAATCGCGGTCGAGCGGCCCGGAGTCCCAACTTACGGAGACGACGGCGGCGCTTCCGCCCTGCCTCCCATATGGGGCGCACGCCGCGAGCGACGCGACCGCCATGAGGGTAACCAAGGTCTTCATCTGCCCCTGAACGCGCATGCAAGCCTCCCGGCCGAGAGTGTGGTGTCACGCGTGTCCCGGTGAGTCCGTCGCGAGCGTGCGCCATCACTGTGGTCGCACGCTAGCTCCTCCGGACGCGGTTGACCATCGCTCGTTGTGCGTACTCTTTGCGCGGACCGGAACGCACGTCGTTCATCCGCGCGGAACTCGCACAAACGGCTGATATCAATGCCGACTGACGCGGGCTAGTCTGACAGGACATCACGCCCCCGCTCAGCGCTCGGAGAATTCATGAAGGCGCCCGTCTTGAATCAGTCCACCGTCCGCTTCGACATCGCGCCGCACGCCATAGCGCTGCTGCTGGCGACCGTCGCGGGCGTCTGGCTGGCCTTCGAGCTCCGGATCGTTGTGCTGATGGTGGTCGTCGCGCTGATCGTCGCCGGGACGCTGAATCCGCTGGTCGAGTGGATGGAGAAGCGCGGGATCAGGCGCTTGTACGCGCTGATCCTGCTCATCGTCGTGTTGGCTGTCTGCGCGGCGTTCCTGCTCTTCCTGACCCTGCCACCGCTCATCGAGCAGCTCACGCAGATGATGCAGTCCGCGCCGGCCACACGCACGCGGTTGATCGAATTTCTCAGCGCGCACGGTGTCACGATGCCCCTCGCCCACATCATGCAGGGCGCTGGCGTGGAGCACACGTTCGGGAACATCGAGCAGTACCTGCTGGGCTATTCGTCGCAGGCCATGCGAGTGGCCGGATACGGCGCGACGACACTCGTGCTCTCGTTCTATCTGCTCGCGGACGGCAAGCGAGTGCAGGGTGCAGCCTATGCCCTCGTGCCGCGCGCCTACCACATGCGGCTGGCGCGCATCCTCCAGAACATGGAGACGATCGTGGGCGGCTACACGCGCGGACAGGTCATCACGTCCACGGCGATCGGCGTCTTCACTTTCCTGCTCCTGCTCGCCTGCCGGGTCCCGAATGCGCTGTCGCTCGCCCTATTCGCCGCCGTGACCGATGTCATTCCGTTCATCGGTGGACTCATGGTCATCCCGCTCGCCGTCATCGGCGCGCTTCCGCTCGGACTGCCGGTCGCCGGCGTGGTCCTCGTGGCCTGCGGCATCTATATGGAGTTCGAGAGCCGGATCCTGGTGCCGAGGGTCTACGGGCAGGTGCTGCGGCTCTCGCCGACCATGGTCATCCTTGCGCTCGTGGCCGGCGGCACCCTGATGGGAGTGATGGGAGCGCTGCTGGCGCTGCCGATCACGGCGGGGTTGTTGATGATCCTTGAGGAGCTGCGTGTCGAACTGCCCGGGGACGACAGCGTCGACCGGGCAGAGAGCGCCCGCAATGCGGAGACAGAAGCCACCTACGAGCAGATGAGCGCCGGCACGACCGCTCCCGAAGCCGGTCAGATCGCGAAGCACCTCGCGCACGACCTGCGCGATGCGGACCTCGAGGATGCGGCGAAGACGCCGGACGAAGCGGCGCCATGAACGCGGCGCGTCAAACTCAGAGGCTCGCGATCTGATACTGCTCGAGTTTCCCGTCGGGTAGCGTGAACGTCGTCAACACCACCGTCCTCTGGCCGCACCGAATGCGGAATTGCCGCAAGACCATTCCACCGCGCAGCGACTGGCCGGCCTGCGTGAACTCGGTCGGCGTGCCGAGCGGTCCAAGGCTCGACGCGAAGTCGGCGAGCGCCTGGTCGGTGAAATAGGCGTTCGCATTGTCGGAGAACAGGGTTCGGTCGATCGAACCGCGTTGCAGCCGTGCGAAGATCGCCTTCGCCTGCGCCACCGCCTTGTCCGTCGCGGCGTCGGTCGCGGCGAAGAGCGCGCCGGCAATCCGGCCCGCGATCTGCCCCGAGGCACCCGTCGCGTCGAGATTCGTCACCACCACCACCGCCGCATGATCGTCGGGGTAGATGCTGTTCTGCGTGGTGAACCCGGACACTTCGCCGCCGTGCGAGATCAGCCGGTGACCCACGGGCGCGCTCACATCGACACCGAGACCATACCCGGTGCTCGTGCCGTTCGAGAGCAACACGCTCGTCTGCTGCGCGCGGTACGACGCGAGCGAGAGTACGGTTTGCTCGATGACGGAGATGTCCCAGCGCGCGAGATCGCTCGCGGTCATCGCCAGCTCGCCCGCGGCGAACAACCATCCCTTTGCTTCCTTGGGCGCCACACGGACCGGGCCCAGCGCATATCGCATGTAACGCTCGGGGTCGGTGGGACCGAGCGCCTGATCATCGGTGATCACCACCGACTCCAGGTGCAGCGGCGTGAAGATCTCCTTTCGCAGGAACTCCACGAGCGGCATGCCGGCGGCCTTCTCGACGATCATGCCGGCAATCACGTAGTTGGTATTGCTGTACTGCCATCTCGTTCCCGGCTCGAAGTCCAGCGGTTTCTTCGCCCATTCGTTCACGATCTGCTGCGCCGTGACGGGCTTCAGCATCGGCGGCATGACATAGTCCTGCGGCCAGTAGTCCTGGTAGCCCGACGTCATGGAGAGGATCTGCCGTATGGTGACGTCGTTTGCTCGCGTGAGCTCGGGGAGCCAGCGGCCGACCCGGTCGTCGAGCGATAGGTTGTGGCGCTCCGCGAGCAGCAGGATCGCCGTCGCCGTGAATTGCTTGCTGACCGAGCCGATGCTGTATCGCATGGTCGGCGCAGCGGGCATCGCCGAGGCGAGCCGCGCGGTGCCATATGCCTTGGTGTACTCGATCTTCCCGTCGCGCACGACCGCAATGGACGCGCTCGGCGCACCAGTGCGTGCGAGCGCGTCGCGCGCAATGCTGTCTATTGCCGTCCGCATCGGGGCGGGAAGCGTGGCCTGTGCCGGACAGGGCGCGGCGCTGCCTGCCACGACAAGCATCGCGAAGGCATGGCCGAGGGCGCGCCGAATAGCGAAGATCATCAGTGTTTCTCCGGTCGGGTGATGGCGGGCATCGAGTCATATATCCGAGAGGTTCCGGTCGCTGTCAACCAGACTCGTGACGAGTTAGTCTTCGATACGTTCGGCCGGTCGGCGGGCCACCGGATCCGAGCGCCGCATCACGGCACGACGGCCGGGCTCCTGTCCATCAGCTGGCGCGTGAAGTACACGTAGCCCAACGCCGTGGTTCGCGCGCGCTCCTCGGCGTTCGCCCCCGCGCCGTGGCCGCCTTCGATGACCTCGTAGAAGAGATACGGCAGCCCCAGGTCCGCCATCTTCGCCGCGAACTTGCGCGCATGCTGCGGTCCGACACGATCGTCCTTCGTCGTCGTCCAGATGAACGGCACCGGATACTTCACGCCGGCCTTGAGGTTCTGCAACGGCGAAATGCCCGCGAGGAACGCGCGTTCGGCGGGAACGGACACGCTGCCATACTCGCCCACCCACGACGCGCCGGCCGCGATCTGCTCGTAGCGCATCATGTCCAGCAGGGGCACCGCGATCTGCACGGCGTTCCAGAGTTCCGGATGCTGCGTCAGCTCGACGCCCATCAGGAGTCCACCGTTCGAGCCGCCGACGATGCCAAGCCGCCGCGGGCTGGTGATGCGACGCACGATCAGATCCTGCCCGACGGCCGCGAAGTCGTCGTAGATCACCTGGCGACTGGTTTTGAGGCCCGCCTCGTGCCACACCGGACCGAATTCACCGCCGCCGCGAATGTTCGCCACGACGTACACGCCGCCCTGCTCGACCCACAGCTTCCCCGCGTTCGCGTCGTACTGCGGCGTCACCGAGACTTCGAATCCTCCGTATGCCGTGAGGATCGTCGGGTTGGAACCGTCGAGCTTCATTCCCTTCGGATGGACGATGAAGTACGGCACCCTGGTCCCGTCCTTCGACGTGGCCTCGTACTGTTCGACCACGCTGCGCGATGCGTCGAAGCGCGGCGCCAGCGCCTTCACCTGCGTTGCCCTCGCACGCGACGCGTCCGCCAGCCAGACGCTGCTCGGCGTCAGATAGCCGGCGACGCCGATGAAAGCGCGATCGCTGTGGCTGTCGGCGCTCGCGACGTTGGTGGATGCGTTGTCAGGCAGCGTGATGGCCGAGTGCGTCCACGTACGCTGTGGCGTCCGCGTGAAGGCCATCACGCGCCCCTTCACATTCTGCGTGATGCCGACGAGCAAGCGCGTCTTGGTGGCCGACGCGCCGTTCACCGATTCGCGCGGTCCGGGCTCGTAGATCGCCATCGGGGAGAGCGCGTCCGGGGTCTTCATCGCCTTCGCCACGTCGAACGATGCCAGCGAGCCCGTGCGAATCGTCGTCGTGTCGGCCTTCCACTCCTCGGACAATCGCACCACTGCCTGGCCGTCGATCAGCTCCACCAGCGACGACTTGGCGGGCACGCTCAGGCGAACGACGTCATTGTCGCGCACCAGGTACTTCTCGGATTCGAAAAAGCTGACGCCACGGTCTATGAAGGTGAGACGATGGCCGGTCCCGTCGACGATCGTCCCTGGTCCCACGCTGACGTCCTTCGGCTCACCCCGGAAGAGTTCGACCGCGTTCGCGAGCGCCTGTCCACGCACCAGACGCTTGACGATGTACGGATATCCCGACGCGGTCATTTCCCCGGCCTTCCATTCGCGCGACACGAGCAGCGTGTCGACTCCCATCCACGCGACGTTCTGTTTGCCCTTGGGCAGCGAGAAGCCGTCCTTCACGAACGAGCGCGTCGTGACATCGAACTCGCGTACCGTGGACGCGTCCTCGCCGCCGTCCGACAGCATCAGGAGACATCGCCGCTCGGCCGGTTGGGCGCAGTCGGCGCCGTGCCACACCCAGTTGGCCTTCTCCGCCTTGGCCAGCGCGTCGAGGTCGAGCACGGTCGTCCAGACGGGTGACGAGGTGCGGTAACTCTCGAGCGTGGTCCTGCGCCAGATGCCGCGCACGTGCGCGGAATCCTGCCAGAAGTTGTACAACGCGCCGGCCATGAACGAGACGTACGGGATGCGGTCCTTCGCCTGCGCCATCGCCAGCGCCGACTTGTAGATGCCCGCGAAGCGCGGATCCTTCTCGAGCACGCCGGCCGACTTGGCGTTTTCCGCCTTCACCCAGGTCATCGCGCGGTCGCCGTTGACGTCCTCCAACCATCGATACGGATCGGCGGCGGTATCGGGACGCGTGGCCTGCGCAGACGACGCACGCACAAGGGCGGAAGAGCAGAACAGGAACAGGAACAGGAACAGGACGAATCGACGCATGGCGGATCCGGAGTGGGAGGCGCGGAGGATGTGGCTCCGACAATCGACGCGTCGTATGTTAGCCGCAGCCGGTTGGTTCAGCCACCGCGCGTGACTCTTTCACCACCCGCCCTTTCACCGTAGCATTCGATCACTGCTCACTGGAGCCAACGTGCGCCGCCTTTCCCTCCTCCTCGCGATCGCTTCCCTCCCCGCGCTTCTCCCGGCACAGTATCGGATCGTCAACACGTTCACCGTCGGCGGCGACGGCAGCTGGGACTACGTCGTGCCCGACCCGGTTAACCACCGCATCTTCATCGGCCGCCAGACTCGTGTGATGGTGGTGGACGAAAACGACGGCAAGCTGCTGGGCGAAGTGCCGGACATCCACGGGGCGCACGGCACGGCGATCGCCGAGAAGTCGGGACACGGCTTTGCCACCTCGGGCAACGACAGCTCCATCGTCATGTTCGATCTCAAGACGTACGGGGTGCTCGGACGAGTGCATGCGGCGGAAGACGCCGACGCCATACTCTACGACCCGGTATCGGACAGGGTGTTCTCGCTCAACGGCGACGCGCATTCGTCAACGGTCGTGGATCCGACTTCGGGGAAGGTCATCGCCAACGTTCCGCTCGGCGGCAAGCCCGAGTACGGCGTGTCAGGCGGCGATGGAATGGTGTACGCCAACATCACGGACAACAGCGAGGTGGTGGTGATCGACGCGAAGAAGCTCACCGTCGTGCGCCGCTGGTCGACGGCGCCGTGCAAGCAGCCGGTTGCGATGGCGATCGACCGCGCGCACCAGCGCTTGTTCAGCGGCTGTCGCAGCGGCGTTATGGCCGTGTCCGGCATTCGCGCAGGCAAGGTGGTGGCAACGATCCCGATCGGTGCGGGCACCGACGGTGCGGCCTTCGACCCCGCGTCAGGCGATGCGTTCGCCTCGAACGCGGACGGCACGCTCACGATCATCCATCAAGACGGTCCCGATACGTATCGCGTCGCGCAGAGCCTCCAGACCGCACCGGGCTCCAGGAACATGGGACTCGATCCCGTCACGCACCGCGCCTTTGTGGTTGCCGCGACGATGGGCCCGGCGCCTGCGGAATCGACGGCCGCGAATCCGCGCCGTCGTCCGCAGGTGCTGCCGGGATCATTCCGGGTGCTGGTGATCGCGCGGTAGGCAAACCAACAGGGATCGTACCGGCGGCGCCGACGTCGCTGGGCCGAGTCGGACGAGGCACGCCGCCAGATCACTTCCGAGTCCCGTCAATCCCTTGTCGACCCGGGTCACGAGGTCTCGATAGTCGCCCACCTTCCACCCGGTTTCCCTGTGATCGGTCTCGCCCCGTGCGACGAGCGTGCCGTCCTGCGACCGGATGATCTCCCACGACGCCGTCACGTGGACTTCGCCCTCCTTCGCCGTGGAGTCTTCGGCCGCAACGCCCTCGAGTTGGGAAACGTGAAGCTGGACCAAGTAGTCGTGCTGCGCCTGGACCGGCCAGGGTGCAACGTCGACGGCGAGGACCGCCGGCGTGGCGCCGAGGGATGCCGCCACTGCGCGCATGATCCCCGCGCTGGGGTCCTCGCCCCATCGGCGAAACGCGGAGGTGACGATCCTGGATCCGCGCCGCACGACGATCGCCGTGGTCGAGAGATACGGCGCGAGGTCCAGGCGTCGCAGGCCGATCGTGACGCCACCGGTATCCCGCGCCGGCGCAACGGCCACGGCCCTCGGGCCAGCCCCGAGTACGTACTCCTCGAGTGGGGGCGTCGGGTAGGCAAGCCTGAAGCACCCCGTCACGGCGAACAGGGCGCAGCTGCCGAACAGGCGAAGCGTACTCGCCTTCCATTCCGTGTTTGGGACGATCATCTCTCCTCCGGCGGCTTCTTGCCGCGTAGCAACATGTCGGGATTCTGCTCGAGCGCGTTCAGGAGGAGGCGGAGCGCGCTGGTCGCCTCCTTCAGGTTCACCAGCGCCTCCTGCACTCCATATCCGAGCCCGGAGTCGGTCGACAGCATGCCGTGCGTGTCGTCGACCGTCTTGCGCAACGACTGCAGCGTGGCGCTCATCTCCTTCGTCGCGCTCTTGAGTTCCGCCGCCATCGGGTCGATGGCGGAATTGGCCGTCGCGGCCAGCGTGTCGACCCGCGCCATCGTGCGGTTCAGCTGTGCCGTCATCGCGGGCACCTCCCTGAGCGCCGCGCGGAGTTCCGGCGCATCGACGAGTCGCCGCACGGACTGCGCCGACCCAACGACCGCGGCATTGATCGCCTTCATGTCGATCGCCGCGAGCATCTGGTTGACCTTGAAGAGCACCTGGACCACATCCTCCACGACGCTTCCCGCGCCGGTGCCGAGGGCGGCCATGAGCGACGGCGTGGTCGGGATCTCCGGCCACAGGGTCTCGCGCGGTTCGAGTATTGGCGGCTTGGCATCCTTGCGGTAGGTAAGCTCGATGTAGAGCTGACCCGTCACGAGGCTTTCCGACTGGAGCTGCGCCCGCAGTCCGTCGGCGATCTGCTGCTTGAGCACGGGCAGGTCTCCCAGGTCGACGTAGGTGCCGCTCGCCGTCCTGAGACGCTTGATGTCGATCTCGTATTCCACCGGGACCTGGAATGTCTTGTCATGCTCGTTGATCTGGATCACCATCTTGGTCACTTTGCCTACCGGCGTCCCCTGGAACTTCACCGGTGCGCCATCCTCGAGGCCGTTCACCGACTCCCGGAAGTAGCTCACGAACGTGGTCTTGTTCTGGAACCACGACTTGCCCGCGAGCGTTGCGGTGCCGGCAACGGTGATGACGATGGCGCCGACCAGGAACAACCCGATGGACGTGGGATTCGCGCGTATGCTCACGTGACGCCTTCGCTGCTGCGGGTGAGAAATTGGTGGACCGCGTCATTCGGCGGGTGGTCGCGCAGCTCGGCCGGGCTTCCGAGCGCGGTCATGGTCTTCTGTTCGATGTCGAGGAAGAGCGCGCGGTCGGCGATCCTGTAGATGCTGGCCAGGTCGTGACTCACCACGACGATGGTGGTGCCGAAGGTCGCCTTCACCGCGAGGATCAGGTCATCGAGTCGGCTCGCGCTGACGGGATCCAGCCCGGACGACGGTTCGTCGAAGAACAACAGCTCCGGATCGAGCGCGATCGCCCGCGCTAGCGCCGCCCGCTTGCGCATCCCGCCGCTGATCGCGGCCGGATAGAACTGCTCGAAGCCGCGCAGTCCGACCAGCGCGAGCTTGAACTGGACGACATCGCCGATGGCGTCGGCGTCGAGCTTGGTGAACTCCGTCAGTGGCAGCGCCACGTTCTCCGCCAGCGTCAGCCCGCTCCAGAGCGCGCCATTCTGGTAGAGCACCCCCATGCGCCGGAGCACTTTCTTGCGCGCCTCCGCGTCGGCCGCGCCGAAATCTTCGCCGCCCATCAAAATCGTTCCCTCGGCCGGCGCCTTGAGTCCTATCAGGTGCTTGAGCAGCGTGCTCTTGCCGCTGCCGCTCCCGCCCATGATCACGAACACCTCGCCGCGGTTCACCGTGAAATTGAGATCGCGCATCACGACGAGCGGCCCGTACCGCATGGTGAGGTGGCGCACCTCGATCGGCGGTGCACCATCGGGAACGCGCGCCGCGAGCGGCGGTACCGCGTCGGGGCCCGGCACGGCAAAGGGTGCGCGCATCATATGAGCAGGAGCGCCGCAAGCCAGTCGATCACGGCGTTGGCGAGGATGATGAGCGTGATGCCGACGACGACGGCGGAGGTCGCGGAGCGGCCCACGGCGCCGGCATCGGATCCGGTCCGGAGCCCCTTCATGCATCCCGCCATGCCGATGATCGCGCCGAAGATCGTCGCCTTGAATACGCCGAGCAGCGCGTCGGAGAGTTGCACCGCCGACAGCATCCCGTGCACGAATTGTGTCGGCGTGAGGTCGAGGAGCGCGAGGGCGACACCCATCCCGCCGGCGATGCCGACGAGATCGGCGTAGACGGCGAGGAGCGGCATCATCACGAACAGGCCGAGCACGCGCGGGAGCACGAGGTGATCGATGGGAGAAATGCCGAGCGTGCTGAGCGCGTCGATCTCCTCGGTGATCTTCATGCTGCCCAGTTCGGCCGCGAATCCGGCGCCGGTGCGGCCTGCCATGATGATGCCGGTCATGAGCGCGCCCAGCTCGCGCAGCATTCCGTATCCGACCAGGTACGAGACGTAGTAGCCGGCGCCGAAGCGCTTGAGCACGACGACGCCGAGGAAGGCGATGATCACGCCGACGAGCAGCGCGATCAGCGTCACGATGGGGAGTGCGCCGGAACCGTTCGACTGCACGACGACCCAGAACTCGCGCCAGCGCATGCGCACCCGACCGCGCAGCAACCGGGCGCCACGCTGGATCACGTCGCCCATGAACGTGACCGCCTCGTGCGACCCATCCCACAAGGCGACGCCGGCGAGCCCGAACCTCGCGACCGGTGACAGGCGCGGCTCGTCGCGGTCGACGACACGCTCCGGCACGACGCGCGCGAGGGCGAGCAGGCTCGCGATCCGCTCGGGGACGCCTTCAGTCCCGAACTCGAGTTGATGGGCCTCGCAGTACTCCTGGCCTTGCCGCAGGAAGATCAGGAGGCTGCTGTCCCAACTGCCGAGCGCGGAGGCATCGACGTTGACGACGCGTACCGTGCGAGTGCCCGTCGGATCGGCTGCGAGCGCCGACTCCATCAGTGGCGCGAAGCGAGGCGCGGGGCGTTCGAGGTTCCAGTCGCCCGAGAGCACCGCGACGAGGGAGTCGTTGTCGCGCCGAACCTCCGCGAGGGCCCCGGCGGCCTCCACGGTCATGGAGGCCGTACCGTGCACTCAGCCGAATAGACCTTCGGTTCTTGTTTCGCGCCCATTCCGGCCTCGCATCAAGCGCCGGATCGCGACCCGAGATGGCGCGAAGACGGCGATATCGAAGGATGTCGCGAGGTCGTGGCGGCGGGTATCGCCCGAAAGCAGTAGACCGATCCGTCCGCCGAGTGAGTCGCGTTGCTCAGGAGCGGCGGTCAGACAGGAATTCGCGCACGTGAACGCCCACCGGGCTCAAGCACGGGCTCACCCACAGCGCTAGCGCGTTTCCCGTGAGACGTCGACATCAAAGTCCAGGGTCTTCAGCTTTTCGGCCGCCTCGCGCACTCCCGCGTATACCCGTGTAAAGTCTGCGTGAATGCGTTTCAACGGAACGTCGTTGAAGCTGCCATGCTGCCGCAGGTATTCCATGTGGCGGTGGCCGCTGCGGTCGAACGAGTGGTAGAGCGAGTCGTCCACCCCGTTGAATTCCAGGGGAAGGAAGCCGAACTTTTCGCACAGGTCGGCATTGAACGCGCATGTGGCCTTGCGCCACGCACCGTCCAGCCAGATCTCCGAAAACCCGTGCCAGACGAACACGTCCGTCTGCATGATCTGGCGCATCCGTTCGGTGGACAGGTGATTGCGTACGTCGGCAAAACCCAGCCTCGCCGGGATCCCCGCCGCGCGGCACGCAGCCGTGAGCAAAGTGGCCTTGGTCACACACCAGCCAACACCAGATTCGAACACCGAACTGGCCCGCATGCCATGCGGAGTCAGGTCGATCTGGTACGGATCGTACCGAAAGCGGTCACGCACGACGTAGAACAGCGCCACGGCACGGGCACGTGCATCCACCCCTCGCGCATGCTCTTGCGCGAAAGCCTGCACCGCCGGGTGGTCGCAATCCACCATCGCCGTGGGCAACAACGAAGCCTCCGAGGGGCGTGAATCGGGCGGCAACGGTACAGCATCGCTGGTCTCAATACGCATCGTCACGGTTCTGGATGGCGCTCGATGCGGTAGCGGCCCGCAAGCGCTGCGTTCAGGCGGGCGGTCTGCTCGATCACGCCGGTCTCGGGTGGGAGAGACTGCGGCCTGCGGGGACCGCCAACAGTACGACGAATTGGCGGTGGCGGCCAGCACGGGAGGAGGGTCTCGTTACCGGATGAACCCGATTCTTGGTCGTGGCCTCTCGCGCCGGGACGACGGGTTCATGAGCTCCTTGATGGCGTCGAAGACGGCGGCGAACTTCCCGTCATACTTCCGTTCCAACTCCTCGATCTTCCGTACGAGATCCCTGTGCGTCGCCAGCAACTCGCGCACGTGCACGAACGCCCGCATGATCGCGACGTTGACGTCGATCGCACGTCGACTGTGGAGCACGCTGGAGAGCATGGCGACGCCCTGCTCGGTGAAGACGCGAGGAGGTGTCCGCCGGCCGCCATGCAAACTTGATATCACAGATTGTGATATCAAGTTTGCGGCCTCATTCGGAGTGAGCTTGAAGGCGAAATCGGCAGGGAATCGGGCCATGTTCCTCGCCACAGCCTGATTGAGCGTCCCGGTCGCCACGCCGTACAACTCGGCGAGGTCTCGGTCGCGCATCACGCGGCAGCCGCGAATCAACAGGATGCGCTGTTCGATCGTTCGGGGCACGACGCGCATCCCGTGACCCCGGGTGGCCTTGGTCTTAGCGGTCATCCGGGAAAGTTCGAGTATCATCGGCAAGTTGCGGCATCGAATCCACGCACTCGACATCGCCGTCTGCCGCCCCCGAGACGAGAATCCCCTCGTCGCGGCCGACTTCGCGCTCGAGCGTGTGGCCGCCACCACCAGCGGCACAAGACGAACGCGCCGCCGGGATTCCAAGTCTCAGCGGCGCATCACGTTCTCAGAGGTCTTAAATGGGCCATCGAGGAGTACGCCTTCGACGCCCTACGGGTGACCCTTCGGTCAACGACTTCCTTAATCAGTGGGCCATCGAGGAGTTGACCCGAGCCCTGCGAGGGCAACGACTTCTGAATTAATGGGCCATCGAGGAGTTGACCCGAGCCCGCGAGGGCAACGACATCCTTGAGTCAG
>OCZT010002391.1_pt1 | contig 19376 bp, 13 predicted proteins | sample 1539031 | NCBI WGS metagenome assembly OCZT01 (sample SAMEA3539308, study PRJEB22396) | soil metagenome | biome: tundra; feature: field; material: soil | place: USA | collected 2010-05 | depth 0.15 m | reverse complement strand
GGGCCTCAGCCGCGAGAAGCACGTTGCCCGCCTAAGTCTGATACAAGCCCCGTTACGTGCAACTCAACCTGGTCCAGGTCCGACGCGACATCCTGGCACTGCAGGACCAACTGCTGACGCTGGTCAGGGCAAAGCACCCACCGACCCTACTACCGGTCAAACCACCACCGCCCAGGCGGGCATCTACTCGTGAGGCAACGAAGACCCGTGCGCGGGCATCTTGACGTGAGGCAACATGGACATGACCGCCTGGAGGCTCGTGACTGGATAGTCGTTCAATCGCCCAGCTCAGGGCGCCAAAGGTATGACTCAAGATCCGCTCGCCCACCAACGAGGCGCTGACTCATGAAGGGACGTAGCGACCAAAAACCCCGACGAGTTCCTGAGTGATCTCCCCCACGGTGGCGTAGGATCTCACCGCCTCAATCGTGGCCGGCACAATGTTCACTCCCGCCAGGGCATCACGGCGCAGCATCTCAAGTGCGCCCTCAACTCGGTCGCTGTCTCTCATCGACCTCAACTCGGCGAGTCGGGCAACCTGCGCAAGCTCGCCTGCTGGATCGATGTGTAAGGCCCGCACAGACGCTTCGCCGGCCTCGCGATAGCAGTTGACTCCTACGACGTGGCGTTCGCCAGACTCCACAGCCAGCTGCTGCTGGTAGGCACCATCCGCCAGCGCGTCGGCGAAATACCCAGTCTCGATGCAGCGGACCGCACCGCCCATCTCTTCGATCTTGCCAAGCTCTGCCCATATCCGCTCGGCAAGGATATTCGTGAGCGATTCGATGGCCCAACTACCGCCGAGCGGGTCCGCGACGCCCGGAATGCCTGACTCCTCGAGGATGACCTGCTGAGTTCGCAAACCCAGCATCGCGGCCTCACTCGTTGGCACGCCGAGCGCCTCGTCGTAGCCGGAAACATGAAGTGTCTGTACGCCGCCGAGAACTGCCACCAACGACTCGAGAGCGGTCCGCACCACATTGTTGAGAGGGCTCTGCGCGGTCAACGAGGAGCCGGCGGTGAACGCGAAAATGCGTAGCGCCATACTCTCCGGGTTCTTGGCGCCAAAACGCTCACTCATGACCCTGGCCCAGGTCAGACGAGCGGCACGGAACTTCGCTATCTCTTCGAGGAAGTCGATTCCCGTTGACAGGAAGGTGAACAGGGACGGAGCAAAACTATCCACGTTGATGCCTCGGTCAACCGCGGCCTGAACATAGGCGATTCCGTCCGCGATGCTGAATGCGACTTCCTGTACGGCGTCGGAACCGGCTTCGCGAATGTGATAGCCGCTCAGAGTCACCGGCGTCCAGTTGGGCAGGTTGGCGGAGCAGTACTCCATGACGTCAGCGACGATACGCATGCCATGCTCAGGAGGGTGGATGTAGGTGCCTCGCGCGAAGTACTCCTTGAGCACATCATTCTGAATGAGGACGCCTACCTCGTTCGGATCCCGTCCGCTGCGCTCGCAGGCGACCACGACCAACGCCAGCCAGATGTGGCCGATCGCGTTCGCCGTCGTTCGGATCTGGCGCAACGCCGACAGGTCCACGCCGTCGAGCAGGATCTCCATGTCGCGGAGACTGTCGATGGGGACGCCCACCTTCCCGACCTCGCCCCGCGAAAGCGGGTGGTCGGAGTCCAGGCCCATCTGTGTGGGAAGGTCCAGAGCCACGCTGAACCCCGTCTGGCCAGCCGCGATGATCTGCTTGAGGCGCTCGTTGCTCTGCTCCGGGGAGCCGAAGCCGCCGTACTGACCCATGATCCAAGGCTGCGTCCGGTAGCCATCGGTTGTGATCCCCCGCACAAAGGGCGGCTCCCCCGGGAGGGACGCCTTGCTAAGGTCGGGGACTTGGCCCGAAGCACCCGGTCCATACGCAACTTCGAGCGGTATCCCGGAGTGGGTCACCCACTTGTTCACGTCGACTCCTAGTTTCTTATGCAAGCGGGCACCGTCAAAACCTCAGGATCGTCGCGCCGAAGTCGTGCGGTCTCGGACGACGGCAGGCCGGATTGGGACGTCACGTCGAAGCCAGGCCGACCGACCGGATAGCGGCGATGAACTCATCAAGCGCTGCCAGGTCCTCAACACCGCTGGCGGACAAAGTCGCCTCGGCGGGAGCTCCCATGAGGACCTTCCGTACGGGAATCTCCAACTTTTTCCCCGTGACCGTGCGCGGCAGCGAAGGTATCGGGACGATGCGATCTGGTACATGCCGAGGGGAGAGCTCTTTCCGGATGACACCCCGGATCAACTGCTCAGTCGCGGGGGTCACTTCAAGGGAGCCGTTCGGCGCCGACACTGCGTCGCTGACGACCACGAAGAGAATGAGTTCGCCGGTGCGCCCCAGTTCGCTCGTGTCGATAATTAGGGCCTCGGTCACCTGGGGGATCTTCTCGACAACCCGATAGAACTCGGAGGTACCCATCCGAACACCACCGCGGTTGAGGGTGGCGTCGGACCTTCCGTAGACGATCGAGCTGCCGCGATCGGTGATCTTCACCCAGTCCCCGTGCCGCCAGACACCCGGGTAGTGGGAGAAGTAGCTCTCATGCAGCCTCGCGCCCCCCTCATCGCCCCAGAAGGAGATCGGCATCGAGGGCATGGGTTCCGTGAGGACGAGCTCACCCACCTCACCAATCACAGGGGAGCCCGACTCGTCGAAGGCTTCGACCTTCGCCCCGAGTGTCACGCACTGCAGCTCGCCGGCATGTACGGGAAGCAGAACACAGCCCGCTAGGAACGAGGAACACACGTCCGTTCCGCCAGACAGTGACTGCACTGCGACATCGTCGGCAACTTCGCGAGCCGCCCAGGCAAATCCGCTCGGTGACAAGGGGGAACCGGTCGAACCAACCGTACGTATCCGAAGCTTCGGATGGTTGGTCCGCGGTGACAACCCCGAGTTGAAGCACATCTCCAAGAACCCGGCACTGACGTTGAAGTACGTTGCCTCGTGCTCTTCCGCCAGTGCCCATAGGCGGTCCAGATCGGGGAAGTTCAGGCTGCCGTTGTAGGACACGACAGTTGCCCCTAGCAGCAGTGAAGCATTGCCAAGATTCCACAGCATCCAACCGGGAGTCGTGAATGCGAAGAACCGGTCACGTGCCGAAATATCGTAGTGCAGTGCGAGAACCTTGAAGCTCTCTAGTGCGATGCCACCGTGTCCATGGACGATCGCCTTCGGAACGCCCGTGGTCCCAGACGAGTACAGAATCCAAAGTGGATGTTCGAAGTCGACAAGGGTGGGCTCGAGATCGACCTCGTCACGGCCGATGTCGGCCCACGTGATGCGTTTCGTGGATCCTTCCGGCACAATCGCGTCCGCTGTCCGATGACCTCCAGGAACGACGACGACAACTTCCAAAGATTCGATCGCGAGCTCGAGGGGAACGAACTTCTCGGTGATGTCGAAGTCCTTCCCCCCATAGCGGTAGCTGTCCACTAGGAACAACACGCGTGGTTGGATTTGGCTGAACCGGTCAACGATGCTTGAAGTCCCAAACTCAGGTGGGCACACACTCCAGATCGCGCCGAGACTGACCGTGGCAAGCATGGCGATCAACGCCTCTGGTGTGTTCGAGAGGACTGCCGCGACCCGATCGCCGGAAACAACACCGAGCTTGCGCAGACCCTCCGCCACTGAACCAACTGACGCCCGGAGTTCACCGTAGGTGTAACGCCGAACGGAGCCGTCCTCCTCAACATGTAGGAGAGCGAGGTGGGACGGGTCGTGCCGGAACATCAGTTCGGCATAGTTGAGCTTGCAGCCTTCGAAGAACCGGGCTCCCTCTACACCCTGACCGCGCTGGAGGATCCTTGTGCCAGTTGGAATCTCGAAGACCTGGAAGTATTCAACAATCGAGGCCCAGAACGACTCCACATCGCTAACGGACCAATGCCAAAGATCGCCGTAACTCGCGAAAGTCAGTCCGTGTTCCTCAGCCAGCCAGCGCATGTAGCTCGTAATGCGCGCGTTCTCGATGCGGTCCGGCGAAGGCTCCCAAAGCAGCGTTCCCTCGACCAGTTGCTGACCCTCGACAGACTGTTGCATTTCATTCCATTCGTGAGCGTTGATATCCAGGTACTTAGGGCCGGACGAGTCGCACTAGTGTCTTGGTGAGAAGTTGGGCGGCCGCTTCTCCAGGAACGCGGCGGCGCCTTCTGACGCTTCTTCCGTCTTGACGTAGAGCTCGAGCCCATCAAAAGCAAGCGTCTGAATCCCGGCGATGTGGTCCGAGTCGGCGTTCATCGAATGCTTCAGGAACTTGAGCGCTGTCGGCGAGTACGACGAGATCGTTGCGGCCCACTCACGGGCTCGGACCATCAGTTGATCCGCGGGAACCACTTCATTGACCAGGCCCCATTCCTCCGCCTTCTTCGCGTCGAGGAGCTCGAGCAGGAACCAAATCCGTCGAGCCCGTCGCTCGCCCACAAGGCGAGCCAGGTAGGCAGATCCGAACCCCGCATCAAACGAACCCACTCGGGGACCCACCTGCCCGAACCGCGCGTGTTCTGCCGCGATGGACAGATCGCAGAGCACCTGAAGGACATTGCCCCCGCCGACAGCTACACCGTTCACTGCGGCGATAACCGGCTTGGGGATGTCACGAATCACGCGATGGAGCCGCTCGATTTCGAACGTGCCCCACTCTGACTCACCGTATGTGCCTGACTCAGCCCGCTCCTTGACGTCTCCCCCCGCACAGAACGCGCGTGTCCCTGAACCCGTCAGAATGACGCAACCGACGCCCGGGTCTGCCCACGCGTACTTGAACGCACTGATCAGTTCATCCACCGTGCGGCCACGCAAAGAGTTCATCCGATCTGGGCGGTCGATGACGATGACGGCTGTTCTGTCACCTTCGACGCTGTACTGCACATCGGTGAATTCGCTGATCACGATCATTTGAGTGCTTCCTTGGGTTGCTCGGGAATAGAGAGTTGGCCTGCTTCACGCAGTATCGACTTCTGAGCAAAGTCGACGATGTCCCTCGTTGAGGCGCCTGGCGTGAAGATCCGGGTGACGCCCATCCTCTCAATATCCACGATGTCGTCTGCTGGGATGATCCCGCCGCCGCAGACGATGACGTCATGCATTTCGTTCTGAGCCAATAGCTCCACGACTCTGGCAAAGACTGTGAGATGGGCGCCGGACAGGACTGAGAGCCCAATCGCAGCCGCATCTTCCTGGAGTAGCAGTCTGGACGATCTGCTCTGGAGTCTGGTGCAGACCTGTGTACACAACTTCGAACCCAGCGACGCGCAGCGCTCGTGCAACAACCTTTGCGCCACGGTCGTGATCGTCAAGCCCAGGCTTGCCGATGACGATTCGCGCAGTGCTCATGGCAACTGTCTCCAAAGTGACCGAATCTGAGGTAGTCAAGCGCGAAATATCGGTGCCGCTTGCCTTCGAGGTTCCGTCAGCAGCGTGGATCGACCGAGGCAGGCGGTCAAGGCAAATCGCGTCCTGTCCCATCTAGCGGGACATGGGAGTCCTGTCCCACCTAGCAGGACACGGGAGTCCTGTCCCACCTAGCAGGACACGGGACAGAACTCGTTGACCATCAATACGCCACGCGCTCAAGATGCCAAGAGAAGGCGGTCTCGAAGCGTGACCGTGATGATTCGGAGGCTGCTTTGACAACGACACAGGCCGGGACACTTACGAGGCCGCTGACCGGAATCAAGGTGTTGGCTTTCGAACTGCAAGTTGCCGGTCCCTACTGCAGCATGATGCTGGCCGACCAGGGCGCTGACGTCATCAAGGTCGAGCGCCCCGACGGTGGTGACACGGCCAGGGGGGGCGCCCCCATCGTGACGAATGACGCCGGTGACAAGCAGAGCGGCTACTTCGTCAGGTTCAATCGCAACAAGCGCAGCGTCACCCTTGACTTGAAGACGGAGGAGGGACGGGAATTGTTCCGCCGCCTGGCATCAGAGGCCGACGTTCTGGTGGAGAACTACCGCCCGGGACTACTCCAGGATATGGGACTGGGCTATGACGTACTTTCCAAGGACAGCCCGCGCCTGATCTACACGGCGATCTCCGGATTCGGGAGCCTCCCCCAGTACCAGGGCAAGTACAGCAAGCGCCCTGCCTACGACATCGTCGCCCAGGCGATGGGCGGCCTCATGAACACCTGCGGGGAAGCAGGCGGACCACCCACTTGGCTCGGCGTCGCTCTCGGGGACGTCGTCTCCGGAATGAACGCGGCTCACGCCATCGCCGTCGCTCTGTTCCAGCGCGAGCGGACAGGCCTGGGCAGCTACATCGACATCTCCATGTACGACTCCATGGTCGCCCTCGCTGAGCGCTCCATGACGGCGTACTCACTCACTGGCCACGTTCTCCAGCGCGGTGTCGAGCCGTACATGGCACCTTGGGGCCCGTTCGAGACCTCCGACGGCTGGGTCGCCCTCGTCGTTGCCACTGACAGAGACTGGGCGAAGTTCTGCGACGCAATGGAGCGCCCCGACCTCGTCGGCACGGAGGCGACGACTACCGGACCCGCGCGCGCTGTCAACATGTCCAAGGAACTTGGTGCCATCGTCAGACAGTGGTTCAAGAAGCACACGACGGAACAGGTCTCCGACCTCCTCCTGTCGCGAGGCTTGCCGGTGGGCCCGGTCCAGGACGCCCAGCAGGTATTCGAATGTGACCACCTGCAATCACGTGAGCTCTTCATCGATGTGCCGGATCCTGTGATCGGCACGGCTCGACTGGTCGGCCCCGTTGCGAAGACATCCGCTGGCCTTCCTCCGCGCACGGAGGCAGCCCCCCGCCTAGGGGAGCACACCGACGAGGTCCTCGCCGAAATCGGGCTGACCCCGGAGCAGATCGCTGGGCTCCGATCCCTCAACGCAGTCTAACCCAACTCCAACTCTGACAGGAAACCCCATGCAGCCTGACGACATCGCCGTTCTCGCCGCGGTTCGAACACCCTTCGGCAAGTTCGGTGGCACCCTGGCCGACCTCACCCACCCGCAACTCGGCGCGCATGTGGTCTCGGAGGCGGTCCGCCGCTCAGGCCTCACCCCGTCGGACGTCGACGAAGTGGCGTTCGGCGTGAACCTCCCGGGCGCCGATCGATCGATCGCACGACAAATCCTCGTGGACTCGGGCATTCCCCCGGAGCGCGTCGCATACACGGTGGACCGTGCGTGCTGTTCCTCCTTGGCTGCCATCACTCTTGCCTCGCGCTCGCTGAGGTTGGACGACGCCACCGTGGCGGTCGCCGGGGGCGCAGAGAACATGAGCCGCACGCCCTACTTCCTGACACAGCAGCGATGGGGCCATTCTCTAGGTGACATCACGTTGAAGGACCAGCTGGTCATCAGCTGCCCGATGACTGGTCGCCCGCGAGCGGTCCAGGCTGGCGAAGAGGCTCTGGAGTATGGGGTGACCCGCGAGCAGCAGGATGTGTGGGCTGCCCGGAGCCACCGGAAGTACATCGAGGCGCGCGAGGCTGGCAAGTTCGCCGAGGAGATCTTCGCCATCAAAGTCGACAAAGGCCGAGATGGAATCGTCGAGTTCGCCGCGGACGAAGGCGTCCGTGCAGACACGACCGTGGAGAAGCTCGCGAAGCTGAAGCCGATCTACGGAAACCCCACCGTCACCGCAGGAAACGCACCAAGCCTCAGCACGGGAGCCACAGCGCTCGTGCTCACGAAGGTCAAGGAGGCGGAAGCGCGAGGGCTCACACCCCTCGCGACACTCCACGGTTGGTCCATGGTCTCCGGTCACCCTGACCGGATCGCCTCGATCCCTGCTGTCGCAATCGCAACCGCGCTCGAGAAGGCAGGCCTGACACTCGACGACGTTGATGTTATCGAGATCAACGAGGCGTTCGCGGCTGTTCCTCTCGTCTCATCCCACATCCTGGCCGGACGGGACGAGGCCAAGGCCGAGGTCCTGCGCGAGAAGATCAACGTAAACGGTGGGGCAGTCGCCATCGGTCATCCCACTGGAGCCACTGCAGCTCGCCTGGTGATGACAGCGATGTACGAGCTCCGTCGTCGCTACCAGGCCGATCCTTCACGGCCCTACTACGCGGTCGTCGGCATCTGCGGAGGAATCGGGGAGGCGGAGTCCGTCGTTGTCAGGGTCGGTGGCTAATGAGCCAGCCCATGTGACATGTTCCCACGCCGTCAACGTGCGTCCCGTAACTGTATGACGCTCTTGCTATCGTCCTCCGAAATCCGACTCATCAAATTATGACCCAGCGCACTCTTTAACTTGGTGGGTTGGTTACGTGGTTCGTCACCGAACGGGAGGCCTTCCGCTCCTTGGAGGACCCCAGGTCGACGAATGCCCACGTCGCTGCATGGCCCCACGTCGCTGCATGGCCCTCCGCTCCGCGAAGGGACCCCACTGGACAACCACAATACGATGGATTGAGGGAACAGCATGGATGTTGAAAGCGCGATGAACGTTGCGTCGACCAGCATGAAGTCTCCAGAGCTTACTGGTGACCGCCTGCCGAGAGGGTCGGGCTCGGAATGTTCCCGAATGACGAGGTCCCTTCTGGACATGGTTGAGGAGCGAGATAGACGCACACTTGAATCTGGTCACTACTTCGGTGTGCGGCAGCTAACACTCAAGGAACAAGACCCAATCCGCTACGAGCGCTTCTACTCGCGGCTGCTCTCGATCATGGTCGCGTCTTACGAGGTGTCGCGTTATGTGACAGCGTCACCTGGCGCGCGCGAAATGGGGGAGATTCTGTGGGCACTTTTGACCCCAGAAGGAGATGCACTCGCCCTCTCTCCTGGGTTCTTCAGTCACATGAATTCCGGTATCGTCACGGTACGTTTCATGGCGGATCATAAGTACGACGAAAACCCGGGAATTCGTGACGGTGATGTATACAGCACTGATGATGGTGAAAGCGGTGGTGCGCCACACCCGGGAGATATGTACACGTACGTCCCGATAATTGTTGATGGCGAGCTTATTGCGTGGGCAATGGGCATTAACCATATCATGGAGGCGGGAGGTTCCCTCGCCGGAAGCTGGCCATCGTATTGCGCGGATACCTTCTCCGATGGTTTTGTATTCCCGCCTACAAAGACCGGCGAGAATTTGGTCCAGTACACCTGGTGGGAACAGTTGTGGATGCGACGAACACGCTCTGGCGTGATGAATAACCTCGATGACAAGATGCGGCTCGCTGGATGTGGACTTGTACATCGCGAGATCAAGAAGCTTCTTGAGGAATTCGGAAAAGATTACTACACGGCTGTCATCAGAGAAGTTGTGGAGGAGACACATCTCGCGGTAAGAGATAACATTCAGAATACATCTTTGCCTGGAAGATACGACGGTGCTGGCTTCCGAGTGGTTAAGTATAAAGGCTTGATGCCTCTCGCTGAACATGCGAACAAGGACCAGCTTATTCATATCCGTCAGCGCATGAGGGTCAGCACAGATGGAATGATTCACGCTAATATGGACGGAACCTCGGCGTGGGACTATCATGCGTTCAATGGTTACCCGGGGGGGGCGGATGTCGCTTTCTATATGGCTATGGTCAACTCATTTAGTTACAATACGAAGCCGAGTTCGGGAGTGCTTCTGGCGTGTAAGAGTAAGTATCCGTTAGGCTCCGTGTACAACCCTGGCACTACCGTCGCCAGTTTTTCGAATATCTGGGCCCACAGCAACATCCTCAATACTCTTGGCTACTGTGCAATTGTACGAGGTTTCTTCGCCCGAGGATTTTTGGAAGAGGCATTTGTTCCCGACGCAGACTGGGAAGGCATCCAGGGCGATGGCACACTTCCCGACGGCACCCCTTTCGGTATGACGGACTTCACCGGAGTTGGGGCCGCTGCGCAGGGCGCCTATTCCTTCCGAGATGGCTTACCGCTTGCATGGGCGCAGTGGACGCAGCTCCCGAACATTGGCAATGCGGAAGAGTTTGAGTACCTGATGCCTGGCTCCATTTACCTCGGACGAGGACTCATCCCGGGCTTCTGTGGGCATGGACGCTTTCGTGGCGGCGTGGGCCAGGGGTGTGTGCACTGGGTGACCGTTGGCGAAGGCCGCGTAACGATGAGTCGCGCGGGTTCTGGAATGGCGTACACAACGTTTAATGCGCAGGGAATGAGCGGAGGCTATCCAGCCCCCAATGCAGCACATATCAGCGCTCGTGGCACTAATTCTCAGGAACTTGTCAAGCAAGGTGTGGCACTGCCACGGACTGGTACAGAACTGCTTTCCATGGTCGAAGAGGGAGTGCTAAAAGCTGACAAATTGGAGATTTGGCGCTTCGATATGCCGCCTTTGGGTTTCGAGGATGGGGATCTACTGGCAACGCATAATGCTGCGTCAGGCGGCTGGGGAGATCCACTCGAGCGTTCTCCAAAAGATGTCGTAGAAGACCTGGATGGCGGGTGGATTACGCCCGAATTTGCGCGTGGGCTCTATGGCGTTGTGAGCCGCGACGAAGGTGGCAAACTAGCGATTGATGAAGGGCAGACGACCCAAAAGCAGGAAGCGATTAGAGCAGCACGCCGCGCGAAAAGTCTACCCGCGAAGGAGTTTTGGCGCCTTGAGCGGGAAGTCTTACTGAGTGGTGAATTAATCGAACCTATTCGCTATATGTACTCACGGACGGTGTCTGAGGAGGAGGACTTCGACAGCGAGATGCGGGAATTCTGGCAGCTCCCAGCCGAGTTTGAATGGTCGACAGCGTCACGAAACGGAGAGAGGTAGAAGTCATGGAGGAGGACAAGACAGTCACAAAAGAGATAATTGCCAATCTGATCGACGGCGTACTTCCAGATGTTGACGTCGAGCAGCTGCAGCGCATGGGACGAAAGGATTCTGACAGATTCTGGAAGTATATTGAGGTGCTGCAGGAACGTGTCCCATGGCATGACCGAATTCTTCTCCGCTTGACGGATCACCTGTATATCGTCCAGAAGCGGGCCGGCGAGCGCATCGTAAAGTGCGATTGCGGCGAGGAGCTTGGAGATTACCGGGTTAATTGGAAAATGCATACTCTGGTCAGGACTCGGCGCACCTCTAGTGAGTTTGAGGAGGTGTATACGCCCTCCTATGTCGCGCCTGAGCCGAAATGGATGACCATTCGGGAGTATCTCTGCCCAGGCTGCGTGTCGCAACTCGGAGTTGAGGCTGTGCCGCCCGGCTATCCGCCAATGTTTGACATGCTTCCAGACCTCGACGCGTTCTATCGTGACTGGCTAGGGGCACCCTTAGAGGACGAGGACATTAGTTGGTTCGAAGACCGGACTGCGACCATAACTGCGGCATGGCTGAGGGAGAACTCGAATGCTTGATCATGACGGCAAGTACATAATTGCCATTGATGCAGGTGGCACCATGACGGACTGCGTTCTCTTCAGCGAAGATGGCTCCTTCAGCGTTGGAAAGTCGCTCACAAACCGTGAAGATGAGTCTGCTAGTTATCTGGAGGCGGTTGGCGATGCAGGAAGATACAGCGGAATAACTACGACCGAGGCACACAACGAGGCGAGTGTGTGCCTGTACACGGGGACGTCTATCTTGAACACGATCCTCACGGGTACAGGCTCCAAGGTGGGTCTCATCGTTACCCGAGGTTTCGAAAACATCCTCGTAACTGAGGGCGGTCTCACGTGGATCGGCGAGTCCCAGGAGCATATCCTCCACCAACAGTTGCGCAGGCACACAACGCCGTTAGTAGATCCGCGTATGGTTATCGGCGTTTCGGAGCGCATCGTGGGGCCGAACCTATATCCCGGCAGAAAACTGGTCATGGGGGAGGTGGCCATTCCTCTGAATCGGGCCGAGGTGAAAGCTGCCACAGAGAAACTCCTGGCAGCCGGAGCAGAGGTGATCGGCATACTGTTTCTGAATTGCTACATCAATCCCGCCCATGAGTTTGAAGCAAAGGCCATTGTGGAGGAGGTCGCGCACGCGAAGAAGCACGACATCCCCGTAATAACCTCCTACGAGGTTGCCCCCGTTATGAAAGAGCACAATCGCGTCAAGAGCCTCGTGTTTCAGGCCTACGCGGCTGAGAAGGTCAGGCACGCACTCACCGAGGTCGAGGGTGCGGCACGTGATGAGGGGTTTGCTGGACGGCTACTTACGCTTCTATCTTACGGTGGAGCTGTTGGTGTCGACTACCCGCGGCTGTACGAGACGGTGATATCGGGGCCCATCGGCGGTATCACGGGTGCGCAAGTAGTAGCGAAGACACTGGATATACGCAACGTTGTTACAGCCGACCTGGGAGGTACCAGTTTCGATGTAGGCCTCCTCATTGACCAGATGATCCAGGTGCGTAGACACGCCGATTTTGCGCGTCACCGTTTAGCGACCTCGATGGTCGCCATCGACGCCATCGGCGCTGGGGCTGGCTCGGAGATTAGCGTGGATGAGTACAAGCGAATTCACGTCGGACCCCGCAGCGCTGGGCAAAATATCGGTGTTTGCTATAAGCATCCAGAACTTACGATCACGGACATAAATGTTGCTCTCGGCTACGTGGATCCTGACTATTTTCTGGGCGGCAAAGTGAAGCTGGACAGGGAAACGGTTCTTGAGGCGCTTAAGAAGCGGGTGGCTGAGCCGCTTGGGATGGATGTATATGCTGCGGGCGAGGGAGTTCTAGCGGTAGCGCACGCTCAGATGCGCGATCACCTCAAGACGATGCTAATGTCGAAGGGTTACGACCCCACTGAGTTCACGATCATCTGTTATGGGGGCGCAGGGCCCGTACATATGAATGGCTTCACGGAAGGTATGGGGCTGGCCGAGGTTCTGACGGTTCCATGGGCAGCGGGCTTCTCTGCATACGGTGCGGGGTGCGCAGAGTATTACCACAGGTATGAGAAGAGTCATCCTGCAGCAATTCCACTGACCCTGAGCAACGAGCGGAAGCTCAAACTCGGGCAGGGTATCGACAAAGCCTGGCGCGAACTTGAGGAAAAGGCTCGCGAGGAACTCGCGGCAGAGAACGTAGATCTCGCGGGCTTGTTCTTTAGGTATGGCGTATTTGCTCGTTATGCAGGTCAGCTTGAGAGTTTTGATACGCCGCTGGAGTTCGGCAAAATCACGAGTGCCGAGGACGTCGATCGAATCGTAAGTGGCTTCGAGAAGGTATACACGGAGATGTACCCTGTCGGCGCGCGATTCCCTGAGGGCGGCTATGCGGTGAGCGAGGTATACCTGCATGCGGTGGTACCAAAACCTTCGCCTCGGTTAGAAGAGCACCCCCTGAGGGATGAGCGGCCCGATGAGGCAGCGCACGTGGGAACACGGGAGGTGTTCCGCGAAGGGAAATGGCACACGTTTGACGTGTGGCAGATGGACCAGCTCGGAGCTGGCAACGTCGTCCGTGGCCCTTCCATTATCCGGGACCCTATGACGACTGTGGTAATCCCTCCTGACTTCGAAGTCGCCTTTGACAAGTGGTTGGTTATGCATTACCAGCCAGCGCGGACTTGAATTGGTGTCCGGACAGTGTAGCCAGACGGAAACCCACCATCGAAGTGTAGATCGCAGGGCGATTGTCTGGACGAAGCGTGAAGCATTGACTAGACGCACATAAAGCGAAAGAAGGACACATGAGTGTCTCGGCGGCAAAAAAATCTGAAATGCAGCCACCTGGAACGCCGTCGCAGCGTGGGGCAGTACGAAGCCTAACCTCAGCCCTTTTGAGCCGGCTCGTCATTGGTTCACCATTTTCCTCGGCTTGGATCGCGGTCGCGGCGCTCCTTTTGATTGACCTGGTCGCAGCGCCGAATAGTCTCTCATCTAATGCGTTTAGCAGCATACTTCCATTAACAGCGGTACTAGCAATTGCGTCTATGGGTCAACTACTAGTAATCATGAATGCCGGCATCGACCTGTCCGCGCCGATGGTGATAACTATGGCCGGAACACTCCTGATCGGTTTATCGAGAGGCAACAACACGCAGACTGGGTCTGCGGTCGTATTGACACTGTTCCTAGCCATGATTGTCGGATTCGTAAATGGGCTTCTTGTTGTAATAGCAAGGATAAACTCACTTGTTGCCACGCTCGCAGTGGGCGGTATCGTTCTTGGCCTCGTCACAGGATACCGAAACAGTATTCAAGGTATTCAGGAAGCCGCCGCCGTGCCGTCTGATCTAGCAAGTTTGGCTGCCCGAAGAATCGGTGGTGTGAGCGTGCTCTTGCTCTTCGCAGTGGCACTAACCTTCACCGCATCTATCGCTATCCGGTATACGGTGATCGGGCGTAGATTCCAAGTTGTCGGAGGCAATCCGCGTGCGGCTTGGGTCTCTGGCATTGGTGTACGCCGTTACCAGATCGGGGCTTATACGGCGGCGGGGGCACTCTATGGCATTGCAGGACTGGCCCTGGGCAGCTTCGTTCAGACTCCAACCCTAGATATTGGGAATCCGTATCTTCTGGGTCCCATTGCTGTCGTTGTAATAGCTGGCACTTCTCTAAGAGGTGGTACAGGCAGCGTGGTGTCCACTTTCATTGCTGCATTCTTTCTCACACAACTCTCGCAGACGCTGATAATTATGGGACTGTCATCGGCATGGCAGTACATTGTCTTTGGGATGGCCATCGCACTAGGCCTGCTCATTTCCGGAGACCGCATTCTTTCATTGGTAGGGCGACGAGTCATCGGTGTGCACGGTTCGTTGGTTTGGCAGGACCCTCAATACAGCGTCATCGAGGAGGCAGCGAATTATGGCGTCCAATCTGAAGATGAAGATGGAGACGATATGGAGTGACGCCGAGTTAAAAACTGGATTGACAGGACGCGAAAAGGTTAACCATTGTCCATAGGTCAATCTCGTCGGGCACACTTGACCATTTAGCGAAGGCTAAATAGACAACTTACTGTGAAAGAGGTCGTGATGAAGGTACGTCAGAAACTTATCGGCAGGACGATGGCGCGGAGCACGGTACTTGCATGCGTAGCGGTACTCGTAGGTGTCGGCGTAACAGCATGCAGTTCGTCGCCCGGTGCGTCGGCTGTGCAATCACAAAGTGGCTCTTCCGCGATCGCCAAGGAGGAGACGTTCACACCCAGCGCAACTATTCTGGAGAAAGCGTATGGTGCAACGTCGACAAATGGCATCGATCAGGTTGCCCTGGCCGCGCTGGTCCGTGCAGAGACGCCCGTCAATACCTCGACGCTCAACCTTGCCATGAAGTGCTACAAGAATAATGTATGTGATACGGGTCATGGGACTCTGACCGTGGCACTCGCCGATGGATTCGGTGAAAATGCCTGGCGTCAGGTTACGCATATGGAATTCATCCTCCAGGCGTTGTCTTATCCACAGATCCGAAAGATCATCTACACGGATGCGCAGGGCTCCACGACAACGGCGATCTCGAACATGCGAAGCCTCATCGCTCAGAAGGCCAATCTTATTACTGGATTCATGGACGCCGGCAACGCCATGTTGCCGGTGATAAAGCAGGCGACCAGTCAAGGAATCACGGTGATACCATACACCACTTCCATAGGTGGCACGCCGGGGACAGATTACGCTGGCTTCGTCGGGCAGGATCTCTGCAAGTTGGGCAAGGATTTCGCTCAGATCCAGAATCAGCAGTTGAATGGACATGGGTCTCTGGTTTTGCTTGGTGGAACCCCGGGTAACCCTCTGACTGCGGCCTGGCAGGCGTGTGAGAAGCCGGCCTTGGCGAGCGGCATCACCGTGGTGGGCTCCGCCGATACAAGCTGGACTCAGCAAGGAACATTCCAAGCCATGTCGGGCTTTCTGAGCCGGTTCCCTGTGATTAATGGGGTGAGCTATGAATATGCCGATGGCTTTGTAGGTGGTCTTCGGGCGTACAAAGCGGCGAACCGAACGCCACTTAACCTTGTGCTGACTCTACGCACGGACGAGAATGATCTGTTTTGTCAGATGAAGCAGCTCAATGATCCAACTTTCAAAGTGTTCTATGGGCAGGGTGGTAGTTTTCAGCCACGAATCGCACTCACTGCAGCGATGATGAAGCGCGAGGGGTATCCTGTCGCAGCAAATATTGTTGTGCCGTTCTCACTCCAGAGAGCAACTTCGTCAACCTGCAGTCCGTCCTTGCCATCGACAGCCCCTGTTTCGACGCTGGTTCCATCCAACGTCCTGAAGGCAATGTTTCCATGAGCGCAATATATCGGAGCGGTTATAGCCTCGAGGCGCAGTATGGAACCTACCTAACGCCTACAAACTGGTCAGATCTCCTCGAGAGAGCGGCACCTCCATGCTAGAAGGCAAAACCCTGACAGAGATCGGTACGCCGCTACGCCTACAAGGTGTCTCAAAGCGCTTTGGTTCCGTCAATGCACTCGTTGGGGTTTCTATGGAGTGCCGCGCTGGAGAAATCCATGCCGTGGTGGGCGAGAATGGCTCAGGAAAGTCTACCCTGCTTGGTATTGCCAGTGGTGTCGTATCGGCGGATGAGGGCTATGCCGAAGTTGGCGGCAAGCAGTTTCATAGGGCTTTCTCTCACGAGGCCCGAGGCCTTGGGATCGCTACGGTATTCCAGAGTAGGTCGCTCGCCTCAGAACTCAGCGTGGCGGATAACGTATTTGCTAGTGTCAGCGCTGCCATGCCCGCCGGGCGGTATTTGGACAGGGAACGATGGGTCGAAGATCAACTGACTACGTTCGGCCTTTCAGTCGCTGTCAGCCAACCCGTGGCGACCTTGACTCTTGGTCAGCAACAGATGCTGGAAATCATCAAGGCGGTTGTGACACGCCCGAAGCTGCTCCTATTAGACGAGCCGACGACGGCACTCGGGACGGTGGAGATCGAGGCATTGCACGCGCTGATATCGGAAATGGTCAGCGGTGGATCAAGCGTTATCTATGTGAGTCACCGGTTGCCGGAAATTCTCGCGGTCGCGCATCGAGTCACTGTGATGCGAGATGGGGTGAGCCAGGGCACCTACGACGTTTCCGACGTTTCGGAAGATCAACTCATCGCATTGATGGTTGGCGAGTCGGTATCTGGGCACGCGCGTAGCCAAAGTAATGCTGCGACGGTCTCGGTCGAAAGGAAGCCGATGCTCAGGGTCAACAGCCTGACATCGCACGGTCTGGGACCGATTGACTTGACCATCCACGAAGGAGAGATTGTTGGCGTTGCTGGCGCGGACGGTAATGGGCAACAAGAACTTCTAGAAGCGATCGCCGGAATGCGCCGTTCAAAAGGTGACATAACGTTCAACGATACTGGTGCAGTCGACTGCCGAAGGCCACGCGGTCCGTTGGAGGCAGGCATTATGTTGCTGTCCGGAGATCGGCTAGCAAGTCTAGTACCGGTGCTCGGAGTACGGGTGAATGCGACAGTGAGTGCGCTAAAGGATTTCCATGTGGCAGGTGTCATGCGAACTCGGCGCGAACGGGGGATCGTCAGCACGCTGACCGCCAAACTAAGGGTGCGTACACCATCGTTAGATCAGCCGGTTCGTCTCCTCTCGGGGGGCAACCAGCAGAAGGTGCTGATGGCTCGGCCGTTGTTGCGTCATGGTGTGCGGGTTCTGCTGGTGGAAGAGCCGACCCAAGGGGTGGATGTTCGATCTCGGGCGGACATCCACACCGTGCTTCGGCGCATGGCTGAGGAGGGAGGGGGTATCGCCGTCATGTCGAGCGATCCATTTGAATTGGTGGAAATGTGCGATCGAGTGATTGTGATGTCCCGGGGTCGCATTGTGAAGGAGCTTTCCGGCAGCGAGCTCGGCGCACACGCTATCATCAGCGCGATTGTCGGCTCCGGTTCAACGCATTCACCAGTCGTTTCCGCGACTAGAGTTACCGAGCCTGCACGACGGATGGAGTCTGGAGCAAAGAAGGCCGAAACATCGTTTGAGCCACGTTCGGAGATCGCGTCGGAAGTTCAATTGAGCCGACCACGACGCTTTGGGTCAGATGTTTTTGCCCAACTCATGCCGTTCGCCCTGCTTGCCTTGCTCACGCTTGGCCTGAGTGCGTATACGGCACGCCTAAGTCCAGATTTTTTGAGTTCCCTCAACCTAAGCAATCTGTTTCTGACCGCGCTGCCCCTCGCACTTATCGCGATGGCACAGGCGATTGTCCTGATCGTTGGCGGCTTTGATATCTCCGTGGGTTTCACAGCAACTTTTGCAGTGGTTGTATCCTCATTTGTACTCTCAGGCGGGAATGCGCTGGGTCTTTTGGTTGGAACCATCTTGGTATTGCTTATCGGTATGGCCATAGGTGCATTCAATGGTACATTGGTGACGTTTCTATCATTGCCGCCGATCGTCGCAACGATCGCAACTCTGAGCCTCCTAGAAGGTTTGTCCTTGCTTCTCAGACCCGTGCCAGGCGGAACGATCAATACAAACTTCGTGAACGTTGTGAATACGCAGGTATCCTTCATGCCGGTAGCATTCTTGGGCGTGATAGTCGCAGCTATCGTGGGAGACGTAATATTACACCGAACACGCCACGGGCTGGGAGTGCGCTTTGTCGGCTTGAATCCGAATGCTGCACTCAGGATTGGAGTGCGTACTCGGAGGATTCAATTCGGCTCATATATTGTTGCTGCTATACTTTCGACGGTGGCTGGAATATTGCTAGCCACCCAGGTAGGTGTCGGGGATCCGACAGTGGGTTCGAATTACGCTCTTATCAGCGTCGCCGCGGCGGTGCTAGGTGGAGCCAGCCTGTTCGGAGGGCGCGGGTCGCTCGTGGGTGCCGTGTGGGGGGCACTCTTTCTCAGCTTGATAGTGAATGTCTCCGCTCCCCTTGGTTGGAGTGCCAGTGTCGGCGATATCAGTACGGGTCTTCTTACGTTGGTTGCGATTCTCTTGTATTCCTGGGGTGCTATTGCCGTACGGCGTCCGGAGATTCGAAGATTTCTAACCCGGATCATTCGTTCGGCCCCTGATCCGGAAGGTGGCGCGGCCGAGTAAGGCACTGCGAGTGCGATTCGCAGTGCTTTCGGGACAGTCAGCCTGGATCCACCACGGAAGTATTCGCAGGTGGTAGCGGAGGGTTCTGAGCTGGTGTGAGCGAGTGGGCATGGTGAGGCCGCCGGTCTGTCCGGCTTTTCCACTGGGGTCTTTGGTGTGCCTGTTGGTGCGCGGTGGTCAGGTTGTTGCTGGTGGCCCGCAGACCGTGTTGAACAACCCTTCCCAGCTGTCCTGCCAGGGCCAGTCCTTGGGCAGGTGGATAACCAGCCTTCTGGTGATCTGGCGAGGCGGCCCGGGACCGCGATCAACTGCCGGCGGATGGTCGCGGTGGTGGCTTCAGGGCTCCGGACATAGGTGATCTCGTTGCTGGCCTTGCAGTCGTTTGACCTGGCCTTTTGCTGCTTGGTGATTTGCTTTCACGTCCATTAAGGGCTATAATTTATGCAAGATAACAACTGGATCTGG
>OCZT010002389.1_pt1 | contig 19379 bp, 20 predicted proteins | sample 1539031 | NCBI WGS metagenome assembly OCZT01 (sample SAMEA3539308, study PRJEB22396) | soil metagenome | biome: tundra; feature: field; material: soil | place: USA | collected 2010-05 | depth 0.15 m | reverse complement strand
ACTGGAGTTCAGACGTGTGCTCTTCCGATCTGCAGGGAATCCAAGGAATCCAGGGAATTCAGGGCATCTCAGGCACCAATGGATTGAACGGCACGAATGGTTTGGCTGGCACCAATGGCACCAATGGGGTCAACGGCGTGGCCACGAACGTGCCCGTGCTGGTCGCCGGGACTAACATCGTCATCGTCGTCAACGGGGTAACCAACACCATAAGCGCTAACGCACTCACCAACCTGTTTTACCTTCCCGACCCGATCACCAATTCTGTTAATAACCTTGCTATGCTTGGCTATATCAACACGGATTATTTACGTGTTGGAAGTGGTAGTTTAATAGACGGTTCCAAAGTCCACATCTCGCAAGACGGAACGCTGGCCACTGATTTTGGGATTTCGTGGGATGATACAGGCCAGATAACTTCTGGGCCAGGAGGATATTCTACCGAATACGGAAGAGTCCACATCGGAGGGTATCCCAACCCCGGAGACAACAACGGCGGTGCATCGTTCGCAAACGGGGCGCTAACCATTACTGCGGCGGGCGAACTCACGGCAGCGCAATACCGCTTTCAGACAATTCCCACACCAACCAACGTCATCATCGGCACAACCGCACCCGGATTCTGGGCACAGGTGTACGACGCGAACGGCACGGCGATGGGCTGGACGCCCGTCTACACCAACCACTGATATGGCCAATACTCCCGATGCCATCTATACCCACGACGGTTCATTTTCCTGGGCCGGCGGAGTGGACTCGTCGTTAAGCACCACGATCCAGAGCATGTTGAATCCCGATGGCCTGCCCCGAAACGAACTGGCGTGGTTGAATAACGCCACGGTTCGAGGAGGTTCCATCACCCAGCGCGCCGGCTGGCAGCCTCTGGTCAAGTTGCCCCAAGGCTATTGGCAGGGACATTTCATCTACGAATCCGATGCCGGTTTTCCATACATGGTCTGCGTTATTTCTGGCGTGGTCTATCGCGTGGACCTTCAGCCTCCCTACGCCGTTACGGATTTGACTGGTGGCGACCCCAACCTGCTCATTCCTTCCGCACCCATCAGGACGGAGATGTGTTACTTCTGCCAGGCGGAGTTCTATCTGGTTATCCAAGCGGGTGACTTTTTCAGTCCTGGGACGGTAAACCCTCCTCTGACCGATTCAGCCGGTCGCACACTTCCCCTGTTCTGGGATGGAACTACCCTTCGACGAAGCGTTGGCATTATCGGCCCAGTCAACATCCCCGGCACTGGGCACCTTCCCCTGAATGAGATTCCAGCCGCAACCGCGATGGATTACTACGAGAACCGGCTCTGGTATGCTCAGGGGAGACAATACAGCGCCGGTGACATAGTGGGCGATCAGGCTTCCGGTGACCCAACTATTGGATACCGGGATTCGGTGTTGAAAGTGACCGAGAATCCGCTGGCACTCGGCGGTGATGGATTCACACTGCCAACCCAGGCGGGGAACATACGGTCCATTGTCCATGCTTCCCAGTTGAACGCTTCGCTTGGCCAAGGCTCTCTTTACGTTGGCACGCGCAAGGCCATTTACAATCCGCAGGTGCCCATCACCCGGACAGACTGGATCGGAGCGGATGCCTCCAACATGCCCAGCCAGCCGATAGTACAATTGGTGAATGGGCCTTGTAGTCATCGCTCCATCATCCCGATCAACGGAGACCTCTACTACCAATCCTTCGATCCTGCCATTCGATCCCTGATCCGAGCCGTCCAGTACTTCGCCCAACCCGGCAACACGGCCATATCTCAGAACGTCAACCGGGCCTTGAAGTACACTGACCGCTCTCTGATGCACTTCGCCAGCAGCATCTATTTCGATTCGAGATTCTTGACTTTGACCCTTCCGAAAGTAGGAACGGATGGAGTCAACATCATCCACCAAGCGATTCTGGCGCTCGATTTCGACGTGGTGACTAACCTCAGCGGTCGCAACAACGCGGTGTGGGAAGGGGCCTACGACGGACTCCAGTTCATCGAACTTATTGGCGTGGACTACAACGGACTGCCTCGGGCGATGGCGGCCATCGTCTCGGACGTGGACGACACCATGCAGTTGTGGGAATTGACCAACGACAGCAAGACCGATAACGGCGACAACCGGGTTACGTGGTCTGCTGAATTTCCCGCCTATACGTGGGCGCCAGGCGGGTACGAGACCGAATTGAAACAGTTGTCCGGTGGCGAACTTTGGGTTGACCGGGTTTCTGGCACGGTCCAGTTGGACGTTTACTATCGTCCTGACGGCGATCCATGTTGGCGAAAATGGTTCAATACCAATTTTTGTGCCGCTAGTAATCAGGACATCGGGCTTGGGTCAGAAGCCTATCCCTGCGAGCCTCTCAATGAGGGGGCGATGTATCCAATCGTGTTCCCCGAGCCATGCGGAAACGATTGCGATGCGATGGGGGTACGCCCCACAACGATAGCTTACCAGTTCCAAGTCAAGGTCGTTCTCAAGGGATTCTGCCGGATTCGAGGACTGATATTGGACGCCCAACATCGTATAAAAGCGCAGTATCAGGGCCTAGATGTGACTTCCTGCCGATCTGGTGTTCGAGGCGCTATGGCGACGTTGCCATTTACGGAGCAGCCTCTGGTGATGCCGATTTGTGTTCCTCCTGGCAGTTCTGTCACTTTTCCGCCATCCGAAGTTACCCCCAAGAATTCGTTTACGTGCTCAATTCTCACGGTCAGCCCGCTGCCTGTTGGTAATGAACAAAGCCCATATTCCTTGCAGATTCAGGTTCAATCCATTCTTCCTGGATGGACGGTAGCTATCACGTTGGGATCGTTACCGCCAGGGCTGACGATGACTGACGGCGGAAACATCACCGGAACGCCGACTACGGTGGGAACGTATTCCTTCCGGCTGACGGTGACTAAAACCACGTTTATGACGTGCTACCAGGATTTCACGCTGGTCATATCCGCGCCTATCTGCGCTATCACGAGCGATGCGACGATTCCGTCTGGTACGGTTGGAATCGCCTACTCGAACCAACTTTCGGTTGATGCTGCGGTAACGGTGACCGGGTGGACCATCTCGAATGGAACTTTGCCTGCCGGTCTGACATTGAGCAACACAGGATTAATTACTGGAACTCCTACTTCGGCCCAGAGCATGATATTTACCGTGACAGTTACGGGCGTTGACGGGCTGAACTGTAGTAAGGTGTTCACGCTGAACACGGTTGCCGCTCCATCCTGCTCTATCACGAGCAACTCGCCACTTCCAGAGGGAACGGTCGGAATCGCTTACTTAACACAGCTTACGGTCTCTGCGGCACTAACGGTAACGGGGTGGAGCGTTACCGGCACGCTGCCGTCCGGCCTTGCGATGGACGCCACTGGTCTTATTTCTGGCGTTCCGACTGCGGTTCAGACGGGGACGTTCACGGTGACGGTTAATGGCACTGGTGGAATGACCTGTAGCAAAGAGTTTAGTCTCGCCACGAGTGCCCCGCCCGTCTGCTCGATTACAACCTACAGCCCCCTGCCAGTTGGGACCGTAGGAATCGCTTACTCGCCGCTCCAGCTTGCGGTTGCTTCGGCATTCTCAGTTACGGGGTGGGCCATCACGGTCGGAACGCTACCGACTGGTATGTCTATGAACAACACCGGACTGATTATCGGAACGCCTACTTCGGCTCAGATACGTTGGTTTACAGTGACCGTCACGGGCGCTGGTGGAATGACCTGTAGCAAAGAGTTTAATCTCAATACGAGTGCCGCTCCGACCTGCTCGATTACAAGCAACTCGCCGCTGCCAGACGGGACCGTAAACACCCATTACTCAACCCAGCTTACGGTTGCTGCGGGAGCTTATGTGACAGGGTGGGCCATCACGGGAGGAACACTTCCAACCGGACTCTCGATGAACTCCACTGGACTTATATCCGGAACGCCGACTTCGGACCAGACGAGTAGTTTCACCGTTACAGTTACGGGCGTTAACGGAATGCATTGCAGCAAAGTGTTCACCATCACCACGAGTGGCGTGCCAGTCAATATTACGTTGCCCATAATTACCGGCACGTTGCAGGTGGGCCAAATACTTTCAGGAAGCAATGGCACCTGGACTAATTGTTCGCCTAGTTGTACGTACAAGTACCGTTGGCTGGCGAATGGATTTTCCATTAGTACCTCAAACGCGTTAACGCTGCAATCCGCGCAGGTCGGACAAAGTATCGCATTCGAGGTTACGGCCCATAACACCGCTGGCGACAGCATCCCTGCCACGAAAACAATAGCCGGTGTGGTTAGCAACCCGCCCAATAAGCCAGTCAATGTTTCTCCGTTCAATGGACAGACTATTGTGTCGTCTCTCGTCTCGGTCCAGTTTCACGCTGGCGCGGGTAGTGGATCTCCCACTACAAGCTATGACGTGTATTTATATGGCAATTATATAACCAACACGACGAATTCGTTTTATACATTCGGTCCTCTCGGTGCCGGCCAAGGATACTTATGGTATGTTGTGGCCAGGAACGCCGCGGGTGACAGCACGCAGGGAGATACCTGGGGCTTCAACACATAGCAATGAGCGCGATACCTTGCCAACATATACTCGGTGCATGTATCGGGGTTGATTCCCCGATCCTCGGCCTATCAAGCCAAGCCGATGATACAGCGTATTATCACGCCTCGTGTTCTCCTATTTCGGATGCGTTCGCACCTCCGACTCTAGGTGGTGGGATTGTAACTCAATCGTGCGCGTACACCGTATTTGCAGGTTTGACCCAAGCTGAAGCCGATGCCCTAGCCGCAGCCGCGTGCGGGCCGCAAGTGGCCACGACGTATTACAGCAACCCTGTGACGGTGACAGTGCCCTGCGGGATAGGTTTGACCGTGACCGCTACCCTTCCGTATGGAGCCGTTTCAACATTCAGCAACCAATCCGACGCCGACGACCAGGCATTTTCGCTGGCAACCCAACTCGCCAACGAAAAAGCCTCCGCTAATAACTGCGATCCACAACCTGTGCTCACCGGCGCTGGCGGTGACTATTTGATCGGCGCTGGCGGGGAACCTGTCGAACCTGTATCATGGTAATTATGAAAAAACTATCCATCCTGTTTGTCCTACTGCTGGCATTCTCGGCCTCGGGAATAAACGTCACGAACTACCCCATTAGGACCGTCGCTCAGCCAACCGACTGGTTCTGGTTGTCCAGCGTGCCGGAAAAGACAAACTACAACATGCCCTGGCCGGACCTGCTCAATCAGATTGCATCCAGCATAGCCCCAGGAACGGCAACGAATGTTCCGGTGCTGGTTGCTGGCGCGAACATTTTCATAGGAATCAACGGGGTTACCAACACGATCAGTAGCCGGACCAATTGGTCTTATTCGGAAATCACGAACGCTCCACAAAACTTGGTTACAAACGGGCAGGTTGGCATACACCTGGTCGGGGCAATTCTACACGGCGGCAGTACAAACAATACTGGAGTTATTATAACTAATTTGTTGGCAGAAGGGTATCCTGCAACGGGAGTATATACCAATGCTGCAATTCTATTTTGGCCATATAATTCCGACACCAATGCTCGCGCTGGGCTGGTAATTCAAGGGCATCTAGGAAACTATGAACAGATTTATTGGCCCGATCATGGTGATGGTGGCCCCGAAATGGTGACAACGATAAATGGCAGGATGGCATTTTACTACAATGCTTGGCAGTGGGGAAATCCATCGGGCGGAAACGGTGCAGAGTTTTGGTGGAATGTTTCTGGGAGATCACCATACAGCAAAGATGGTGTGACCGATTACACACTTACTGAATCTCAGAACACGATTTTTTATGAGGCGGCGGTTTGGACAAACAGTATTCCAATACCCGCAATGGATGATTATATGGGAGGAACAACAACGAACCAGGCTTTAGCTGGACCTCCTGTGTATGGGTCTGGATGGACAATGGCAGGTTCCCTTGGTGATGGTTTTCCAGCTACCCATTTTCGAGCAACAAGTACTAATGGTTCAGGGGCATGGGTATGGTATGACAAGATGGCTATGCCAAATTCATCAGCGTACTGGTTAAATAAAGCCATTTTATATACCAACTCTGTTGAACGCTTCCGCATTACAGTTGGACCAGATGGTGGGGCAACATTGGTTGGCACCATGAAAGCAACGGCGTTTTCTGCTGGAACAAACGTTGGAATCTCAACCACATGGACCAATTTGGTCCCCGGACTCGCTACGAATCGAATCACGGTGATCGGGGGAATCATGGTGAGCAACCAAGCCATCTCGTGGTGATTACATGACGTTATGAACCGACCTACTCTTTCATCTTTCCGCGCCTTGTTCCCATGCGAGGCTCTTGGCGTGTGCCAAAGTGACCCCAAGGTGCGCAACTACTGCAACGAAGCAACCGAGAGGCTTCTGATGGACCCGATGGCGCCGGACGAGGGATGGTGGGGAGGATGGGTGACGATGCAATTCACCGCCAGCGTGGCGTTGAACAACGCGGCCTACATCACAACCCCTCGGGAAGTCGCCCGGCTGACCGACGTGGCCGTGTGCCAGAGACCGATCCCGCTCCGCAACCACTTCTACGAGTACCTCGATTTCAGTCCCGGCTTGCAACCCAAGAACTGTAACCAAAACACGTGTGGATCGACGTTCCAAGGCTACTCTCGGGATAACGTCTGCACGCTGAACCCGCTGTTGCCCACACCCCAGACCATCCGGGTTTACCCATTCGACGCCCGCGACATAAACCGCCGAGTCCTAATCCAAGGGAAGGACAACAACAAGATGACGGTGTTGACTACCGACCCCGGAACCGGCCAGGCCGGCGAGGGAGAATATCTCACGCTAAGGTTTCCGTTTGTGGATTCCTTAAACCTGTTTTCAGAACTGGACGGAATCCAGAAGGACCAAACCTTAGGAATGATTCAATTGTTCCAGATGGACCCGGCGACGAGCTTGGAAGTGTCATTGTCGGCGATGGAGCCAAACGAGAGTACGGCCAGTTACCGGAGCTACCTTATTGCGGGCATCCCCAACCTGAACCAGTGCTGTCAGAGCGGACGGACGTTGCAACTAAATGCTCAGGCAAAGCTGGATTTCATCCCCGTGGTAAACGAGACCGACTACCTCATTATTCCGAATGTGGCAGCGCTAATCGAGGAGAGTCTTTCTTTGCACTACGGGCGCATGGACTCGCCCTTGGCCTCGCAGCAGACTAGCATTCACCACCAGCGGGCGTTGGCGCTTCTTTTCGGGCAGTTGGACAAGTATTTGGGCAAGACTACGACTGCGGTTCGAGTCTCGCTGTTCGGAAGCAACCGCCTAAGAAAACAGCCAGTATAGAAAGAATTTATGCCAGACACATCATTAACCGACACTGGACTCGCGGGCCAAGCGGCGCAGCAAAACATCGCAGCGGGTGGCGACATCAACACGCTCACGCAACTGCTTTCCGGCATCAACCAGAATGCCTACCTGTCTGCTCCGGGAAGGCAGCAGCAGTTGGGCACCATCCAGAATCAGTTGTCTGGGAATCTGGACCCGTCAACTGTTTATCAGAACCAACTCAACAATGCCCAGAAATATGGTGCTGGCGGGTTCGGTTCTGACTCGCAGGCGTGGCAGACCGCAATCCAGCGCGGATTGGGTATAGACCGTCAGAACCTAATCGGAGCCGGTCAAACAGCCATGAACCAGTTTTACTCTGACATGCCGAAAGTAAATGCTCAGAATCAGGCCGTCACTCCCGCAATCCTAGAACAGCAGCAGGCGACCCAAGCGCAACAGGCATTGCAACAGCAGCAGATAACAAACCAGTTGAACGAATTCGGAATCACGTCTGGGATGGAACAGCAGCAGATAACGAATCAAACGACTCAGTTCGCTCAGACCTTGCAGAACAACAAGGATCAGTTTGCATCGCAGTTGGGACTAAGTTACGATCAACTCAGCCAACAGCAAAGAGAGTTTGTGGACTCGCAAGCGCAGCAGAGGACTGAGTTTGATCTTGGATTGCAGCAACGGGCTACCGAGTCAGCGGGTAACTTGGCTCTGGGGTACTACCAGGCTAGTGCTGGTCGTGGAGGCGGAGGTGGTGGCCGAGGCGGCTCTGGTTCGGGAGGAAGCAGCACACCTGACGCGTTTCCATATACTCGCACTACTACGAGCACTACTGGAACGGGAGACCTCTCAGGTGACCAGACTGCTTTCGACAACTGGATTAATTCTTGGGGATTGGATTCGACCGGACTCCCCAGTGGAAACGGAGACTTAAGCTCTGGCGGAGGCCAGAATTGGCCGACTAATACCTACTACGATCCAGCAAATGGCGGAACCTACAACCAGGACTACGGTTTGAACAACCTGTGGGACACCGGGAACGGTGGCATCACATCGTGGGACCCCAGCAGCGGCGGGAACAGCTATAACGATTGGGCGGGAGTGTTCGGATACCCATAAAACTTTATGCCAACTGAAGATTATCAATCATCCCCTGACGAGCGCCAGGATCAAACACCAACCGCCGAAGAACTACGGGCAGCAGAGTTGGCCAAGACCAAACAGGCACTTCTGGTTGCTGCCGCGATGCAGCAAACCGAATCGCAGTTGGCGAATCGGCTTCCGACGAAGACGGCTCCGGTTCAGCCTCCACCGACTCAGGTCGCTCCACCACCTGCTACACCACCACCCTCGCAGATGCAGCCCCCAGCGCCCGTCCAGACCACAGCGATGCCCACTGAGGCAACTCCTCCGATGCTCACCTCGCCAGAAAGGATTTCCAGAGTGCAGCAGGTAGGACAGCAGGTTCAGCGTCCAATGCAATCCACACTCTCCGAGAGCATTTCTCCACCGAAGGAGTCACATAGCAAGTACCCGATAAAGCAAATGCTGAACATGGGTATGAAGCCGAGGGATATAATGGCTACGGTGGATGCAGCACGGCGGTATGATGCGCAACGCGGTTATCAGGCCGATCTCGCCAAAGGTATCCCAACCCAGGATGCGCTGGCCAAATGGGGGCCGATGTTGTTCAGTGGATCGAGAGGAGCGACCACATCAGTAATGCCAAAGCATACGCTCCATAACGTGTCCGGTGCTGGATACTCGTTCGACCCGACCACCGGCAAAGCAAATCTGGTTACTCCACCCGGCGCTCCTAATTCTAGGGAAACTCTGGCTCTAGAACGCGAGAAAAGGCTATCTGCAACAGCCGATCAGCAGTTGTCCCCGGCATCAAAAGAGAAGGTGAAACAAATGGGGTTGGACATAGCAGGAATGCGCAAGTCGTTATCGTCTGGATCGCTTACTCTAGAAAAAGAGCGCCAGTTCGAGAACGATATCTCCACACTCAACAGGATGATCTCAGACGAGTTCAAGAAGTCCAAACAGCCGACGTCCTCCGCCGCTCCGACACCAGTGCAAGCTCCCGCTTCACAAGGACTGCCAGTGAAGGACAAGAGCGGAAAGACGTGGATTTACACCGGCTCTTCTTCCGACCCCAAAACAGACAAAGACCCATCGCATTGGAAGGCTCAGTAAATGCCAGATCAACTTCCAGACTTCGGGGTGGAGGAAACCAATTCGAGTGCGCTTCCGGATTTCAGTGTCGATCTTCCTGACTTCGGTGAACCTTCCCACGAACTATCGCAGGTAAAGCTGTCGCCCTACCAGACCATTGACCGAAATGGGATGAAGCCGCCGTCCGGCATGGAGTCGGGGACGGAGTTTACGACGGCGGTTGCTTCTGACCCAGTTGGGTTTGCCAAGAGCATTCCCTCGATTGTTGGCGGCGTGATGATGGCTCCCGGAAAGCTGGCCTATGCCGGGGCATCGGATTTGGTAGCTCAATTGGAACAGGAAACAGGATCGTCTGAAGTCAAACCTGAGTATGGCGGGAACATCGCCTCGATGCAGAGCGGCGAAGATCAGTTGCCCGCCGAGAAGTTGATCGGAAGCGCCGCGCAATCCGCTCCCAATCTCGCGGTGGTATCAAACATCGCTAAGAGCCTGTCCGAAATGGCCCCGATGATGGGAATGTCGGCCTTGCCCGCCATGATTAACCGAATTGCAGCCGGATCGTTCAGCGCCCAGATGATTGCAGGGGTGAACACAACGGCAACCGATCTTGGCACTGAGCTTGGAAAGCCAGAAGAAGAACAGGACGCTGGTAAGATCGCCAGTCTCAAGAGCGACCTAATCCAGACGGGGATATTCGCCCCGCTGGCGGGCGCTGGAGCGGCCAGTGGACTCATCAAGCCTCGTGGTAAGTGGCAAGGCCCACAGGCAACCGGGGAGATACTTAAAGGCCCAAAGGGAGCCGTTCCATCACCCGAGACCCAGGCAATCGAAGCTGTGTGGGCCAATGCGCCCGAGGCTGACATTCTTCCAACGACTGGCGAATTGAGCGCAGCCGACAAGGCCACCGCAGATGAAGCTTTCAGAACCCTCGCAGCGCAACGTAGAGGCCCACCAACCGCCCCGACCGCCCCAGAGCCTACCGTCGTGCCTCCAGTAGTGCCGGTTGCGCCTGTCGAAGTGGCGGCTAAGCAAGAAGTGGCCAGGGCGAGTACCGATCTGATTGAACCAGATCAATCTAAAATCGAATACACGCAACCGGATACCGCTGAACTAAAGAAGTCTCGTGGAGGTGTAGAGCCTCTGGGTATAGAACTCGCAGATGGTAGAATCGTATTGGACCCGACTGCGAAGTTCCACTCTGAGGTCCTTGATCATCTTGGAATTCCAGAATCGGAGTGGGGCAACGTCAAATCCACTGGATATTCCGTGAAAGGAAAGTATTACGCTTTCGGCAAGAAGCCAAATCCAAAGCCCACCGCCGAGCCATCTCCGGTTGCCGAACCCACCCAGTCTCCCACAACACCTCCTGCCCCCCCAGCCTTGAAGGAACCTCGTCTGATGACCAAGGCTGAATGGATTGCAGAGCAAAAACCACTTGTTGAAGCGTCCAAGAATTATGACAAACAGGCCAAACAACGTCTTGCGGCATCCGAATACTATCACAAACAATTTATAGAACTTGCTATAAAACAAGGTGAGTATGTCCCTCCCGAAGTCCTTGCCGACTACCCAGACCTTGCCCCGCCCCCGACAGGGCCCCCCGCCCCCCCAGCCTCTTCCCTTGGACCTTCTGCTCCGGTTGATACTTCAGTCACGGCCACGCCTAAACGTGCCTACAGCGGTGATAGATACCGGGCCGATGCCGAGGAATTCAAGAGCCTCGTCGAAGAGCACGCCAATGACTACGGTTGGATCAGCCCGGCAGATATGGACAAGGTGATTCCCGCACTCAAAGGAAAACAGACTTCAATGAGTTCGGCGTCAATGGCTGCGATCATCCCGCATAATGCAATCCTAAAAAAAGCCTACCTACAGGCACTCAAAGACCTTGGGATTCCAACCGACAGAAACACGCTCAAAGGCCACGCAGAAGCACTGCCTAAGCTAAAGGCTTTCCTAGAAGCTCGCTCCAGTATGGTTCCTATTCCACTGACGCAAATTCCATACGGCAGCAAGTTCACCAGGGTTGGAGAAGAACACACCGTCGAAGGAACGAACACGAAAACCGGAATAGTCACGATCAAAGACGGAGTGACTATGAGGGTCCACATGGACGATTCGGTGAAGATTGATCCGGGAAGCTTGAAGACTCCAGAGGAACCCAAACCCAATCTAACGCTCGATCAACCCGAGTCCGTTACCCAGCAGAATGCAAGACTCGAATCTGAGAAAGCTGCTGCTCTCAAGAAGTCTCAGGGAGCATCAGTTGAATCTGGCGCAGCGAAGCCTTTGGTTGGAAGCGTGGGCGACATTGGCCAGATGGACATGCTTGTAGGAAACGACTTGTTCAGCGCCGCACCCAAACTCGCCGCGCTGGAGAAGGGAATTGGATCGAATCAATCCTTGGGGAACGCACTATATGGCGAGGACCTAGGCAAAGGAGATTTCGTCTCCAACATGTTCTCCGCCATTGACCGCGACCGCGTGGCTATGGGCAAGCAACCAATGGGTGACACCCGACCCCGCACCTGGGATGAGGACAACCAGCACGCTCTCGCCCAGATGAGCCGAGACCCAAACTGGATTCCCGACCTGTTGGACCGGATGGACAAGTCCCCACGCCCATTGCTGTCCCGGGAGAATGCTGGTGTCGTGTGGCACCGCGCCAAACTCAAAGCCGAATACAATGGAGCCTTGCAACGCATCGCCCGGCCATTCGACGACGACCGCACTGAGGATCTCACTGCCGCAAAGGTTGACGCCGCCGTTTTCGAGGACCAACTCGCACGCCTAGACCGAATCGTTGGACGTAACGGCACCGGCAGCGAGGCTGGCCGGTCGCTCAACGCTCAGAAGATGGGCGCTGGTGATGATTTCACTCTTATCGAGATGACGCTCCAGAAGCGAGCCGCAGTTGGTGGACGACGCCTCACCCCACAGGAAACTTCCTCCATTCAGAAGGGCGTGGAACGTCTCAACTCACTCAATACCGCACTGCAAAAGAGCCTGGCAGACGCCGAGACCAAAGCGTCCGCTTCCGAATTTGCACGCGCCGCAGCCGAACTCAAGATGCCCGCTTTCGACAAGCGCGTGCTCGCCGCCGCCGAGAACATTGTCGTCAAGATGGAGGGCCGCGCGGTGGACGCCGCCGCTCGACTGCGCGAGAAGCTAAAGCAAATGTCTGCCGGCGTGGACCCCACCATCATTTACGACGCTTCAGTCATAGGCAGCGCCAAGATCGCCCGTCTGGGACTAGACATCGCCAAGTTCACCGATGCTATGGTGTCGGATTTCGGCGAGAAGATTCGGCCTTTGATAACTGAGATTTGGATGAAGTCAAACGAGATGCTGGACGCCAATCTCGCTCGAGTACCTGAACCCATCCGACGCGTGGTCAGAAAGACAGTCGCAACCGACGTGAAAAAGGAAGTGGCTCAGGCCGTCAAAACGAATGTTGACGCCGGGGACATGAGCAAAGTCACGTTCCAAATCCAGAAGCTCGCCAAGGAACTAATCAGGAGTGGAATCACCGACCGAGAAGCCCTGATTGATGCCGTCCATGACGTTCTAAAAGACGTGATCCCTGGAGTTGACCGACGTGGCACGATGGATGCCATCAGTGGCTACGGCTCATTCAAGCGCCTCACCAAAGACGCCATCAGCCTCAGGTTGCGAGGAATGAAGGGCGAGATGCAGCAACTTGCCAAACTTGAGGACATGGCTTCAGGTAAACCACCGCTCAAGACCGGCATCGAACGCCGAGAACCAACGCCCGAAGAACGCCGTCTAATCAAGGAAGTCAACGATGCCAAGAACAAGTTCCAAGTGCCGATTGACAACCCTGAAACTCAACTAAAGTCTTCGTTCGATACTCTCAAGGCCACTCTCAAAACCAGAATCGCAGATTTCGAGGAACGGCTTGCTCGCAAAGATTACTCCACTCGTCCTCGGCGCGAGGTTCAGTTGGACGCGGAAGCTACACGACTCCGGGCCGAGGCCGAGCGCATCAAGAAACGCTGGCGAGAGTCTTTGCTGGCCGACCGGATGAAGAACCGAACCACATGGGAGAAGGCTCTGGACTGGGGAACCAAGTTCCGTCGATTCACCGCACTCAGTTCCCCGGCTGTCATACCGAAACTGTTGGGAGCTGCTGGATGGCGGGCGGTAGCCACACTGGCAGAGGACGTTTCTGGCCGCGCACTTTCCTTTGTTCCTGGAATCCGTCAGATTTCACAACGCGCACCACTCGAAGGTTACGGTGGTCAACTCTCAGCAACCATGCGCGGCTTTGGGACCGCATTCACTCGTGGACTTGAGGATGCCGCGAAGGTAACCAAGACCGGCCACTCAGATATTGACGTGCTCTACGGAAAGGCGAGCGAAAGTTACACCGGAGAATCTGAAATGGCTTCCGTGCTGCTAGGATTGCCAGGCCGGTTACACGGCACCATCAAAGCCCCGGTGAAGCGTGGAATGTTCGAGAAAGCATCTCAACGTTTGGGAGAGTTCTACGCCCGACAGGGCTTGGACGTTACCAGCGATCCGGTGAAGTACAAGATCGCAATCGCAGCCTACAAGGAAGGCAACCGAGCAATCTTCCTGCAAGACAGCCGAGTGGCATCTGGATTCAATGCCGCACTGGCCGCCCTGGAAAAGAAAGGCGAGTCAGGCCACCCATCCCCAGGCGGTAAAGTGATGGCCACTATCTTACGCTTCATGTTCCCGGTAACCAAAGTCCCAACCAACATCGCAGCCGAAACGCTGCAGTACACCACAGGATCAGTGACCGGATCAGTCCGCGCAATCAATGCCATCCGTAAAGGACTCGATACCCTCACCCCTGATCAGGCCGACCTCATCATGCGTGAGTTGAAGAAAGGCTCAATAGGACTCGCCGCCCTGTATCTTGGTTACATGGGCTACCAATCCGTCGGCGGTGTCTATGAACAAGGCAAGAAACGCAGTCTGGGTGACGTTAAACCCGCCGCCGCTCGCCTGTTTGACGTGGATATTCCCGGGAACCTTCTCCACCATCCCATCATCAACTCCATCCAACTCGGGGCCACGGTTCACCGTACGGCCGAGGACAAACTCCGTAGAAAAGACCCCGATGCCCAGGGAATACCAGCCGGTGTACTTGCCGCTTCTTGGGGCCTCGCCGAAGAAGTCCCTTTCATCCAAGGACCATCACGCCTATTCCAAGGTATCAAAAGCCCATACACCCGACAGCAAACACTCGGTAACGAAATCGGCTCCGTCGTAATCCCACAAGCCGTCACCTACCTCGCCAAAGTCCTCGACCAACGCCGAGAAACCCCACCAAACAACCTCTACCAACGCCTCACTGGACCTCCCGCACGCCTAAAACCCAGCAACATCGTCGAGTCCCTAAAAACCAGAATCCCCGGCCTCCGCCAGCAAGTCCCACTCAACCCAAAGGGCGCTCCTTAACCCTCAACCGCAAGCGTCCACCCTCCCTGGTACAAACTCGAGTAAACCTCATCCGAACGGATGACAATGGTAACTAGGGCTGTTGACAACCGCCTTGTGCCCAATGTCATTACCTCTCAGCAAGCTGTAAAACCTGCCGCATCAGTTATGCCAAACAATACAAAGCAAACCACCGCACCCAAGTCAGACTTTACCAAATCAAACTTCAATCATCCCCAGAAGGAAGGCGGACCATCCGCGAAACAAAATCAAAATACCGCAAACTCCACCCAGAGCGCATAAGCGCAAGATTTAAACTCAGATACGCCGTCAGAATCGGAAGAATAATAAAACCAACCAAATGCGATAGGTGCTCATCTACCTTCAAAATACAAGCCCATCACGACGACTACTCCAAACCCCTTGATGTTATCTGGTTGTGCGATCCATGCCATCGAATTCACCACGGTATGAAAATCTCCTGAAACCACCGAGCTAAAAAATGGCCGTGCACGTATACCGATCAATCCAATAGCGGGTGCCGGGGAGGGTAGGGTGGGGACGGTCGCCCAGGACATTAAGAGATTCCTTACCCATCCCTCTCAACGCATGGCAGGCATGGCAGGGCGCAGGCATGGCAGCACATCACAGGCATGGCATCATGTGCGCTGTATGGCATGGGTAGCATATAGGCATGGCATGTAGGGTAGTATCGTAGCAGGCATGTGGTTACTAGGTCTCTACGGGGCAGCAGGAGGGCATGTAGTTACAGGACAATGACGCACAATATTAGTTGTATTCACATTCTCATTCACATAACTCGCTGGGCTACAGCATGTTACGTGTCTTGTGGCATTTAAACGTTCTAGTTACTGGGCACACCACTACCTGTTGGGGTATCAACACCACAATCGGGCTCAGGGCGTTACGTCACCAGGAAGGCGCTCAGGCACCTGGGGAGCAGGCACGACCGGCTGCACCTCGAGCACCTGGACAACGGGAGGTGGAGCAGGAGCAACCGGCGCGCTGGGTTGCATCTCGATCCACCAGTCGGCGCGCTTGCCCTTGGACTCGTTTCCAGGCCGTCGGGAGCCTGGCAGCGGGCGCCCAGCCAACAGGCGCTCTTGCTCCGAGAGCCTGGTAGTGGCGTCAGCAAGGGCTTTCAATTGCTTGGGATCGTCCTCTTCTGAGGCCAGGCGGTCCAGTCGCTCGAGTTGTTCGCGCACGCGCATTAGTCTTCGGTTTGCGAAATCATCCGCTGGTTCCGCGACGGGTAGAGAAAACGCGGGTTGGGTCACGGTCGGGGTTTGCGTTCGTGGGCGCGACCAGCGGACGGCGTTTCCCTTCGCGGCCATGGTCGCGGCGTTCTCGTGGGTGAATAGCGGCATTTGGTCAATTTCGGCTATTTGGTAGGTTTGGCAAGGAAAAAGAACGCTGTGAAGGGCCGTAGGGGCGTTTGAACGAGGTGGGGGCTATGTTGGTATGGGGGGTAAATGAAGCAGCCCGTCAGGGTTAGCTGGCGGGCTTGGCGTGGGGTATTTGGTGAGGGGTTAGAATCCTGGTCCGTGGGCTCCAGGTGCGAATCCCTCGGCGTCAGGGAACATGTCCACTTGGCGCTGGGCTGCTGATTGGCGGTCATGGGTTAGTTGGTCCCGGTCGTTGGCATCGCGCCAGCCGTCGTTTGATTCCTGGCCGGCGAGGTTGAACACCTGGTCGATTGCTCCGGGGAGTTCTGCTGTGGTGTGTTTTGGTTTCATAGGTCTAGGGCTGATCTCAGGTATTCAGCGGCGGCTTCGATTTTCGGGTGGGATACATTACCGCAGGCCATAGCGTCGTTGAGTTCTGACAATGCCGAACTACATAGTATTCTGGCCGTCTGGGCCAATGTTTGCTCGTCAATAAGCATTTTCTGAACTTCCATCGCTATGGTGAGGCTACAACCTAGTTTTCTCTGGATTTCTTGGAGCGTCATGCGGTCCTCCCATCCATATCCTGGCAGCGTAGAGCGGAGCAGGTCTTGAGCTTGGGCGCCATTTCCTTGCGAACCTTGTCGCAGTATTCGAGCCATTCTTGCTCGGTCATCTCTTCCGGTCCTGGGATTGGCGTGGCGAGTTGGCTTATACCGAATGCCATTGGCGAGTGGAGAACTACCCGGCCTGTGCTCAGGAGCATTGGAGGGTAGAGGTTCATCGGTCACCTCCAGCGAGCGCTATGGCTTCGCGGGCCTTCGCTATTACGGGACTTACGCTGCGCTCGTTGGGGTCGATAGCTGGCATCAATGATTTCAGCGCATCGATGAGGGCCGGGGCGGCGGCGATCAAATCAGCGTTCACTTTCCTCTGACACAGAGCAATATAAGAGTGTGGTTCATGGTCATCTTTGGGCCATATCTCATATCTTCCCAGGACCTTTTCAACGTGCCACGGTCCTGGAGTGCTGACCACTTGCTCCGGGGAGGATTCGGTTTTGATTTCGTTCTTCATATTGTTATCGGGTTACCCGGCAGTATCCGCGCAACTTCGGTTCCGTTATTCGGCTCGAAGGCCGCGTTGTCCATCTTGATCTCAATTTTCAGTTTCATATTCTACTTTCTGTTTTGTTGTTTAACTGAGGACACAATACAACCGGCTTGCAGGATACACCAGAAAAGAATCTACATTTATCATTTAGCTACTGACACCACTTGGCACGCTTGAAGCTTGCTAGCGGGTTGCATGATGCGTGCCAATCTCCGTCAAGCGAGTAATGATAAATATCGAATCAGTTCTTGCAACCAGGTAGTATATCTGAGAATCTGGTGGCGTAATGAAAAACGAAAAGACAAAAGTAACCAAGGCTATCAGGGCTTGGCTCTCAGGAATCGGAAGCGCAGGCGGCAAAGCTGGAACGTCATCCGACAAGAGCAAGGCGGCGCTGATCCGATGGAACAAGCCCGGAGCCAGAAAGGTAAGGACGTGAAATGGACACCCGAAATAAGGAAAAGGGCATTGAGGGTGTACCTAAGGGCCATAGCGCGTGGATTTTTGGTGCGTCCTTCGGCATGTAGTAAATGCGGAAAGGGATGCTGCCCCCACGGGCATCATCCTGATTATGACAAGCCGGTCGAGGTTGTATGGCTATGCGCGGCTTGCCATCGCAAAGAACTTCCGGCGCTTAGTCTAGAGGCTCGCGCTGCAATGGCCAGAGGTGGGCGCAAGGGCACGAAGGCGCAGAAGGTCGCGGCTGGCCGGAAGGGCTGGCAGGCGATGGGCAAAATAGTTTCCCGCACGAGCGGGCAGGAGGTGGAAGCATGACCGCAACCCCACGAACGGACGCAGTTTCCGTCAGGGGTGTCAATTTGGGAGACTGCGCTACGGTTACCGCTGATTTTGCTCGGGAACTGGAAACCGAGAACTCGGCGCTGAGGACGGCTCTGGAAGCGATAGCCGACAGCTACATATCGCCAAAGGCCATTCAGATGAAAGCGCGTGCGGTTTTATCTTCGGTGAACAGTGCGACGGCTGCGGAAATTCCAGAGCTTATCGAGCCGGGAGACCTGAAAGACACCTGGGACGATTAACCAATTTTGTACGGGGGCCGCGCGCTTGTTCGCGGTGGGTGTCATCTACCCGTTGAACCCCCGGCCATTCTTTAACAAAACCTATGAACGATATTGAACCCGAGATGATATTCCAACTTGTCGAGCGGTCGAAAGCCATGCGCGAGGAACACGCAGCGATCACTGCTAAGCTTGAGGTCCAGCGTGCGAGGATAACCGTCGCGCTGGGCTACCTAAAAAGCAACATGCCGGGCATCGCGGCGCTGATTCTGGCCGGGGACGCGGACGATAAGGAGGTTACCCCGTGACCCGATATCACAAGCGTGGCGCGGGCACGAGGTTAAACGCTAGGCCTGAAATCGTGGGCAAAGCGCAGACTGGAAGCTACAGCGTTCTGCGTCGGGTTCCTCTGGCGATTGGAGACCCGGAAAACGCGGTTTGCCGAGTGGAAACCAGCGGTGAAATTGTCGCTCTGTTCTGGGGCACGACGGACGCGGTCGACTACTGCGCTTGGAAGAATGGGAGGAATCCGTGAAACCAATCCCCGAGCTTGATAATGAGACCCTAGCCAATCGCAAAGCGGCGATGGAACTAACTCGGTTGGCCGCGCAGCGGGGCGATGGAATAGCTGGTGCTCTGTTTGAACTCGAATCGGCGGCAGACAAATTACCAGGTGGTGGGATCGCCCAGACGTTGGACTACCGAGACGAGGATGAAGACGACGATGAACGGCCATACTAATGAAACCCATCCCAGAGCTTAGCGCGGTGGTGCCGATGGCCGACTTCATGTGCTTTGAGGTTGAATCCTCGAGTACTCCGGGAACCGTCTATCGGGTGGACAAGACGCTTTGGTATGGTAGCGGCTCGTGCTCCTGCCCGCAATTTT
>OCZT010002388.1_pt1 | contig 19388 bp, 21 predicted proteins | sample 1539031 | NCBI WGS metagenome assembly OCZT01 (sample SAMEA3539308, study PRJEB22396) | soil metagenome | biome: tundra; feature: field; material: soil | place: USA | collected 2010-05 | depth 0.15 m | reverse complement strand
AGAGCGTGCCCTTGTTCGCCTGCTCGAAGCGGCCGATGCGCCGCTGGTCAGCACCGGTGAAGGCGCCGCGTTCATGGCCGAAGAGCTCGCTCTCCAGCAGGTTCTCCGGGATGGCGGCGCAATTGATGGCGCTAAACGGCGCCTTGGCGCGGGGGCTATGCTGATAAATGGCACGGGCGATAAGTTCCTTGCCCGTCCCCGTTTCGCCCCGGATCAGCACGGTGACGGGCTTGGCGGCGACGCGGCCGATTTCCTTGCACACTTCGCGCATCGCGCGGCTGATGCCGACGAGGGCCGTGCGGCTTTCGACAGGAGCGTCGGGCAGAGTCACGGGTTCACACATGAGGCGGCCGGCATCGACGGCGCGATGCAGCACGCTGATGAGTTCCGGCATCTCGAAGGGCTTCTGCAGGTAATCGTAAGCGCCGAGCTTGGTGGCCTCGATGGCGGTCTCAATCGTGCCGTGCGCGGTCATCAGCACGACGGGCAGGCGCGGTTGAGTTTCGTGGAGCTGCCGCACGAGTTCGAGGCCGCCAAGTCCCGGCAGGCGCAGGTCAGTCAACACCACCTCGCACTCGCCGTGGCTGGCGCGGCGCAGCCCTTCATCGCCGCGGCTGCACACGGTGACTTGGAAGCCTTCTCCCTTGAGCACGTCGCACAGGTTGGCAGCCAGACTGGCGTCGTCTTCGATGAGAAGAATATGAGCGGCACCGGGCATGAGCGGGGTTATGGCGGCGGCTCAATCTCGATTCGTTCATGCCCGGCGATCATGAGAATCTCCGCAGGCTGGAACGATCCAGCAGCAACGGCGTCAAGCAGCGCGAGCAAACACCTGCGGGCCATCCGGTGGGCCGGGACGAAATCAGGGGTTGGCTTAACCGCCCCCGGATTGAGTTTTCGCGCTGGTAGTCGCACTCCTGGCAATGTCCCTCGTTTCGCGCCGCAAAACAACGCCGAAGGTCGTGCCGTGGCCGGGCCGGGTTTGGTACTGGAGCAGGCCACCGTGCCTTTCCACCATGCGAGCGGCAATCGGCAGGCCGAGGCCAGTGCCCGTTTCCTTCGTGCTGAAAAACGGGTCGAAAAGGCGCTTCTCGACTTCGGGCGGGATGCCCTTGCCGTTGTCAGCCACTTCAAGGATAACGGCATCGGTCTCGCGCCCGCCGAGCCGGGCGCGCGCGGGGCGGGCGCGCAGCGTGACCGTGCCCGCGCCGTCAAGGGCTTCAGCGCCATTGCGAACGAGGTTGATGAGCACCTGCTTTAGATGGCCGCTGTCGGCGCGGATGAGCAGTTCCGGGCTGGATTCGACGACCAGTTGCAAGCCGCGGCTCTCGAGGTCTGGGGACATCAACCCTTGAACTTCGCGGATAACGGTGTCAGCGGCGATGGTTTCCAGTTTGGGATCTGAAGGCCGGGCAAAACTCAATACGTCCCGCACGATGTGTTCCAGGCGGGAAATCTCGGCGCTGATGATAGCCGTGTCCTTGCGCGCGGCGGGCATGGCCTGGAGGTGTTTTTCCAAGGTGTAGAGGCGCGCTTTGAGGGACGTGAGCGGGTTGCGAATTTCGTGGGCAATGCCGGCGGCCAGCGTGCCGAGCGTGGCGAGTTTCTGCTGCCGTTCGAGCAGGGTCTGGCTATGGACCAGTTTGGTTCGCAGCGGCGCGATGGTGTCACGGTAGATGACCCAGCCCATCGCCGCGACCAGGGCCAGCAGCATCACGACGCTCGCGATGAGGATTCTCCTGAGACTGGCAAGCGAAGCACTTGCGTTGGCCAGAAACGCCGCCTCCGCAGTGCGATGGGCATTGGTCAATTGCCGCACCAGCTCGCGCATCCGCTCGGCCTGGGCATTGAAGGCGTCCAGTTGCGCGAGTTGCCCTGAACTCACCAGGGCGGGCAGGGCGTTGGAATGCACGGCCCGGGCCGAGCTGAGGTAACCCTCGTAGGCATGATTCAGCTCCTTGAACACCAGGCGCTCGGTTTCCGTGGTGAGCGGCGAATTCGGGTTTAGGCTTGGATCACGCTCATCAATCCAATGATTCAGGTCGCTGCTGGCCTGCTCGAACTCCGCCCATTGCTGGGGTTCTCGCACCAGAGCGTAGCGGAGCATGGAAGTGTTCAGGCTCTGCAATTCACGCCGAACTTCGCTCGCAAGCCGAAATCGCTCGATCTGGGAACTGGTGAGTCTGGCTTCAAGCTGCTGGACGCGATGCCAGGCGGAAGAAAGTCCGTAAATCACGCCGCCCGCCACCAGCAATAGGGCGGCAATCAAAAACCAGAGTCGAATGCCAAACGGAGATTTCATAATCACACGAGCACGTTGCGTCATCGTTTGACGATTCCGCCACCGGCGCTCCGTTTGAAGACTGCGCAAGCGCCATGCCGAAAATAATGGCAGGATCGCGCCATCGCAGCACCTTGATAGTCAGGCCCGGTTGCCGAAGCCGTCGCTGGTTGCCGGTCGGAGCAGGTCAGCCGCTTATCCCGAGCATGGTAAGCCATTTATCCATACACCGTTCATGCCTCCCAACACTCGCTTGCAAACCCCTGTAAATCAACACTCGCGGTTCTTGGCATGGCCCGTGCAAAGGTCTATCTCAAAACGCCTGAGAATCGGGCCAACGACGAATATTAAGACGATAAACAGAACCAAGAATATGAATCCATGTGCCAGGGACTCTTCCCAGCGGTTCGACCCTGCCCGCCCGCGAAGCGTTCTGGTGGCTGACGACGACGTCGTCATCCGAGAGCTCATATCCACTGCTCTCGCCAGCGCCGGCTTTGACGTGAACGCTACTTGCGACGGCCAACAGGCTTGGGAGGCCCTGCTCCAGGAGCACTACGACCTGCTCATCACCGATAACGAAATGCCGCGTCTCGCGGGCATAGAACTCATCGAGCGGATCCACGATGCGGGTATGAGTTTGCCAGTTATCATCGCTTCAGGTTCTTTCCCGATGGAGAAAGTGCGCGACCATCCTGAACTCCACATCGCAGCGGTTCTCCCGAAGCCTTTTCGCATTCTCGAACTCCTGAACGCCGCAAGACATGTTTTCCGGACGTCGCGTGGAAACACCACCCTGGACCGGCGGACTCCCGTCCGACGCCGCACAAACCCGCAACCGATCCGCAAATGCAACAAATCCAATCCAGTATTATGCAAACCCTGACCCTCCCAGCCGAAGCTTGGCGCAATTTCAAGTCTGTCTTCCGATCGCGTCGTGCCGCCGCAGAATCAGCCGCGCCAAATCCTGACTGTTTAAAGCTCAGCCACCCTGCGAAACCGAGAGTGCTCGCCCGGCGGATGTGGGACGAAGGTGAAATGGTCGCTTCCCACGGCGCAACCAATCGCATCCGCCACCGCGACGGCCGCTGGGAACTTCGTGGAGGTTTGTCCAGAGACCACGTTGTAGGCCATGCATGGCGCTCCGTCTTTCAGCAGGAGGTCACCTTCGCCAGCGCATCGGTATCGCTCACCGCTGAGCAGCCAAAGGCCTCGAACGGGGTTCACAGCCGCATACTGATTGCCGACGACGACTCCCTCGTGCGCGGCAGCCTGGCCGCGGTCCTGGAATCCGAGGGCTACGTGGTGGACGAAGCGCATAATGGCGTCGAAGCCGTCACCCGTGCCACTGAACACTTGCCTGATCTGGTCCTCCTCGACCTCAATATGCCGCACTGGGATGGCTGGACGGCTTTCAGCCAGCTTGACCGGGTCACTCCCCTGCTGCCGGTTATTGTCATCACCGCCCGCCCCAATCAATACGAGAAGGCCGTCCGGCTGGGGGTGGATGCTTTTATGGAAAAGCCGTTGAACATCCCCGTGCTCGTGCGCGCCATCAAACGCCTTACCAGCGAAGATGAGAAACGTCATGTGCGCCGGATCACCAATCCGGCGTTCGTCACTCGGCTGCTCGACAGCGCGGGTTCCTGACGAGCAGTGCACTGTAACCTTTGAATCTGATGCGATGCGCAAGCGGAGCAGTTACCCAGTTTCCACCCGGAAGCTCCGGTCCCGGCAAGCGCATCCTGCTGGTGGACGACGATCCCACCGTGCGCGATTCGCTGAACGAGGTGCTCGTGGCCGAAGGTTACTCTGTCATTCAGGCGGAGAACGGACAGCAGGCGCTTGATTTGGCCAACCAGTTGCCGGTTGACCTTGTTTTGCTCGACCTGAACATGCCAGTCAAGAATGGCTGGGATACCTTTGAGCAACTCACCCGTGAGCATCCACTCATTCCTATCATCATCGCCACCGCGCGCCCGAACCAACTTTTTACTGCGCTCAGCGCCGGCGCCGGGGCTCTGTTGGAGAAACCGATGGAAATCCCGACGCTCCTACGAACGATGGCGACCCTGCTGACGGAAACCACCGAGCAACGCCTCGCGCGCCTGGCAGGCAAGGAGATGGAATTCCAATACCAGCCCGCAACGGCACCCCAGCAGCAAAGCCGCCCGTCACGGCGGCTTTGAGATATTCGATTGAGCAGCGAATCGTCAGGACATGGGCGCCAAGAGTTTGGGTGCGCCGATTAACCTTCACTTCGCCGACAAGAACCGCTTTGCTCGTTACATCCCTAATTCCGGTGGATTCATCCCAATCCCGACCGGTTTCATCACATTCCGGGAAACCACGGACACTGCTCAACAGTCCAACCCCTCAGATGTGGCGAATTGTGCAAATGAACCGTATGAGAATACTCATTTTGGCTGCGGCTGGCGTAGCGGCTGCCGGGCGTCTGATCAAACTGAAGCGTCACGCGGCAGTTATCTTTCTGATGGCCGGCCTGGTCTGGTCCATGACGGCCGCCAATTGCCTGGCCCAAACTGCGCCGAGCCTCCCGCCCGGTGTTCAGGATGTCGTCAAGCTGGTCAAGGCCGGCCTGGGCGAAGAGGTGGTTTTGGCCCACATCAAGAATACCGGCGCGACTTACACCCTCTCTGCCGATCAAATCATCTATGTCCATCAGCAGGGCGTGTCGGAGAACGAAATGAAGGCTTTGATGGGCTCTGGCAGTGCAACCGTTCCCGCAAGTCCCGCTCCGGTCCCGACGCCCGCTCCGGTGGTGACCACGCCGACGCCAGCGCAAGCGCTCACCGTCACCGCGCCGACGCCAACCTACGCTCCGGTGCCGTCTGCGCCGATGGTCCCCACGGCGCCCACCGTTCCAGCGGCACAGTCGGCAAGCCTCGCTACTTTCCAGCCGCAGCTTGCGCCTTACGGGGCCTGGATGGATGTGCCTGGCTACGGGCTTTGCTGGCGACCGTCGGTGGCCGCGGCCGATCCCTACTGGCGGCCTTATTGCGACCAGGGGCATTGGGTTTACACCGCGGATGGCTGGTTCTGGCAATCGGATTACCCGTGGGGAGACATCGCCTTCCACTATGGTCGCTGGTGCCGGGATTCCCGGGGTTGGCTTTGGGTGCCCGGCTATGATTGGGCGCCCGCGTGGGTCTGCTGGCGGCAGACGGACGGCTATTGCGGTTGGGCGCCCCTGCCGCCGGGTGCTGTGTTCAGGGCCGGCGTTGGGCTGTGGTGGGGCGGCCGCGTGGCAGTGGATGTCGATTTCGGCCTGGGGGCAGACATGTTCACCTTCGTTCCCTACGACCGCTTTTGGGACCATAATCTCCATGCCTATCTGTTGCCGCGCGAGCGGGTGGGTATCTTCTTTGGCCGCAGCGTGATCATGAACGGCTATCGCCTGGACCATGGGCGGTTCGTGGTCGAGGGCCTTGGCCGTGAGCGAATGGCGGGGTTCACCCACCATGAGATCCGCGTAGAAGTGGTGGGTGGGCACGGGGAATTCAGGGGGCATGAAGGAGTTGAGCGGCGGGTGATCCGGGACGAACACAGAGACCGGCACTGACGACAATCACTGTCCATTACTCCAAAGCGCAATCATGAAAGCCATCATCGTCAAAGCGGTTACTGCAATCGGGCTGGCCGGTTTGCTGGCCGGGTGCACCACGCCCAGCGGGAGGCCGGACTACACGGCCAACGGAGCATTGATCGGCGGCGCCTCGGGCGCGGCCATCGGCGCATTGGCTGATCGCCGGGCGCCGGGAGCAGGGGCGCTCATCGGCGGAGCCGCCGGCCTGATTGCCGGAGGTCTCATCGGCCACAGCATGGATCAGCAAGCCGAATATCGCGCGCGATACGCGCCACCGCCCGCCTATTACCCGCCGCCACCGGGACCGCCCCCGAGTATCGGAGACATCGAAGCCATGACTAGATCCGGCCTGAGCGATGATGTCATTATCGGACAAATCATCAATACGCGCGCGGTGTATAATCTGGACGCAAATGCGCTCATTGACCTCCACAATGCCGGCGTCAGCCAAAAGGTGATCGCTTATATGGTCAACACCGCCAACCCGGTCGTCGCCCAGGCTCCGCCGCCGCCGCCAGCCGAAACGGTGGTGGTTGCTCCCGGCCCCGACTACGTATGGGTCAATGGCGAATGGGTTTGGAATGGGGGCACGTGGGTCTGGATCGGCGGGCGCTGGGCCTTGCCGCCCTATCGGCATGTGGTTTGGATTGGGGCACGCTGGGAGCATGGACCTTACGGCTGGCATCGAGTGGGTGGTCACTGGCGGTAAGCGCCGGGCCCTCTGGCGAAGACCTGGACGCAGTTGCCGCCGATTTGGCGGACGCCTCGGCAGATAGCGCTGCTCATGCGTTTAAAAGGATTAACCCTCAATCGGCTCGGCCTCCTTATTCTCTTGGTTGGCCTCGGCAGCGCTGGTTTCATTTGGGGGAATCAGGATCGCCTTGACCGGCAAGATAGAGAAGGCGCGTCTGCGCTTGCACCGGAAGATTCACGCCGGTACACCCACGATGTGGAGCAATACTACGGCGAAACGGGGCTGCTCGTGGACAAGTGGACGCGGTGGTTTGGGGGACTGGCGCACGGGAAAGCCCTGGCGAAGACCATTGCAGTGCTGTCGTTGGTGGCAGCGAGCGGTTGTTTCTTAAGCGCCCGCGTTGCCAAGGCCGGGCAGCAAGTGTAGCATTCTTCATTATGGTTGATCTCTTCCCAACGCTCCGCACCCTGGTCGAAAGCGAGGGCTTGAATCCCGACAAGCTGCACGTGGGCCTGGAAGTGGATGACCGGGGCAATATTCGCATACCGGACAAGCATCTCGTTCTCGTCTTCGACGGCGAGAAAGCGGCCGCCTGGCAGGTGCCGACTCTGGCAGAGCTGTTCCGCGGCAGCCAAATGCCACCGCCCGATATGGACCATTATCCGGAGGATTACACGCCCCACTTCTACTTCGTCGAAAGCCACGTCCTGAACCTCTGCGCGGCCAAAGGCGACCGAACCGACCAGGAAATGGAGGAGATTTACTCAATGTTCCGACGCCGGCCCGACGGTCGCAGCCTGGGACCCGTCCACGATTTCCTCTGGCAAGTGGCGGCGCTGCTACTGGGCACCCGGGTGCTGAGCGAGTCGGAGTTCCAAGCCCTGTTCGGCGCCTTGGAGCGTTCGACGCGGAAATGGGCCTTGCGTCCGGTCTCACGCTTCTACGTGGCCTATTTGCACCAGACGCTTGGAGATGCGTCGGGGTGATTCCAAGTCCCATCAGTGCAAACCCAACTTCGGTTACTACTTGTTCGATATGCCATTGCTAAAACTCGATACCACAGTCGTTCTATCCGATGACAAGCGGAAAGCGCTGCTTGCGTCGCTCTCCAAGATCATGGCCGAGACCATCGGCAAGCCGGAGCAATACGTCATGGTCACCATCGGCTCCGCCGCCATCCTGATGTCCGGTAAGCCGGGGGACGCGGCCTTCGTGGATGTCCGCAGCATCGGCGGGCTGAGCGGCGATGTGAACGAGCAGCTCTCGCAGAAGGTATGCCGATTGCTGAATGAATCCCTCGGGGTGCCGCAGGATCGCATCTACCTCAACTTCACCGACGTCGAAGCCGGCAACTGGGGCTGGAACGGGAACACGTTCGGGTAACGCGAGTCAGGTTGCCCGAGGCCAATGGGACGTAGCGAGGAGAGGCCGGGCTAGCCTACCTGGCAGCACCGTCATACCCGGGTGCTTGGATGCCCCGGTTCTGCCCTTGACGCCAATCGGCGCAGGGACACACTCGAGCTCCATGAAACGGACCCACTCCCAAGCCTCGGCATGTCTCAAGGCGCCGAAGAGCGAATTGCGCCCAGCTAACTCCATAAAGAGCTTTCTGATCTGTCTGGCAGTGGGAACCTCGTTGGCCAGTTCATCAGCCGCTCACAGCCCGTTGCTGCCCAAGCCGCAGGAGGTGCAGTATGAGAGCGGCACTCTGCCCGTGCAAGGCCTGTCGATTCGTTTCGCTGCGCCACCCACCGCCGAGGATACCTTTGCGGCGGAGCAGTTGGCGACCCGGCTTTCCAGCATCGGCCAGACCCAGATTCCGATTCGGAAGACCAAGGCGTCGAGCCACGCTATCCTGCTGAATCGCACGGGCACAGGCGCCGCTCTGCCCGGCGACAAGGAAAGCACCGGGCCGGACTCCCGCGAGGCCTATTCACTCAAGATCACCCCAAAAGGCGCCGAGATCCGCGCTTCCTCGTCGGCTGGCCTGTTCTATGGCGTCCAGACGTTATTGCAGATGGTGGAAGGCTCGGGACCCCAGGCTATGTTGCCCGCAGCCACGGTTCACGACTGGCCGGCCCTGGCCTATCGCGGGTTCATGATGGACTTCAGCCACGGCCAGTTGCTGCGGGTCTCGGAAATCGAGCGGCAGATTGACCTGCTGGTCCGGTTCAAGGCCAACCAGTACTACTTCTATTCCGAGGCTAGCATCGAATACGAAGGCTATGAGGTAGTGAATTCCGACGCCCGCTACACGCGCGATGAAGTCCGGCGCGTGATCGAATACGCCCGGCAGCGCCATGTCGATGTGGTGCCCTGCATGGAGCTTTACGGCCACATGCACGATCTGTTCCGCATGGAGAAGTTCGCCGACCTCGGCCTGCCGCGCTACGGCGATGAGTTTGACCCGCGCAATCCGCGCGTGCTCGCAGTGCTGGATGACTGGGTAGCACAAACCGCAAAGCTGTTCCCTAGCCCCTGGTATCACGTCGGTTTCGATGAGCCCTGGTCGCTGGGCAAGATCGGCATGGAGCCGGGCAAGGACCCGTTCAAGACTTTCATCGGGGTGCTTGGCCATGTCGCGGGCGAGGCGCAGCGTCATGGCAAGCGCCTCATGTTCTGGGCTGACATCGATTCGGGCGCCGGCACGCTTTCCCACCATCCCGAGTTGCTGCGCGAGCTGCCGGCGGACGCCATTGCCGTGCCGTGGGTCTATGACGCGCGCACCAACTATGATTCTTTCGTTCAGCCTTTGGCCGGAGCAGAGGTTCCCACCGTCGTGGCGCCGGCCATCTGGAACTGGAATGAGATCTTCCCCGATTACCACCGCTCCTTCATCAACATCAACGGCCTGACCGCCGCCGGGAAGAAGTTCAAGACGCTGGGGATTCTCAATACAGGCTGGACCGACTGCACCCAGACGATCTACCGCCAGTCCTTGCCCGGCTTGGCCCTCGGCGCCGTGGCCGGGTGGCAATCCGAGCCGGTGGACGGCAGCACCTTCTTCGAGGATTACGCCGCGCAGATGTATCCGGCAGCCGTGGCCGCCCAGGTCGCGCCCGCCCTCGAAGAGCTCTCCACTGTGGAGGAGATGTTTGAGAAGCTCTTGCAGAATACGACTCAGCACGCCTTCTGGGGCGATCCGCTCGAACCGGGTCGGCTGGCCCGGCTAGTGAAGAACCAGGCGGAGCTGCGCAAGGCCCGCCTGCTGGCGGAGAGCGCGGCGGAGCACGTCGGCCGCGCGATGCGCCTCGCGCCGGCTGATCCCACGCTCAACAGCCTACGGTTGGCGGCGCGCCAGTTCGATTACCTCGGCATGAAGTGCCTCTACGCAGTGGAATGGGCGGGCTATTTCCGCCTGCTAAAGGAGAAGCCCGATCCCCAATTGGTCACGCTCTATATTGGCACCCAGATGAACGCCCAGGATCACGGGATGCTGGCCGATTTGCGGGAGGCCATCACCGGTCTTAAAGAGCCTTACCGTAAAGCCTGGCTGGAAGAGTCCACTCCCTATCGGCTGCCGAGCGCCTTGATGCGGTTTGACGCCGAATGGTTCTACTGGCGCGACGTGCAGCAGGGCGTGGTAGATAAGGTCCTGCACGGGTGGAGCAAAGGCGAGCCGTTTCCATCTATCGAGGTGATCCGGCCCAAGCAACATGCGCGGGAATGAGGGGGAGTGGAGCGACGGAGTGAGGGATTATTGGAGTGTTAGGGAATCCAGCACCCCCATCACTCCTGCACTCCAACACCCCAGTTCTTAGAGCGGCTTGATCTGGATGTTGCGGAAGGCGACCGGGTCGTTGTGTCCGGCGAAGCCGAAATGGCCGCTGGTGCGGTCCTTGCCGGGATGCGCGTGGCCGCCCATGTACTCCTTCACCGTGGATAGGTCGCAGTCCAGGATCACCGTTCCATTCAGTTCCACCTTGATCTTCGGGCCTTGGATGGTGACCTCCTCGAAGTTCCACTGGCCGATGGGGTGCTGGTAACCGCGCGCGGCGGCGACCATGCCGTAAGCGGAGCCGTGCGCCTGGCGCGGGTCGATCTTCTCGCCCGTGGCCTTTTCGTAGTTGTCGTCGAGCACTTGGATTTCGCACATCCCGCCGTATGCGGTATCGCCTTCGCCGGGATAGCGAATGGCGAGGCCATTGTTGCCTCCGGGAGGCAGCTTGAACTGCAGGCGGGCCATGAAGTCGCTGTATTCGCCGGTGGTGTAAATGGTGCCGCCTTTGTGAGGACGGCACTGGATGGCGCCCCCGACAACCTCGTAGTTATTCGTCGGCCCAGCCCAGCCGGTGAAATCGCGGCCGTTGAAGACGGACTCAAAGCCTGCGTTGCCGTACCTCGCGAGAACCTTGTTGGCCTCATCGGAGCCGATCTCACGGATAAACAGATTGCGCCAGCGGATTTCACCGCCATGGGTCTGCAGTTGAATCGGACCTTTGGGCGGGACGGGCGTCTTGCGGTCGTAGTAGTTCTCCAACAGCGCATGGTCCACCACGAGCTTGTGATTGAGCCAGACGCTTACGCGCGCGCCCACCATGACGACGTGGACGTTATTCCACTCGCCGAATGGCTTGTCAGCCAGCACCAACGGGTCTTTGCCGGGCGCGCCGGGGCTGTTATTCCAGAGGCCGCCGGAGCCTTTGTCGGCGCCAAGGGGGAACTTCTCCTTCTCGGTGTAGTCCCAGATCTGCACCTGCGGACAGCCGCGCAGGTAAATGCCGGAGTCGGCCTTGGGCACGGTCTTATAGTCCACGAATAACTCGAAGTCGCCGTAGTCCTTTATGGTGGTGGCGTAGGCGCCCTGGCCGTCATTGACCAACTCACTGTGTTCGACGCGCCAATGGGCCTGCATGGTTTTCGTCCACTTCGCGATTTGCGCCTCACGCTCCGCGGCAGGCATCGCGAGGAGCTTGCGATGGTCGAAGGTGTCCCCACCGCGCCAGCCGGTGAGATCGTTGCCGTTGAAAAGTGCTGTGAACCCACGCGGGGAGGTCGGCGTGGGCGTGTTGGGCAAATAGATATCGGCGCCGATGGCGAGCTGGCCACAGGCGGCAAGGAGCATCAAAGGGGGGCAAAGGCGACCCATGCGGACGGTGTTAGTCAATTGCATGGCTCAGTCTTCAGGCTTTTGCGGGCTGCAATAAAGCTTTTTCTGCGCCCAGATCGCACCGGCGTGCTTAGCTTAACGGTTGCGCCAGTTTCGGGAGGGACTTGCGCCAGGCCAACGCCTTGTCCTGCAAGCGCCGCGCGATGTCGGGGTGTTGCTCCGCCACATTGGCCGACTCCTTGGGATCGTCCCGAAGGTTGAAGAGCTGCAAATCGGAACCATCGGCATTGACCAGCAACTTCCAGTCGCCTTCACGCAGGGCGACATTCGGGCTGCGGTCGGCGCCTTTCGGGTAGGCGAAGGCTTTGGTGTTGCGGCCATATTCCCAGAGGAGCGTCCGGCTGCGAGTGGTTGGACTGCCGGTCAAGGCGCCACTCAGGTCCTCGCCGTCGAATGAGATACCCGGCGGCAGCGGCACCCCGGCAAGGGCGCAGAGGCTGGGAAATAGGTCCGTCGCTGCCAGCACCGTTCGGTCATCGACCCGGCCCGCGGGCGTGTGGCCCGGCCAGCGGACAATGAAAGGCATCCGCACACCACCTTCGTAGAGACTTAGCTTGCTGCCCCGCAAACCGCCGCTGCGACTCCCCCGAAAGCTCGGCAGCGGCCCATTGTCGCTGGTGAAGATCACCAGCGTCCGCTCCTCCAGACCGAGCGCCGCGAGGCCTTTGAATAGCCGGCCCATCTGACGGTCGTATTCGTCCAGCACCGCGCGGAACTTCCGCTCCTCTGCCGGGCCACTGGGGTAAAGGCCGAGCCGTTCCTGGCTGGGCACCCAAGGCGTATGCACATCGTCCGGCCAGAGGTTCACGTAGCAGGGCTGACCCTGATGTCGGCGCAGGAAGTCTAATGTCTTATCCACGAAGAACGCGGTGCGGTCCCAGCGCTTCACCTTGTCATTGGGCGACCAAATCCAGTTCGTCGCCGTGATGTCCGGATGCGGCTGCGGGCTTTCCCAGGTGCCGGCGTGTTCGTCGAAGCCGTAAGCAGCGAAAGGCGGGGCGTTGGTCACATCCCGTCCACCGCCCATGTGCCACTTGCCGAAATGGCCGGTGGCGTAACCAGCGGCCTTCAGTGTGCGAGCGAGGGACGGCGCCCGCGGGTCCAGGAAGTCGGCCTGCTCGCAAGCGCGGTTGCCGGCGCGGGTTTGCAGGAAGCTGGTGATGTTCCAGCGGGCGGGGAACATGCCGGTGGTGAGCCCCGCGCGCGAGGGCGAGCAAATAGGCGCAACGCTATAGTATTGGGTGAAGCGGATGCCTTCGCGCGCGAGGCGGTCGAGGTTGGGCGTGGGCGCGAACTTGCCGCCGAAGCAGCCGATATCCCCATAGCCCATGTCATCGCTGAGGATGAACAGGATATTGGGCCTGGTTGGCGCGGCCTCAGCAGCCCGCAAGGGTTGGAGCAGCAGGAGCGCCGCCGCCGTTGGCAGCATGACGAGCTTGAACAGAGTAGCGAATAGGCACCTGATGGCGGGTTGTTGGCGCGTTGCTAGCCTGTCGCTAGCCTGTTGTTGGCGTGTTGCGAGCGTGTTGTTCCATACAAACTCCATACAAACTCCATACAAGTTCCATACAAACTAGGCTCCTTTTGCCCGTCCGCCCCGACCCTCCGGCGGAGGAACCACCGCGCTGGCTACTTCGCTCAGGTACCCCCAGCCTTCCAACTCCACCCGGAGGCGAATAAAGATGCGCTTCCCAACCAACTCCACGCCGTTCTTCTCGATATAATCCCAATGCTTCCGGAAGTAGATCCAGGTGATTTCGCTCACCCCTCCCGTCGGCGCGGGCAGCTCCCCTAGACGGGGACACTCGGGACTTCGCGAGATGCCCCGGTTGCAGGGCCGCGAGCCCCAGACCGTGATCCGAACGCCCGGGACCCGGGAAACCACGACGACCAGGGTAATCCGACCGCCCCGATTGCTGATGGCGAACCGCTTAAGAATCCGTTTCCCGCTGTAGGTCGCCGGTGCCGGTGGCACTTTCAACGGCTCCTGCCGGTCCCGGATCCGGGGAGCGTTGACGCCGGTAAAATACCTTTGCCCGCTCGTGCGCCGGCTCTTCGCCGCAACGTTCCAGGTCCGGTACTGCTCGTCCGTGAGGTCCAGCCACGCCTTCGAGGCAAGGCCCACCGCGACGTTCCATTCCCGCTGGTCGGCACTGCGGACCGTTTGGCGACGGCCCTCCTTGCGCGGCTTACGAGCCATAGTGATTCCTTTGGGCGGCCTGGCCGATGCCCGCGCCGCTGGGCGCAATGTTAAGTGGTTTCATAAGAGAGGGGATTCAAGCTCGAAGATGCGGGCGGCCTATTTGTGATGTGCGTCGCGCTAGCCCAGGAAGCCTAACAGCAACCCGACGTCAGCGATGCTTCTCATACGCCCGACGCGCCAAGGCGCGGCGCACGGCAGCATTGTCACCGCCGCCGCCCAGGGCGTAACGGCCATTGAGTGAGAGACAGGTAAACCGGACCTTACGCAGCGCCCTGGCCACGATGCGTTCCGCCTCACCCGGTTTGCTGCGCCTCGGTCGCGCGGCCGCCAGGGCCGCTGCGAGTTCACGGCGCGTCGGCGACTTTACCGGACGGATGAGCAGCCCATGCTCGCCAAGATCGAATACATTCACCTGACCGCCCCGGGCCAGGCCGACCCGCTCGCACCAGTCCTGTGGGAACACGGACTGCCGCTTTTCCGACAACGTCATGGTCGTCGCTTTCATCATGACCATGGTTTATTACCCTGGCCCCCTCGTCAAGCCAAACAGCCGCTCACTCACGTCACCCCCTCTGGCGCCTGGCCTTCGGACCTGGGGCTTCGCACTTCGGATTTATGCATGTCCCTTCCATCCCCCAATGCGCGCTCCCGTCTCATCCTCAAGGAGGCTGCGCCACTTTTCCCGGCGCCCGCAGATTCTCGTTGCCATTTTATCTTTCCGCGTCCATTATCCGTTATGGACAAATTGACTTTGTTCCAACGATACTGCTTGGCGAGGTAAGAAAATGGAACGCGTACGTAGCAAGAAGAAAACGCCGGGCTGTGTGTTTCTGAGCCACAATAGCAAGGATAAACCGGCGGCACGAGAGCTCGGGCTTTTCCTTGTGGCTGAAGGCGTTAACGTCTGGTTTGACGAGTGGAAGATTCCTCCCGGTAGGTCCATTGCCGCGAACGTTTCGGACGCGTTAGCTAATTCCAGCCATTTTCTTCTCATTTGGTCCTGCCACGCGAAGCGTTCGCGCTGGGTGAGAAAAGAGATATTCTCAGCCCTCTCGGACGACATTGAAAACGGGCAGCCAACGGTAATTCCAGTCTGTCTAGACAAGACGCCACTGCCAGCGCTCTTAAGGGACGTGAAGTATCTGCGGTATGATGGTGGCACCGAGCAGGATCGCTTCCGAATCGTTTCCGCTGTTCTTGATCGACATCCGTCCGAAGAGTTCACCAGGGCAATTGTGAAAAAGTATCGTGAGCTGGTTGATGGCGGACCTAGGGGGATAAAAGCATGCCCAGAGTGCGGCTACCGCGGTCTCAAGTGGAAGGATTCAAACCCGAGCTGTCCGGAATGCAAATGGCGATGAATCAGCCCAGTCGGCCGCATGCAGCTAACAGCCGACCCAGCAGCCAGCGGCGGTTCGACAATCTCGGGATGGTGGCTGGATCTGACGCGGAGCGCTGGACCTGATGTCACGCAGATTGAAAATGTTCACTAATGCTTCCACAGGAGCACATTGGGTTTTGGCCGCGCCCGAGGTCCGTACCGAGTATGTAGCCAAAGCATGTCTTGGTTGTTCAGATCGAAGCATAGGTGATTCATTTCCTGATTTGTTCGCTGAGGGGATTGATGCGTTTTTCGCTATTCCCAGCCTTCGGCGGTATCCGGTTTCGTTCGCCTTCCGGCAGATCCACGCCGCCCAGACTAAACTCGGCAGCTATCATAGTTTGCTGGACAGCTTCCGCAAAGGGGAGCAGGAACGCGTGCGCTTGTGATTCAACATGTTCAAGTATTATATCAATCGTCACCCAATCAAACGGTGCAGCGAATGAGAGCGCCCCGCTCGTCAAGGACAGGTCGGGAGTCTTGTTTGGCCCGCGCATCGCTGCTCTTTCTCGCTTGGAGTTTTATATGACCGACGAACAACTTTCCGGGCTCGCCGAGTTGACTCTTTTAAACGCCTCGGTTCTTGGCTCCCTTGCCAGCACCGTTGCCACGCTTACTGAGAAGCTCTTGCCTTTGCTGCCCGACCAATCGGCCTCAGTTGGTCTCTTGTCCGATCTAAAGCAGTTGCAAGGCACCGTAGCTGATTTATCACCGATCCTGCAGCGCGCACGGAAGGACCTTGGCCTCTCGTGATTCCGCTCCTAACCAACCGAATAGGCATGGGGGTGAAGCCCCGCCAATCACCGAATCCATGACGGACGAGATCGAGGAGTGCTATCGCCTTTTTGAGCTTGAGCCCGGAGCCGGGGCTGAGGCTGTGAAGCAAGCGTACCGCGAGTTGCTCAAGGTCTGGCACCCTGACCGGTTTCCAGACGCGAAACTCCAAAAGAGAGCCACTGAAAAAGCCAAGGCGCTCAACGAGGCTTACCATAAGATCACCGCTTATCTGTCCGATACTTGCACAGAACCCCGGGCCAGCGCCAAAGCCAGAGCGGCTGCTGAAGATGGTACGCAGGCAGGGGAAGCGGAAGATGATTCTGAAGCGGAAGATGATTCTGAAGCGGAAGATGATTTTGTAGAGGAAGAGGATTTTGCTTGGAACTTAAAATCTGCTCAGGGAGGTAATTCGTGGAGCCAGATCGCGTTGGCGGATATGTATCTTGAGGGCACGAAGATTCCCAAGAATGAAGCGGAGGCATTTCGCTGGTATTTGGCGGCTGCTTCACAAGGAGACAGTCGGGGGATGTACTACGTCGGCCAGAGTTACCTTGAAGGTCTGGGTGTAGAGCAAGACAAGAACGAAGCCATTAAATGGCTTTCCAGATTAGCTTATCCGGAGACCACAGAAGATTGGTATTGCGCTTGCAGCTCGTCGAGTAAGATGCATCTGGCGCAAATATCCATGGTACAGATCTACTACAAGATCCCCGGCGAGCCCCACGATCCCGCAGTGGCTTACGGTTGGTTGCTTTTAGCAATCTGTTATGGTCAGCCGTCGAACGACAAAGTTACACAGTTCGATGCCTGGGCACTCAACTGGGCAGCCATGCTTGAACAGGCGAAAGAGAAACTTGAGGCAGAGTTGACTGCCGAGCAGCGTGCCAAAGGCCAAAAAATGGCTGCGGAGCTGTTTCGTCCTAAAGACTACTTGGAGGCTAAGGCCGAGCGGATGGAGAAGGAGCTGGAGGCCGAGACCAATCGGAGTCTCGCTGAGTCCGAGCGGTTGCTGAAGGAGTAGGAAGAATAGAGGAACTCGGTTCGGGCAAGCAACGAGTGGCTGAACAGCGAAGGCGGGATGGCGGGAAGATGCCGCCTCCTACGGCAGGCGAGAGGCCCGCCGTTACGTGGTGGCGGTGATCAGCGCTGTCCGGCACGACCAGGGCTGCATTGAGCTCCAGTTCGAAGGATTTCCTGAGCGGGACGGAGACAGCCTATCTCTGCAGCTTCAAAACCGGGGCGCTCGGGACAAGGTGTCCCCGCCCCGGAAAACAGAGCTTGAGGCAGCCCTGCGCTTGTCGAGCTTTGCGACAAGCGCTTGAAGTGGGCTGATCTGTATGACATATTTGTCAGCATGAAAACCGTCTCCAAGCGCGAACTGGTTAGGAACCCCTCCGTGGTTTCGCATTTGCGGCCCGGTGAGTCGATTCAAATTGAGGATGGGGAGAACCCGATTACCGTCTCCCGTGCCAAGCGCCAACAACTGACGGCAGAGGAAATCGAAGCTGAAATCCAGCGCATTTGCAAAGGCTCACCCGTCATGGATGTGCAGGAAGTGCTTAACGACCTGCGCCAATGACGATTTACCCGGATGCCTCCTTGCTGGTTTCGTTGCTTTATGGCAAGGACAAGCAGCACGCCAAGGCCATGCGGTGGTTTAAGGCGAACCAAGCCAACCGATGGGTTGTTTCCGCCTGGACTGAATTTGAAACGGTAAACTCGCTTAGGTCTCTCTGTTTGCGCCCGCGAGGGCCATCGCCGGAGGTGGCGGAATCTCTGCGTCGTTGGTTCAAGCACCTGTTCACACATGGGCCGTTCTACCGTGAGCGAGTGGAATGGAATCAGGTTCTGGTCGATGCCTATCAAATCAGCGCCAGCCTGGCTGCCCGTCAAAAGGCGCGGTCAGCGGATACGCTGCATGTGGCGATCCTGGAACAAATCAACCCGGATCTGTTTGTCTCGATGGACGCGGACCAGGCATCGCTCGCCGTGAGGCGCGGGTTCAAGGCAACCTGCGTTTAGACCTTCGTCCGCGCCATAAGGCTGGGCGAAATCCAAATCAGCGGCATACTCGCGCAGAAATCCTTGCCTCTCCTCCCGGAACGACTAGCATCCGCGCTTCCTGCGACAGGCGCAGGCAGTCGATTTAATATGAAGAGCTACAATATTGCAGTTATGGGCGGCGACGGCACGGGACCGGAGGTTGTCCGCGAGGCGGTCAAGGTCCTTGAGGTCGCGGCGAAGAAGTTCAAGCTCAAGCTGAACTACACCAATTACGACCTGGGCGGCGAACGCTATTTGCGCACCGGCGAGGCGCTGCCGGACAGCGTGCTGGCGGAGTTGCGGAAGTTCCCGGCCATTCTGCTCGGCGCCATCGGCCATCCCGACGTGAAGCCGGGCATCCTCGAAAAGGGCATCTTGCTCCGCACCCGCTTCGAGCTGGAGCAGTATATCAATCTGCGCCCGGTCAAACTCTACGACGAGCGCTTCTGCCCGCTGAAGGACAAGAAGCCGGCGGACATTGACTTCGTCGTCGTCCGCGAGAACAACGAGGGGCTTTACACCGGCGTCGGCGGATTCACCTTCAAGGGGACGCCCAACGAGGTTGCCTTGCAGGAAAGTGTCAACACGCGCCGCGGCGTCGAGCGTTGCCTGCGTTATGCCTTCGAGTTCACCCGCAAGCGGAACAAGGGGAAGAAGCTGCTGCTGTGCGGCAAGACCAACGTGCTGACGTATGCCTTCGACCTCTGGGAACGCGCCTTCCACGAAGTCGGCCAGAAGGATTACCCGGACATCAAGCGCGAATACGCCCACGTCGATGCCACGACCATGTGGTTCGTGAAGAACCCCGAGTGGTTTGATGTGATTGTCACCGACAATATGTTCGGCGACATCATCACCGACCTGGGGGCGATGGTGCAGGGCGGCATGGGGATTGCCGCCGGCGGTAATATCAATCCCGAGGGCACCAGCATGTTCGAGCCCATTGGCGGCAGCGCCCCGAAATACACCAACAAGGGCGTCATCAACCCCCTGGCAGCGATCTGCGCCGGTCAGATGATGCTCGATTTCCTTGGTGAGACTGCCGCGGCCAAGGCCATCGAAGCTGCCGTCATCAAGATCACCCGCGAGAAGATGAAGAGCCTCGCGGCGGGCAAGATGGGCTATAGCACGTCACAAGTGGGCGATTTGGTGGCGGCGGCTTTGTAAAAGCCATCTGTCAGGCTTCAGTTATTGATAAGGAACGCTGCGCGGCGTAGCCATGCGGCCCAATCCCAAAGGGATTGTGTCCTCCAGCCCAGGGTTGCGAGCAGCGAGCTACCCTGGGTGAACTG
>OCZT010002387.1_pt1 | contig 19390 bp, 15 predicted proteins | sample 1539031 | NCBI WGS metagenome assembly OCZT01 (sample SAMEA3539308, study PRJEB22396) | soil metagenome | biome: tundra; feature: field; material: soil | place: USA | collected 2010-05 | depth 0.15 m | reverse complement strand
ACGTATCTCGATCTCTGCGCCGGCACGCTCGACGTGGGCGCCGCGATCTCGCGGCGGGCGGGCTTTCGCGGGTTCATCGTGGGCGCCGACTTTGCGGAGCCGATGCTGCGCGCGGGACGCGGCAAGGCGCCGGCCGCGGTGCTCACGCCGGTCGTCGCCGATGCGCTCACGCTTCCGCTCGCGGATGAATCGTGCGACGGCGCGATCGTCGCGTTCGGGATTCGCAACGTGATCGATGTCCGTGCGGCGTTCCACGAGATCCTGCGCGTGCTCACGCCGGGCGGCCGGTTCGTGGTGCTCGAGTTTTCCACGCCGCACTCGGCGCTGGTCAGGTGGACGTACGAGCTGTATTCGCGGCGCGTGCTGCCGCTGGTGGGCGCGCTGATTTCGGGCCACCCAACCGCGTACCGGTACCTGCCCGACAGCATCGCGCAGTTTCCGTCGGGGGAGAAGCTGAAGGCGGTCATGTCCGAGGCGGGCTTCGCGAACGTCTCCGTCACCAGCCTCACGTTCGGCGTCGCGTCCATTCATGTCGGTGAGAAACGATGAGCCTCGATTCGCTTTCCGAATTCATCTCCGCGATCGAGGCGATCGGCGAGCTCGTGCGCGTTCGCGAGCCCGTGCGTGTCGAGCTGGAATTGTGCGAGATCGCCGACCGCGTGATGAAGCAGCCCGGTGGCGGCAAGGCGCTGCTGTTCGAGCACCCCGTGCTCGCCGATGGCTCGCGGTCGCCGTATCCCGTGGCGATCAACCTCTTCGGGTCGATGAAGCGGATGGCGCTCTCGCTCGGCGTGGAGAATCTCGACGAGCACGGCGCACGCATCACGAAGCTGCTCGACCTCAAAGTGCCCGAGGGACTGCTCGGCAAGTTCGCGCTGCTGCCGCGGCTGATGGAGATCGCGAAGTTTCCGCCGCGTTTGAAAAGCGGAACGCCGGCGTGCCAGGAGGTGGTTTGGCGCGGGGATGAGATCGACCTGAACAAGCTGCCGATCATCACCTGCTGGCCGCAGGACGGCGGGCCGTACATCACGCTGCCGATGGTCATCAGCAAGAATCCGCACACGAAAGTGCGGAACGTGGGGATGTACCGCGTGCAGCAGCTCTCGAAGAACACGCTCGCGATGCACTGGCAGCGCCACAAGGTGGGCGCCGCGCATTGGCGCGAGATGGCGGAGCGCGGCGAGCGCATGCCGGTGTGCATCGCGATCGGCGCGGATCCTGCTTCGATCTACTCGGCCAGTGCACCGCTGCCGCCGACGGTGGACGAGTTCATCTTTGCGGGATTCCTGCGCAAGGCGCCGGTGCATCTCGCCAGGGCGGTCACGTGCGAGCTCGAGGTGCCGGCCGACGCGGAATTCGTGCTGGAGGGGTACATCGATCCTTCGGAGCCGCTCGTGACCGAGGGGCCGTTCGGCGATCACACCGGGTTCTACTCGGAGGCGGACTTGTATCCGCTCGTGCACGTGACCGCGGTGACGATGCGGAAGAACCCGGTGTATGCGACGACGATCGTGGGCCGTCCCCCGATGGAGGATTTCTATCTCGGCCACGCGACCGAGCGGATCTTCCTGCCGCTGCTGAAGCTCACGATCCCGGAGATCGTCGACTACCACATGCCGGCGGAGGGGATCTTTCACAACCTCGTGTTCGTGTCGATCAAGAAGGATTATCCCGGCCAGGCGTTCAAGGTGATGAACGCGCTGTGGGGGCAGGGGTTGATGTCGCTCGCGAAGGTGCTCGTGGTGGTGGACGCGTGGGTGAACGTCCGCGACCCACAGGAGGCGTGGTGGGTCGCGCTGAACAACATCGATCCCGAGCGCGACGTGCGGTTCACGATGGGGCCAATGGACGTGCTCGATCATTCGAGCCGCGCATTCACCTACGGCTCGAAGATGGGACTCGATGCGACGAAGAAACTTCCGGAAGAGGGATTCTCGCGCAACTGGCCGCCGCTGATCGAGATGGACCCTCGGACCAAACAGCGGGTCGATTCACTCTGGCCGATGCTTGGCCTGGGTGAGGGGTGACGAGTGAGGAGCGGAGACGTGAGGGATGAGAATGAGTAGCTCTCCGCTGCGGGAGGGACAGACGTTCGCGGGCGGGTCGCGCGCGGTGCGCTACGCGAACTTCGTGAAGCTGCCGCACACGGTGTTCGCGCTGCCGTTCGCGCTCGTGGGCGTGACGCTGGCGTCGTATCACGCCGTGGTCTCGTTTGCCGTGATCGGATGGGTCGTGCTCGCGTTCACCGCCGCGCGTTTTGCCGCGATGGGATTCAACCGGATCGTGGATCGCGCGTACGACGCGAAGAATCCGCGGACGGCCATGCGGGAGATTCCGAGCGGCACGATGAGTGTGAGGGAGGCGAAAGCGCTGGTGATCGCGGCGCTGTTGCTGTTCGAGTTCGCCGCGTGGAAGCTGAACTTTCTCTGCTACGTGCTCTCGCCGTTCGCGCTTTCGTGGGTGCTCTGGTACAGCTTCACCAAGCGTTTCACGCGCTGGTCGCATCTCGTGCTCGGACTCGGACTCGGTATCGCTCCGGTGGGCGGCTATCTCGCGGTCACTGGTGCGTGGAGCGATCCGTGGTGGATGCTTGTCGCGCTCGCCGCGGCGGTGATGTGCTGGACCGGCGGCTTCGACATCCTCTACGCGCTGCAGGACATCGACTTCGACCGCGCGAACGGATTGCACTCGTTGCCGGCGAAAGTCGGCGCGCAGCGATCGCTCGTGATCGCGCGCGGGCTGCATGTGATGACGGTGGTGCTGCTCGCCCTCGTCGGCTACGCGGCTGGTGAGGGCACGCTCTACAATGTCGGTGTGGGTGTGGCGGCGGGGCTGCTGGTGTTCGAACATTCGCTCGTGCACGCGGACGACGTCTCGCGAGTCGACAAGGCGTTCTTCGCCGTGAACATGGCGCTGTCGGGCGCGTTCTTCGCGTTCGTGCTCGCGCAGCGGATTTGGCGATGAGCGCCGCGGCGAAGCATCCACCGATCGTGATGGCGCTCACCGGGGCGTCCGGCGCGCCGTACGGTGTTCGCTTGCTGGAGCAGCTGGCTGCATTGGGGCGCGATGTGTCGCTGATCGTCTCGCCGCACGGTCTCCGGCTGTTGCGCACCGAAACGGAGATCGGCGATGTGGACGGTCTCCGCGTGGCGGTGGGAGCCGCGCGGTGGGACGCACACGTTACGGTCTTCGACGACGCCGATCGTGGCGCCGGCCCCGCGTCCGGTTCCGCGAAGACCGGCGGGATGGTGATCTGCCCGTGTTCGATGGGCACACTCGCGTCGATCGCCGCCGGCACGTCGCGCTCGCTCGTGGAGCGCGCGGCGGACGTGACGCTCAAGGAGCGCCGTCCGCTCGTGCTCGTGCCGCGCGAAACGCCGCTCAGCGCGATCCACCTCGAGAACATGCTGCGCCTCACGCGGGCGGGAGCGGTGATTCTTCCCGCGTCACCCGGTTTTTATCACCGTCCCGCGAGCATCGCCGACCTGGTCGACTTCGTCGTCGCGCGCGTTCTCGATCATCTCGGCGTCGGGAACACGCTGGCGCCGCGGTGGGGCGAGGCCGGTGCTGATCGGGCTCATTAGCGACACGCACGGCCTGCTGCGGCCGGAAGTGCACGCCGCGCTCGCGGGCGTCGAGCTGATCCTGCATGCGGGCGACGTCGGTGGCGCCGAGATCATCGACGAACTCTCGCTGATCGCGCCGGTGATGGCCGTGTACGGAAACACCGACGCGCCCTGGGACGGGTCGCTCGTGCCGGCGCTCGACCTCACGCTCGGCGGGCTGCGCGTGCACGTGAGTCACGGGCACGAGGTGGGGACGGTCACGCCTGGAAACCTCGCGAAGGCATACGACGCGGACGTGATCGTGTACGGGCACACGCACATTCAGAAGATTTCGCGCGTGGGCGGACGGTTGGTCGTGAATCCCGGAGCCGCGGGACCACGGCGGTTCAACCTCGAGCCGTCCGTTGGGCTGCTCACCGTCGAGAACGGCACGAGCTCGGTTGAGATCGTTTCGTTGCGTCTCCCATCTTCTTTCGCATGACACACACGCGGACACTTCGGTATCTCGCAGCGTTCGTCGCCTTGGTTGCGGTCGGTGGGTCGCCGCTTGTAGTCGCGCTGGCATACGTTAGGAACGTTTCGCAGACGATGGCAACGGAGGGTCCGGGCATTCATCGCCCGGCCCTCCGTTCTGCGTTTTCGCCGACCATGCGCGTGGATAATCCATGCTCTGGCGCGAGCGCGCGACGGGTGCCACAATAGCCCATCGGGTCGGCGTACGACTCGACCATTTTGAGACAGCGCGCTCACCGCGGGGGTCGTGACACACATGTCGTTCCGGGACTTCGCGATCGGTGCGCGCTCGCTGCGCAGGAATCCTGCGTTCACGGTTACGGCCGTCCTGACCCTCGCGCTCGGGATCGGCGCCAGCAGCGCGATCTTCAGCATCACCAACGCCGTGCTGCTCCGGCCGCTTCCGTACGCGAGCCCGAAGCGGCTGCTCGTGATCACGAGCGACTTCCTCAAGCGAGACGCGCGCGACATTTCGGTGGTACCCGGTGACCTGAAGGACCTGCGAGCGAATACGGCGCACCTGGCGGGGATCGCCGGCGTCTCCACCACGCGGCAGGCGCTCACCGGCGACGACGGAAAGCCGGAGCAAGTGACCGTCGCCAACGTCACCACGAACCTCTTCTCGCTGCTTGGCGTGCGGGTCGTGGAAGGGCGCGACTTCGTAGACGAGGACGGCGCACCGTCGGCGGGCGCGGCCGGGCCCGGCGCCGAGGAGTCGCCGTTAGCGCCGTCGATCGTCATCCTCAGCCATGAACTCTGGCTGCGCCGGTTCGGCGGCGACAAGGGGATCCTGAACCGCACCGTGAACCTCGGAGGAGGGCGAGCGCTCGTCGTTGGCGTCGCGGCGCCGGGGTTCGAGCTGCTGTTCGCGCCGTCTCACAGCGTGGAGCGGACGCCCGACATGTACGTCGCGCTGCGTGTCGATTGGGACAACGCATCGCGGGTCGATGGAATCCTCAGTCTGATCGGCCGCCTGCGCGACGATGCGACGCCATTGCAGGCGCAGTCCGACGTGGATGCCGTCGCGTCGGACCTGCGCGGCCGGTTTCCGGTCAAGGAGACGGCGGGAATGCACTTCCGCGTCGAGCCGATGGCGGACGATCTGATCAAGGACGTGAGGCCCGCACTCGTCGCGCTGATGTGGTCGGGCATTTTCGTGCTTCTCATCGCCTGCGCAAACGTCGCCAGCCTCCTGCTCGTGCGGGCGTCGCAGCGGGAGAGCGAACAGGCCGTGCGGGCCGCGCTCGGCGGCAGCAGCCTCGTTCTCGCGAGACAAGCGCTCGCGGAATCGCTGCTGCTCTCGGCAGTCGGTGCGCTTGCGGGCCTCGCGCTGGCGGCGCTCGGCATACGCGTGATGGAACTCGTCGCGCCTGAGGGACTTCCGCGCTTCGACACGGTATCGATCGACTCGACGGTCGTCGGCTTCACGCTGTTGCTCATGATCGTCGTGACCTGCGTTCTCGGCCTGCTTCCGGCGTTGCGCGCCTCGCGTCCCGACCTGATGTCGGTGCTCCGACCGGGCGGCCGGGTCGGCACCCGATCGGCCGGCAAGGCGCTGCGGCAGGGCGTGGTGATTGCCGAGGTGGCGCTGGCGTACGCGTTGCTCGTGGGATGCGGCCTGATGGTCCGCAGCTACATCACGCTCACCCACGCGAACGCCGGGTACGATCCGAGCGGGCTGCTCACGTTCAGCATCCGGAATGGGCGCCTGAAGACGCCGCCGGAGAAGGCCGCGTTCAGCCGGGCGGTGCATGACCGGCTTGCGGCGATCCCCGGGGTCCAGGCGGTCACCGCGGCGTATCCGTTTCCTCTCGACGGAAACAGCGCGAACCTTCGGTGGGGCACCGAGGCGGCGGCCGCCGACCCGGGCAAGTTCCAGCAGGGAAGCGCGCGCTTCGTGCTTCCGGGCTATTTCGAGACGATGCGCACGCCGGTGATTTCCGGGCGGACGTTCTCCGACGCGGACAACGTCCCCGGCGCCAAGGTCGTCGTGATCGACCGGGTGCTCGCGGCGAAGGCATTCCCGAACCAGCCGGCGGTGGGAAAGGTCCTGCTCTCCCGGTTTCGCACGAAGGATCCCGAGTCGTTCGACGTGATCGGCGTCGTCGAGCATCAGCGCCACGAGACGCTGGGGCACGACGGTCGCGAGACGCTCTACTTTTCCGACGGCATGATCGGCTACGGCTTTGCCACGCGTTGGGCGGTGCGAACGGCGGGCGATCCGGCGAGTTTCGCGATGCAGGTGCGCGCGGCCGTTGCGGCGATCGATCCGATGGTGCCGGTGGCCGAGCTCAAACCGATGAGCGACTACGTGCGGCGTGCGCAGGCGCGGACGCGATTCGCGCTCGTCTGCATCAGTGTGTTCGCGGCGATCGCGGCGGTGCTCGCGGTCGTGGGACTCTACGGCACGCTCGCGATCGTCGTTCGGCAGCGCACCACCGAGATCGGCGTGCGGATGGCCTTCGGCGCGTCGCGCGAGGGGATCTTCCGGCTCGTCATCGGCCGCGGCCTCGTGTTGAGCGGCGCGGGAATCGCGATCGGGCTGGGTATCGCGCTCTCGCTCACACGCGTGATGCGCTCCCTGCTGGTGGGGGTGGAGGCCACGGATCCGCTCACGTTCGTGGTCATCTCCCTCGTATTCAGCGGTATCGCCGCGATCGCATGCTGGATTCCCGCCCGTCGCGCGGCGGCGCTCGAACCCGCGGGCGCGCTGCGCGACGAGTAGGGGCGTCCAGTGGAAATGCTTCATGATGGTGTGGCTGCGCCCCGGACGCCGCAATCGCGGCCTCGCTGACGCAGGCGCGGGCAAACTCGTCGACCGCGACGAAGTGGAGCGGGAGTTCACGCGGTGATGCCCGAAACACAAAACCCGCGGGCCTTTCGGCTCCGCGGGTCCTGCCGCCAACCGAAGCTGGCGCGCATACCTCACAAGTGTACAAGAACAATATCTCTCCGAAGACGCCGAGTCAAATGGCATGGACGAGCGAGACTGTCACCGATTCTACGCGGTGATCAGCAAATCCATCGCAAAACGTTCTCTTGGTCAGGCGGATCGCAGCCGCGGAAACTGAGCGGCGGCGACAGTACGGTCCAGCTCCGCGGGGAATTTCCGGAACCAGCTCGACAGCAGCATCAGCTCGTCCACTTCATGCGCCGGAACCGTCGCGCTTTTGAGTTCCTTCGGAGCGAAGATCTCGGCGGCGCGAACGGCGAGCGCGCTCCGCTCCTCCGACGATTGCGGCGCGGGCAGTTCCGCGCGAATGCGGCCGCGACGGATGAGGTACGAGCGGTCCTCGCCGCCGTGCCCCGGCACCGTGTAGACGAACGACAGCGACTCCACCGCGAACCGCAGCCGCTCGAACTGCTCCCGCAGCGATTCGAGCCGCTGCATCTTGTCGCGCAACTGCGCGGCGCGCTCGAACTCCATGCGCTCGCTCGATTCCTCCATCGCGCTCCGCAGCGTCTCGACGGGAGAATCCTGGCGGCCCTCGAGGAAATCACGCGCCACCGTGAAGCGCGCGCGATACCGCCGCTGGCTCACCGCCGCGACACACGGCCCGAGACACTTGCCGATCTCGTAGCGAATGCAGCCCGGAGTGCGCGCGGGCGCGACCGGAAGTTCGGGCTGATCGGAAAAGTGCATCGGATGGTCGAGGCGGCAGTCGCGAAGTCCGAGGACGTCGTTGAGTTCACGCAGCGCCTCCTCGAGCTGCCACGCGCCGTGGAACGGGCCGAAGTAGGTGCCGTGCTCATCGTTTCCCGCGCCGCGCACCACCATGAACTTCGGCGCCGGTCCCGGCGTGATGCGGATGAACGCGAAATGTCGCGCGTCGCGTTTCATCATCACGTTCAGTCGCGGGCGGTACTTCTTGATGAGCCGGAGCTCCTCGATCAGCGCCGCGAACTCGCTCGGGTGATAATCCCACAACACCTCGCCGGCTTCGCGAATGATGCGGGCGCTCTTCTCGGCGGGAAAGTCGGCGCGAAAGTAGCCGAGCAGCCGCGTGCGCAGATTCTTGGCCTTGCCGACGTAGAGGATCTCGCCGTCGGGCGAAATCATTCGATAGATGCCAGGGCGCTGACGCACGCCCGCTTTGACGTGTCCGAGCATCGTCTCGACGCGCGCCTCGACGGCGGCCGACGCGGAGCGCCGTTTGCGGCTCACGCGATCACTTCTGGCATGTGGTGCACCAGACGGTGACGCGGTTCTCGAGTGCGTGCGACGACCGCAGCGTGGTGCCGCAGCGCTCACAGGGCTCGCCTTCGCGGCCGTACACCTTCACGAGACTCAGGAATCCGCCGCGGCCGCCGTATGGATCCCGGTAGTCGCGGAAGCTCGTGCCGCGCTGCTCGACTGCCGCGCGCAGAACGTCGATCGCCTCGGCATGGAGCAGGGCGGCCCGAGCGTGCGTGAGCGACGATCCGCGGCGCGTCGGGCGGATGCGAGCGCGCCAGAGCGCCTCGTTCGCATAGATGTTTCCGATGCCCGCGATGCGCCGCTGGTCCATGAGGATCGTCTTGATCGCCCGAGTTGAAGCCCGTACGATTTCCGTAAATCGCTCCGCCGTGAACGAGGCCTCGAGCGGTTCAGGGCCGATGGCGGTCGTGAACGATTCGAAGCGCTTCGGCGCCATGAGTGCGACGGTGCCGAGCCGGCGTACGTCACGAAAGCGGAGCGTGCGGCCGTCGGCAAGCGAAAACTGGATGCAGGTGTAGTCGTCGCCGCTGCGCCTGAACGGGGCCGGCTCCACGAGCAGCGCGCCGGTGAAGCGCGGCGAAACCACGAGGCGGTCGCCGGTGGACAGATCGGCCACTACGTATTTCGCCCGTCGCCAGAATCGCTCGAACGTGGCGCCGGCAATTCGCAGCGAGAACGCCTTGCCCGTTCGCTCGCGAAGCACGTCGGCGCGGTGCACGTGCGCCGCGCTCACCGTCGCGCCGCGGACCGTGGATTCGAGGTCGCGAGCGATGGTCTCGACTTCGGGAAGTTCAGGCACCTGCCGACAGCCGCGCGAGGTCGCGCCAGCCGATGTCGCCGCGATACTGCCGGCCGGCGAACTCCACGCGCGACGCATGCGACGCGCTGAGTTTCTGCGCCGCCGCCAGCGAATCGCCCAGCGCCGTGATCGCGAGCACACGGCCGCCCGCCGTGACCAGCTCGCCCGACGCGTTTCGCTTCGTGCCGGCATGAAAGACGATCACATCGCGCTCGGCCGGCGGCAGCGTGATGACATCGCCGGAGTCAACGGAGCGCGGATATCCCGCGGCCGCAACGACGGTGGTAACAGCAGCGCCCGCCCGCCAGTCAATCGGCGGCGCGCCGGCGATGGAGTCGCCGTTCGCGATCGCGCGCATCGGCTCGATGAGATTCGACGCCATGAGCGGCAGGAGCGCCTCGGTTTCGGGATCGCCAAAGCGGCAATTGAATTCCACCACCTTCTGGCCGTCGCGCGTGAGCATGAGTCCCGCGTAGAGCAGCCCCGTGAACGTCGACCCGGAAGCGCGCAGCGCCGAGAGCGTCGGCAAGAAGACGCGATCGACCGTCTGCGCGGCGAGACCGGCAGTGGCAATGGAAACGGGAGCGTACGCACCCATGCCGCCGGTGTTCGGCCCGGTGTCGCCCTCGCCGACGCGTTTGTGATCCTGCGCCGCGATCATCGGCAGCACATGCGTGCCGTCCGTCAGCGCGAACACCGAGATCTCTTCACCGCTCATGAACTCCTCGACGAGCACTTCGTGCCCGGCCTCGCCGAACGCATTTCCCTCGAGCATCGATGCGATCGCGTCGCGCGCCTCGCCGATCGTCGTCGCGACGATCACGCCCTTTCCGGCCGCGAGCCCCGATGCCTTGATCACCACGGGTGCGCCGAGGCGCTCTGCTTCGGCGTTCGCCGCCGCAACGTTGGTGAACGTACGCGCGCTCGCCGTCGGAACGCTCGCGGAGATCATGAGTTCTTTCGCGAACCGCTTTGACGTTTCGATTCGCGCGGCCGCCTTCGACGGCCCGAACACCGCGAGACCGTTCGCGCGAAAGTGATCGACGAGCCCTGCGTCGAGCGGCCCCTCCGGCCCGACGATCGTGAACGCGACGTCTTCGCGCCGCGCGAGCGCGGCGAGCCCCGCAATATCCGTCGCCGCGACGGATTCACACCGGCCAAGCCCGGCGAGCCCGGGATTGCCGGGCGCCGAGATGAGTTCGAGCGCCGGGTCGTCTTGGAGGAGCTTCCAGCCGAGCGCGTGCTCGCGGGCGCCTCCGCCGACGACCAGCACCCTCACCGGCGGCCGCCCTTGAACGCGTCGTCGAACGCGCCCTTCGCCCGATCGAACACGTCGCCGATCTTGCCCATCGCCTCGCGCGCCTGATCACCGTAGTAGCCTGCGGCGTCGGAGAAGTCCTGGTTCAACGGGCGTTCGGTCGACGGATCCGAACGCTTCGCGTATTCGCCGGCCAGGATCCTGTCGTACGCACCGCCGTCGATCCAGCGCTGCAGCTCGGCGGCGCGCACGGTGTTGAACGGATGCTCGCGGAACACCGTGTTGAGGACCTTCATGACGGTATCCCACGCGCCGCCCTGCGTCTCGTACTGCGCGGCCTGCTTCATGAACTCGTCGAGGCTGATCTTGTCGTCGCTGCTGCCGCCGCCCGCAAACTTCAGGAACGACATCAGCGTATCGTCGCGGCTCTGCGAGCCGAGGAGTCCCGCGCGATCGGCCGAGAGCTCGCTCTTCCGGTACCACTCGAACAGCGCGACCTGAATCGGGAGGAGCGCGATGCCGGCGAGGAAGGGAAGCCCGCGGAGTCCGACGAGCAGGAGAATCGCCGCGAGCGTGCGGTATATCACGTGCCCGCTCATCACGTGTCCGACTTCGTGCGCGAGCACGAACCGCTGCTCCTCACGATTGAGCAAACCGAGCGTGCCGGAGTTGATTACGATGAACGGCTCGTTGAAACCGACCGCGCCCGCGTTCGCCTCGGGTGTCTGCGTGACGTAGAGCTGCGGACGCGTGGGGCAATTCATGGTCGCCAGCACTTCTTCGTACAGCTCGTTGAGTCCCGGCCGCTGGTTCGGGCCGATCAGCACGGCGTTCGCGAGGAAGAGCTGGCGCACGCCGGTGTCGCCGAAGAATCCGACCACCTTGCGCACGACGTCGTCGAACAACGGCAGCGCGCGCAGGGCGTTCAGCGCGGCACGGTCGGCGGGATGTTCCCAGGAAGTTGACGAGATATCGGTGAGGACTTTGCGATCGGGCATACAGCCTCCAAGGTCGATTCCGGGTGCGGCGGTCTCTCCGTACTACGCCTCGGACACGATAAAAGTGTCGTCCGGTAGTTGTCTGGCAGCTGAGAGCAGGCCGCTAAGAGCTCACAGCTTTGACGTCAAAGCTCTCAGCTCCTAGCCGCGAGCCGTTAGCTGTCAGATTCCACGGAACGCCTGTTGAAGGTCCTCCAGCAGGTCGTCCACGTCTTCCACGCCGCACGAGAGGCGCACGAGCCCCTCCGTGACGCCCAGCGCGGCGCGCCGCGCCGGCTCCACGGACGCATGCGTCATCGACGCGGGATGGCTGATGAGCGATTCCACCCCGCCCAGCGACTCAGCGAGCGAGAAGACCTTCACGCGGCCGAGCACCGTCGCGGCGTTCGCCTTCGACTTGGTCTCCACGGAGATCATGCCGCCGAATCCGGACATCTGCTTCTTCGCGAGCTCGTGTTGCGGGTGCGACGCGAGCCCCGGATAGAAGACCCGCTCGGCGCCAAGCTGCTTCGCGAGTGCGTCGGCGATCTTGCGGCCGTTCGCGTCGTGCTGCCGCATGCGCAGCGCGAGCGTCTTGGTGCCCCGGAGAGCGAGCCACGAATCCATCGGACCGGGGACTGCGCCCGCGGCGTTCGCGATGAACTGGATGCGCTCGGCGAGGTCGTCGTCGTTCAGCACGCAGATCCCGCCGATCATGTCGCTGTGGCCGTTGAGGTACTTCGTGGTCGAGTGGAAGACGATGTTCGCGCCGTACTCGAGCGGACGCTGGAAGTACGGCGTGGCGAAGGTGTTGTCCACGATGAGCAGCACGCCGCGCTTCTTCGCGATCGCGGCGGCGGCGGCGAGATCGGTGAGCCGCATGAGCGGGTTCGTCGGCGTCTCGAGCAGCATCGCGACGGTCTTCGGCGTGATGGCGCCCTCGATCTTCTGCGGATCGCGCGTGTCGACGAACGAAAACGACATGCCGAAGTTCGTGAGGATCTTGTCGAACAGCCGGTACGTGCCGCCGTACACGTTCTCGCCGCAGACGATGTGATCGCCCGCCTTGAACAGCTTCATGAGCGAGTCGGTGCAGCCCATTCCGCTCGAGAAGGCAAAGCCGTGCCGGCCGCCCTCGAGTGCGGCGACATTCCGCTCGAGCGCCTCGCGAGTGGGATTCTTGCCACGGGCGTACTCGTACCCCTTGTTCACTCCGAGTGCGTCCTGCACGTAGGTGGACGTCTGCACGATGGGCGGCATGATCGCGCCGGTTGTGGGATCGGGGCGCTGCCCCGCGTGAATCGCCCGGGTCGAGAAGCGATACGGAAGGTCTTCGTCGAATGCGCGAGTCACGTGGGAAGCTCGATGCTGGAGTTGGTCGGCCGCCGTCCGCTTTCTGCCGACTGCCGTCTGAACCGGGTGCCCCAAAGATAACGCATCGCTACCTTTCTCCACGATGACTGACTCTGCCCTCATGATCAGCGTGTCCGGCATCCGTGGACGCGTGGGCTTCGGGCTCTCGCCCGAGGTGGTGGCGCGCTACGCGGCGGCGTTCGGCGCGTGGGCGCTGACAAACGCTCCGGGAAGATCGCGCGCGGTCGTCCTCGGGCGTGACAGCCGCGTGTCGGGGCCGCTGTTCCACCAGGTCGCGCGCGCCGCGCTCGAGTCTGTTGGAGCCGACGTCATCGACCTGGGGCTGACGACCACTCCCACCCTGCAGATGGCGGTCGAGCACCACCACGCCGCAGGCGGCCTTTGCATCACCGCGAGCCACAACCCGATCGAGTGGAACGCGCTCAAGTGCGTCGGCCCCGCGGGACTCTTCCTGAACGCCGAGGAAGGCGCCGCGATGCGCGCCTTCGTCGAGGGCGGGATCCCGTACGCGACGTTGGAGAAGCTCGGCACCACGCACTTCGACGGCGACGCGATCACGCGTCACCTGCAGGCGGTGCTGAAGCTGCCGTTCATCAACGTCGGCGCGATTCGGGCGCGCGGGTTTCGCGTGGCCTACGACGCATGCCGTGGCGCGGGCGGCGCGATCATCCCGCACCTCCTCGAGCTGCTCGGCTGCGAGGTGCACGCCATCAATCTCCAGACCGATGGCCGGTTCCCGCGGCCGCCGGAGCCCATTCCGGAGAACCTCGGCGATCTCGAACGCCTCGTGAAGGACACGGGAGCGCAGATCGGCTTCGCGACCGATCCCGACGTGGATCGCCTGGCCGTGGTGTCGGACGAGGGCGTCGCGATCGGCGAGGACTACACGCTCGCGTTCGCATGCCGTGTCGTGCTGCGACACCGGAAAGGACACGTCGTCACCAATCTTTCGACGAGCCGCGTGGTGGACGACGCCGCCGCCGAGCACGGCCAGCGCGTGATCCGGGCGCCGGTCGGCGAGGTGAACGTCGCGCTCCGCATGCGTGCGGAGAAGGCGGTGATCGGCGGTGAAGGGAACGGCGGCGTCATCCTTCCCGAACTGCACTTCGGCCGCGACGCGCCGCTTGGGGTGGCACTCGTCTTGCAAATGATGCTGGAAGACCCGCGCACGATTTCAGCGGTCGTGGCAGGCGCGCCGCGTTACGCGATCATCAAGGACAAGCTGGCCAGGCCCGATGCTCCGCTCGACACTGTGTACGCCGCGCTGAAAGCGGCCTTTCCGGACGCCGAGGCGGATATGCAGGACGGGATGCGCCTGGACTGGCACGATCGTTGGGTGCACATACGGCCCTCGGGAACGGAACCGGTGGTTCGGGTCATCGCCGAGGCGCCCACGCGGGTCGACGCGCAGAAGCTCGTCGACCGCGGACGCGAACTGCTGGCCAGGCTTTCATAAAGGAGCGAGGTAAAGACACACGCCATGTGCGGAATCATCGGATACATCGGGCCGAGACAGGCGACGCCGCTGCTGATAGAGGGGCTGCGGCGCATGGAGTATCGCGGCTACGATTCCGCGGGCGTCGCGGTGTGGGACGGCGAGGCGATCGAGGTCCGCCGCGCGGCGGGAAAGATCGCGAAGCTCGACGCGGCGATCGCCGCCGACCCGGTGGACGGGATGGTCGGCATCGGGCACACGCGCTGGGCGACGCACGGTGCGCCGAACGAGCGCAACGCGCATCCGCACCTGAGCGCCGACGGCAGTGTGGCCGTCGTGCACAACGGGATCATCGAGAACGCCAGCGTGCTGCGCGGTGCGCTGCAGGACCTCGGGTACGTCTTCCGCTCCGACACGGATACCGAAGTGATCGCGCACCTCGTGCAGGAGCTGTTCGACGGCTCGCTCGAGGAGGCGGTGATCCACGCGCTGCGCAAGATCGAGGGCACGTACGGCATCGCCGTGATTTCGAGCCGCGATCCGGGCAAGATCGTCGCGGCGAGGAAGGGAAGCCCGCTGCTCATCGGCGTCGGAAACGGCGAGAATTTCCTCGCGTCCGACGCGTCCGCGATCCTCGCGCACACCAGGCAGGTCGTGTACCTCGACGACGGCGACGTGGCGGTGATCGAACGCGACAGCTATCGCGTGATCGACCTCAACGCCATGCCGCTGCCGCGCGACGTTGATCGCATCGACTGGGACCTCGCCGAGATCGAGCGCGGCGGCTACGCGCACTTCATGCTGAAGGAGATCTTCGAGCAGCCGCAGTCGGTCGAGAACACGATGCGCGGCCGGTTGATGCTCGAGGACGGCACGGCAAAGCTCGGCGGCCTCAATCTTTCGCACGAAGACCTGCTGCGGATCGACAACATCATCATCACGGCGTGCGGCACGAGCTGGCACTCCGCGCTGATCGGCGAGCTGCTCATCGAGGAACTCGCGCGCATTCCCGTGGAGGTCGAGTACGCTTCGGAATTCCGCTACCGGAATCCGATCGTCACCGAGCGCACGCTGTGCATCGTGATGTCACAGTCGGGAGAGACGGCGGACACACTCGCGGCGATGCGCGAGGCCAAGCGGCGCGGCGCGCGCACGCTGGGGCTCGTCAACGTCGTCGGCTCGACGATCGCGCGCGAGGACGACGGCGGCGTGTACCTGCACGCCGGGCCCGAAATCGGCGTGGCGAGCACGAAGGCGTTCACCAGCCAGGTGGTGGCGCTCGCGCTGTTCACCCTCAAGCTGGCACGCAAGCGCGATTTGTCGGTCGTGCGCGGAAGAGAGATCGCGCAGGCGCTGCACGCGCTTCCCGCGCAGATCCAGGAGGTGCTCGACCGCGCGCCGGCGGTCGAGGCGATCGCCGAGCGGTTCAAGGATGCGACGAATTTCCTGTACCTCGGGCGCGGATTCAACTTTCCGGCGGCGCTCGAAGGCGCGCTCAAGCTGAAGGAGATTTCATACATCCACGCCGAGGGCTATCCCGCGGCGGAGATGAAGCACGGCCCGATCGCGCTGATCGACGAGCACATGCCCGTGGTGTTCATCGCGCCGCACGACGCGGTGTTCGACAAGATCGTGTCGAACATCCAGGAGGTGAAGGCGCGCAGCGGCACGACGATCGTGATCACCAGCCGCGCCGAGCCCTCGCTCGCGGGGCTGATCGACTACGAGATCAGGATTCCGGAAACGCTCGATATGCTGATGCCGATCCTGGCGTCGGTGCCGCTGCAGCTGCTGGCGTACTACATCGCGGTGAAGCGCGGGGCGCATGTGGACCAACCGCGGAACCTGGCCAAGAGCGTGACGGTGGAATAGAAGTCGTCGTCTCGCAGCTAACAGCTCACGGCTAAGAGCTCAGAGCTTTGATCCTCGAAGCTCTGAGCTCTTGGCTATGAGATCAACGCTGTGAGCTCTTAGCGATGAGCCGTTAGCTGCGAGAAAACGGCCGAGGTTACCGAACCGTGCCCGTCTCTTCGAAACGACGGACAAGGTTACGGCGTCGTCGCTCGAAGCTTCTTGAGCAGCCCGATCAACATCCTACGTACCTCGACGACTTCCTGGTGCTGCGCTGCGAATTCCCCACGCGGAATCAGATCTGCGTCCGCGACGAAATGGAGATGATATTCGAGCTCGGATGCCGATCCCACGCGACGATCATCCGTTCCGCTCCGCGCGCGGGTCGGTCGTTTGGTTGCGGTCTCGCAGCTAACAGCTCAGGGCTATCCGCTCACAGCTTTGATCTGATGGCACGCAGCTCATAGCTATGAGAGGCCGTGTTACCCAGAGAATTCTCCGCGAGAATGCGGCAGTTGATCCGTGAGGTCCGTGGCTGGAGTTCAGATCCCGACCTTCAGCTTTCTCAATGCCTCACGCGCGCCCTCCGCCTCCCGGGACGTCGGGTACCGGTCTATGAGCATGCGCAGCTCGGCCATCGCGCGTCCCGGATCACCGAGCGGACCGAGCAGCAGGTCGATGATCTTCTGGCTCGTGTAGCGCTGCAGCTCCGGTTTCGCGGCCGGCAGCGAGCGCGCGAGGCGAAATCGCTCGATTGCCGTTGCAGGATCGCCGAGTTCGCGCGCGTAGAGTTCCGCCGAGCGCACGAGCGGCCACGGATTGCCGGGTTCGGCGACGGCCACCGCCTCCCATGCCGACACCGCTCCCTTGAAATCACCGCGCACCTCGAGGGTGACGATCTCCGAGTGTTCGTTCGCGTAATGTCCGGTCGTCGCCGGCATCGTGAACGTCTGTGCGGCGTGGCCGGAGCCGCTCAGCAGGATCCAGCCGAACGTCTTGCCGAACGCATATCCGATGATCCCGCCGATGGGAAAGAGCAGAAAGAACGGAACCGGTGACGGACGCCCCGATGCGTACACGCCCATCGGAAGGAAGAAAAAGAGGAGGCTGGCGCCCCAGACGCCCTGCATTCCACCTCTGTGCACCCATGCCGTATAGCGTTCGCTCTGAGACATGCACTATTCTACTCGGTCATGCGCGTACTGCTCCAGCGGGTGTCGCGGGCCGAAGTGCGGGTCGAGGGCCGGAGTACCGGCTCCATCGGCGCGGGATTCCTGCTGCTCGCGGGTTTCACACACACGGATACGGCAGCGCAGGTCGTGTGGATGGCCGACAAGATCAGCGGGCTGCGCCTGTTCTCCGACACGGAGGGGAAGATGAATCTCGGCCTGGCCGACGTCGGCGGCGCGGTGCTCGTGGTGAGCCAGTTCACGCTCTACGGCGACGCGGCGAAGGGGCGCCGGCCGAGCTTCATCGATGCCGCGCGCCCCGAAGTCGCCGTGCCGTTGTATGCCACATTCATCGCTCTGCTGCGCGAGCGCGGCCTCCACGTGGAGACCGGCGAGTTCGGCGCCATGATGGACGTCGAACTCGTGAACGACGGGCCCGTCACGCTCTGGCTCGAGAAGTGAGCGTCCACTCGGCGCGCGTGATCCTCGCATCGGCGTCGCCGCGGCGCCGCGAGCTGCTGCGGCTTGTCGGCATCGAGCACGAGGTTCGCCCGTCCGACATCGACGAGTCGCTGCTTCCGGGCGAGACTCCGGCCGCGCACGCCGAGCGGCTCGCCCGCGCGAAGGCGCACGCGGTCGCGGAGCACGAATCCGGTGCGGTGGTCATCGCGGCGGACACGATCGTCGTGGTCGACGGCGACGTGCTCGGAAAGCCGCGCGACGCGCGCGAGGCGCACGGCATGCTGCGGCGCCTGAGCGGCCGCACGCACACCGTGCTCACGGCGATCGCGGTCGCGAAGGAATCGCGAACGGAATCCGCCGTCGAATCCGTCGATGTCACCTTTCGCTCGCTGAACGACGAAGAAATCGACGCGTACATCGCCACGGGCGAACCGATGGACAAGGCGGGCGCGTACGGCATCCAGGGATACGGCGCGACGATCGTCGAGCGGGTGGACGGGGATTATTTCAGCGTGATGGGGCTGGGACTGCGGCGGCTGGTCGAGCTGCTCGAGCGTGTGGGAGCGCCGTATCGATTCGAGCCCGTGAGACTCTGAACGGGTAAGACTGAGATTGGAGTGGCAAGATGAATGCGGGACCTATCCACTCGATGCAGGGTGCAGGTGAGGAATGCGGGTACCAGGGTAAGCGGCGAGAGATGAGTTTGGATGCGGGATGCTGAAAGGGCGCGACTCCAATGGAGTTCGCGCCCTTCGTCGTTCCCGCGTTCCGCATTCGAACTCGCCTCTCACTTCCTGTCCGAGTCCCGCACTCCTCACCTGCACCCTGCATCGAGTGGGTAAGTCCCGCAACCACACTCGCCTCTCCCCACTTAGGCCTGCTCAATCTCGCTTCTGCCGCCGCGCGCATAGCGCGTCCTCCACAACTCGACCTTATCCAGCACGTCGCGAACGCTGATCCGCCCCATCCGTCCGCTTCTGTTCTCCATCGTCACCGGATAGTCCTCGCCCGGCTCGCCGTACACGTCGATCATGAGATCGCGGAACTTGCGATACGGTCCCACGCGCTTCGGGTTCGAGTACCCGATGAGCGACACGACCGGACGATTCAGCGCGACGCTGATGTGCAGCGGGCCGGTGTCGGGCGACAGCACGAGCGCCGCGCCGTCGAAGATCGCGACCAGCTTCCTCAGTCCCGAGCCGAGCGCAGAAACCGGCTTGTGGTGCGTGAGGTCGAGTATCACCCGCTCGGCGTGTTCTTCGCGAGGCGACCGGCCGCCTACGAGCACCGCCTGCATGCCGAAGTCGGCGTGCAGCGCATCGCATACTTCGGCCCATCGCTCGGGCATCCAGTCCTTGTCGGGCTTGCTCGTTGCGATCACGATCGGCACGGCGGGGCGATCGAGTTTCGCGTAGAACTCGCGCTGCCACTCGCGTTCGCCGGCCCAGGGTCCCAGTCCCCACTCGACGGGCTCGTGCGGCACCTCGAGCCAGTCGCAGAATTCGAAATACTGGTCCTGCACGTGCTGCATCGGGTGCGGCGGAATCCTGTCGGTCGTGAAGAGCCAGTTGAAATCACGGGCGCGCGAGCGGTCGAACCCGAGCTTCACCGGCGCGCGCGTGAACGACGTGATGATGCCGGCCTTGAAGTAGACCTGCAGGTTGATCACGAGGTCGAACTCGCGCTCGCGCAGCGCACGCCGGACGTCGAGGAATCCGCGCAACCCTGCCGATCGGTCGAACAGGACGATCTCGTCCACGAGCGGGTGGCCGCGGACGAGCGTCGCCG